>Ga0066372_10000189_pt1 | contig 21371 bp, 18 predicted proteins | sample Knorr_S15_td_250_FD_77011 | JGI IMG/M metagenome (GOLD analysis project Ga0066372, IMG submission 77011) | Marine microbial communities from Southern Atlantic Ocean transect - Knorr_S15_td_250_ad_251m_LV_A | ecosystem: Environmental > Aquatic > Marine > Oceanic | place: Southern Atlantic ocean... | reverse complement strand
GCGTTTAGAACGTAAGAAAACACAATTACTTCGAAGTATTTCATATATTTTTCAAGAATCTAGAAATGATATTAACGCCATTAAATTAGATTCAATTTTTGAAGATAAAATTTTTGAGATTGCTGATGTTCAAAATGTTGATTTCAGTATTTATACCTTAGATGGAATCCTTTTAAATACAACTCTAATAGATTCAGTTAGGACTAAGCTCAATGAATCTGTTATTATAGAATTACAACAAAGTAATGGTTTAAGTATAATTAAAAAAACTACAATTGATAATGTTCAATATAGATCCTCATTTTCAGTTGTTTTAGATAATCGATCTAATCCTATTTGGATTTTAAACCTCCCCTATTATGACGATGACTCTTTAAATACTTATGAATTAGACTCCTTTATTATTGTTTTAGGAGAGGTGTATTTATTCCTATTAATTGTTGCTATTATTTTTTCTTATTTAATTTCAGTTTATATTACTAAATCACTATCTGAAATTGGAAAAAAAATAAAGAAAACTAGACTAGACAAAACAAATACAAAAATTCAAATTAAAGCTAGAAGTAAGGAGGTAAATATTTTAGTTGAGTCTTATAATAAAATGGTAGAGAAGCTAAATCAAAGCGTTGAAGAACTCTCTAAATCTAATAAGGAACAGGCCTGGAGAGAAATGGCAAAACAAGTTGCACATGAAATAAAAAATCCATTAACACCAATGAGGTTAAGTGTTCAAAGTTTTCAAAAGAATTTTGATATAAACGACTCTAATATTGATAAAAAATTAGATGAATTTATTAAGACTTTAATTCAACAAATTGATACAATGAGCACTATTGCATCTGCTTTTTCCAATTTTGCTGAAATGCCTGCTCAGGAAGGAGGAAAAATAAATATCATTGAAATTACTAGACTTGCTTTAAAAATATTTAAGGAGAAGCATATAACTTTTGATTCAAAACATAGAGACCTTCAAGTAAGTATTGATAGAACCCAAATGATTAGAATTATTACAAACTTAATAAAGAATGCTATTGAAGCTTGTGATAAAGTACAAGATCCATTAATTGAGGTAAGTATTGAGTTAAAAAATCAAAATGTATTAATTTACATTAAGGACAATGGAGTTGGAATTTCAAAGGATCTGCAAAACAAAATTTTTGAACCAAAATTTACAACAAAGACTAGCGGAATGGGTCTAGGGCTAGGGATGGTACAAAACCTTGTAAATTCTTATGCAGGAGAAATTTCATTTAAATCCAAAATAGGTCAAGGGACAACTTTCAAAATTTTGTTTCCTGTTTTTTCAAAATAATCTTTTAGATTAAATTTTAACAATATTCATTATATGCTTGTTTGAGATTTTCACTTATTAATTCTGAAGATCTACCTTCAATATGATGTCTTTCCAACATATGAACAAGTTCACCCTGTTTAAAGAGAGCAATACATGGTGAAGAAGGAGGAAAAGGAATCATAAGTGATCGAGCAGCTTCTGTAGCTTCCTTATCTACACCTGCAAAAACCGTTAATAATTCGTTAGGAATTTTATCATTAATTAATGATTGAATAACACCAGGTCTTGCATTTGCCGCTGCACATCCACAGACAGAGTTAACTATTAGTATAGCTGTTTGGCTACTATTAATATTTTTATTTACTTGTTCAGCTGTAGTTAAATCTTTAAATCCAATTGAAGTAAGCTCTTCTTTCATTGATTTCACAATTTTTAATGGATACATAAAATATTTATTAGTAAACAAAGATAATAAAGATCTAAATAAAATTATTGAAGTTAAAATCACCTTTATTAAATTTGCAAAATAATCTTAATTATGTCTAAATGGATACTAGCTCTTTTGGGCTATACATTTTGGAGATTTCCAGGAGCTCTTTTGGGATATATTATAGGTCGATTAATAGAAAACAATAATTTAAATAAAAATAGTTTTAATAGAATCTCATCTCACGATTTTGAATTAAACTTATTAGCACTAGCGTCTTTACTTATAAAGGCAGACGGGAGGGTGTCTAAACAAGAGTTGGATTATGTTAGAAATTATTTTGTTTCTGCATATGGAAAAGATAGAGCCAACGCAACATTTAAGATTTTTAATGACAATCTTAATAAAAAGAAAATTTCTACTGAAAAAATTTTTAATCTATTTAATACTGTTTTAAATTATGGAAGCAGATTACAGGTTATACATTTTTTATTTGGCATTGCTAAGGCGGATGGAAATGTTTCATCACCAGAATTAAAAAAACTTTTAGAATTTTCTAATCTTTTAAAAATTTCTATTGCTGATTTCCAAAGCATTAAGGCGATGTTTGTTGATCAAGTAGGGGGAGCATACAAGATTTTAGAAATCGATAAGTCAGATTCAGATCAAAAGGTAAAAAGTGCATATCGAGAATTAGCAAAAAAACATCATCCAGATAAAGTGCAACATTTAGGAGAAGCTTATGTAAAAGCAGCTCAAGATAAATTTCAAAAGATTCAAAAAGCATATGAAAGAATTAAGGCAGAGCGTGGCTTTTAAAATGAGTTTTAGTAAATTTAATTTTTAAAGATTTCAGCAATGTATGATTTGCTTTTTTATTTTGAATTAGGATTATTTCATGTTTTAGATTGGGGAGCTTATGATCATTTGCTTTTTTTAATAGCTTTAACTATTCCATTTTCTTTTAACCAATTTAAAATAGTTTTTTGGATTGTCACTTTTTTTACTTTGGGTCACACATTTTCATTAATCTTATCAGCCTACCAAATATATAGTCCTCAGGAAAATATTATTGAGATATTAATTCCTGTCACTATTGTAATCACAGGGATTAATAATATATTAAAAAGTGAACAAATGAATTTTTATAAAATTTCTGGGCTTATAATTTCACTATTTTTTGGATTAATTCATGGATTTGGTTTTGGCAATTATTTTAATCAAATATCCTTTCCAATAGAATCAAAAATAACGCCTTTGATTGGTTTTGCTTTGGGAGTTGAATTTTCTCAACTAATAATAGTGTTTGCGATTTTGCTTATTAATTTACTTGTTATTAAATTGCTCAATTATAAATTATCATCCTATATAAGGATTGGATCTGCAATTATTATAGGGTTTGGACTAAATATGATTTTAACTATGATATAGACTATGACTGAAATAAAGCAAAAAAAATATGACATTGCTTATTTGAAAATGGCTTTAGAATGGGCAAAATTATCTCATTGTAAAAGAAGACAGGTTGGAGCTTTAATAGTCAAAAACAGAATGATTATTTCTGATGGATTTAATGGCACCCCTACAGGATTTGATAATATATGTGAAGATGACAATAACTATACTAAATGGCATGTATTGCATGCAGAAGCAAATGCAATTATGAAAGTTTCTGCCTCTACTCAATCTAGTGAGGGCGCCACATTATATATAACCTTATCTCCATGTAAGGAATGTAGTAAACTTATTTTTCAATCAGGAATCAAAAGGCTTGTATATCACAAAGCATATAAAGATAATTCGGGAATTGAATTTTTAATAAAGGCGGGATTAAAGATTACCCACATTGAAAAATTTTAGTCTTTATCTTTTAATTTATTCTTTATTTTATCCGAATTAATTAATATTAATAAAAGAGCAATTGCTATTAAGCATGCTAACACTCCAATTAACGCTATTTCTCCATTTTCACTAAAAAAATTTTCAAAATCAAGATGATAAATATTTATCCCTAATAAAATAAAAGCAATTACTATAAAAAAATAATTTCTCATTTTAAATAAATAATCCTTGAATATTAGTTGTAAATAATTTAACAGCAATAGCTAGCAAAACAACTCCAAATACTTTTCTAATAATTTGAATTCCATTTTGCCCTAACATCTTTTCTACATTCTTAGATGATTTTAAAACTATAAAAATAAATATCACATTAAGGATAATGGCTGCTATAATGTTTTCGGTTGAATATTCAGATTTGATTGAAAGTAAAGTTGTTAAACTTCCTGGACCAGCAATTAAAGGGAAAGCTAAAGGAAATACTGAAGCAGTTAGATGCGTATTTTCTTCATCTTTATAAATTGACACTCCCAATATCATTTCAAGGGCTATAAAAAAAAGAACAAATGAACCGGCAACAGCAAATGAATTTACATCAATGCCAATCAAAGACAATATATTTTCTCCAATAAACAGAAAACAAATCATTATTATCCCAGCAATTAAAGAGGCTTTCCCGCTTTGAATATGACCAACCTTTTTCCTTAAATCAATTATAATAGGAACGTTTCCTACTATATCAATTACAGCAAATAAAATCATAAAGGCAGTAAAAATTTCTTTAAAATTTAAATCCATATTTTTATTGGATTGCAAATATAATTTATATTAATTGAATATGGATTATTTATTGTCTTCATTCTATGTTTAGAATTGTCAACGCTTTGATTAGAAGATTTGTAAAATCATGGTATGTGAAACTTGAAAAGGCTTCAAAGGAATTAAAAATTTTTTAATCAAAAAAAGTTGTTTAGATTAATCCAAGAGAGTATTAAATATAAATTGTTAGTTTTCAGGATTTTATAAAATACAAAATTTTTTGAATATAAAAATTGTTAAGAACTAATGCACTTTGTGAATAATTACTGCTTTTATTTTTGGAAACAATTTAGAATCTTTGTGTAAGATAATATCCAAAAATAATTACTTAAATTTTTTTAAAATAATACCTTAGTTAATATGCCAGTTCTTGAACCAATTTTACAAGAAAACAAAAAGAGGTTTGTTATTTTCCCAATTGAACATCATGATATTTGGGAATGGTACAAGAAATGTGAAGCTAGTTTTTGGACTGCTGAGGAGATCGATTTGAGCGAAGATCTTAATGATTGGAAATCTAAATTGTCTGATGATGAAAGATATTTTATAAAACATATTTTAGCTTTTTTTGCAGCGTCAGACGGAATAGTAAATGAAAATTTAGCAGAAAATTTTGTTAATGAGGTTCAGTATTCAGAAGCAAAATTTTTCTATGGATTTCAAATAATGATGGAAAACATTCATTCTGAGACCTATTCATTATTAATAGATACATATGTAAAAGATCCAAAAGAAAAAGATAACCTTTTTAATGCTATTGAAACATTCCCTGCTATCAAAAAGAAAGCAGATTGGGCATTAAAGTGGATTGAGTCTGATTCCTTTGCTGAGAGACTAATTGCATTTGCTGCTGTAGAGGGAATATTTTTTTCCGGAGCATTTTGTTCTATTTTTTGGCTAAAGAAAAGAGGATTAATGCCAGGACTATCTTTTTCTAATGAGCTTATTTCTAGAGATGAAGGAGTTCATTGTGATTTTGCAGTTCATTTGCATAATAAACATTTAGTTAATAAAGTGTCTCCAAAAAGAATTAAAGAAATCCTTCTTGATGCCCTTAACATTGAAAGAGAATTTATAACGGAATCTCTCCCTATTAGTTTAATAGGAATGAATTCTAAACTTATGACTCAATATTTAGAGTTTGTAACCGATAGATTATTGGTTGAGTTGAACTGTGAAAAAGAGTATAATGTCACAAATCCATTTGATTTTATGGATTTGATATCCCTTCAAGGTAAAACAAATTTCTTTGAAAAAAGAGTTTCTGAATATCAAAAAGCAGGGGTGTTGAATAATGATACGAAATCTGCGGATTTTAGTATTGACGAAGATTTTTAATATTCGAGAATAAGTTCTCCATTAAAAAAATATTATAGTATAGAGTAAAGTTTAACAAATGTTTGTAGTAAAAAGAGACGGCCATAAAGAGCCAATAATGTTTGATAAAATAACCGCTAGGGTTAGAAAGCTTTGTTATAGCTTAAATGCGTTGGTTGATCCTGTGAAAGTTTCTATGCGAGTTATTGAAGGACTTTATGACGGAGTTACTACTTCAGAATTAGACAATTTAGCAGCAGAAATTGCAGCAACAATGACCACAACTCACCCAGACTATGCAAAATTAGCAGCTCGAATTTCTGTATCAAACTTACATAAAAACACAAAGAAATCTTTTTCAGGAACTATGAAGGATTTATATGGATATATAAATCCTAGAACAGGGAAAAAAGCCCCATTATTGTCTGATGAAGTTTATAAAATAATAAAAAAGAATTCAGAACTATTAGACTCTACTATCATCTATAATAGAGACTTTAATTATGATTATTTTGGATTTAAAACTTTTGAAAGATCTTACTTATTAAAGCTTAATGGTAAAGTAGCAGAAAGGCCACAGCACATGTTAATGAGGGTTTCAATAGGAATTCATATGGATGATTTAGACTCAGCTATTGAGACTTATAATTTAATGTCTAAAAAATATTTTACTCATGCTACCCCAACATTATTTAATTCTGGGACTCCAAAACCTCAGATGTCCTCATGTTTTTTATTAACAACAAAATCGGATAGCATTGATGGCATCTATGACACACTTAAACAAACAGCCAAGATTTCCCAGTCTGCTGGAGGAATAGGGTTATCAATTCACGACATAAGAGCTACAGGATCTTATATCGCAGGAACAAATGGAACTTCTAATGGAATTGTTCCAATGCTACGAGTTTTTAATGACACAGCTCGTTATGTAGATCAAGGAGGAGGGAAAAGAAAAGGTTCTTTTGCAATTTATTTAGAAACATGGCATGCTGATATTTTTGATTTTCTAGAATTAAAAAAGAATCATGGAAAAGAAGAAATGAGAGCTAGAGATTTGTTTTATGCCATGTGGATTTCAGATTTATTTATGAAAAGAGTAGAAGAAGATGGTAACTGGACATTGATGTGTCCTCATGAATGTCCAGGATTGTCTGATTCTCATGGAGAAAAATTTGAAAAGCTATATACCAAATATGAATCTGAAAATAAAGGAAGAAAATCGATTAGAGCAAGAGAGCTATGGGAAAAGATATTAGAATCTCAAATTGAAACGGGGACACCTTATATGCTATATAAAGATTCAGCAAACAGAAAATCAAATCAAAAAAATCTCGGGACAATAAAGTCATCAAATCTATGTACAGAAATATTGGAGTATACATCTGCAGACGAGATAGCTGTTTGTAATTTGGCTTCAATAGCATTACCTATGTTCGTTAATGACAAAAATTTTGATCATCAAGAATTATTTAGAGTCACTAAACAGGTCACTAAAAATCTAAATAAAGTAATAGACAGAAATTATTATCCTGTTCCAGAAGCTGAAAAATCAAACTTTAGACATAGACCTATTGGTCTAGGCGTCCAAGGATTGGCAGATGCTTTTATAAAATTAAGGATGCCTTTCACTTCTGATGAAGCTAAAAAACTAAATCAGGAAATTTTTGAAACAATTTATTTTGCTGCAATGACAGCGTCAATGGAAGAGTCAAAAAAAGATGGACCTTATAAAACTTATAAAGGTTCTCCAGTTTCTAAAGGAGAATTCCAGCATAATATGTGGGGAATAAAAGATGAAGAATTAAGCGGAAGATGGAAATGGGGAGAATTGAGAAAACAAATCAAAAAGCACGGTGTTAGAAATTCACTTTTAGTTGCACCAATGCCAACAGCATCTACATCTCAAATTCTTGGGAATAACGAATGTTTTGAACCATATACTTCAAATATTTACACAAGAAGAGTTTTGAGTGGAGAGTTTATTATTGTCAATAAACATTTGCTAGAAGATTTAGTTGGCCTTGGACTTTGGACAGAAGAATTGAAGCAAGCTTTAATGAAAGCAAACGGTTCTATTCAGCAAATTGATATAATCCCTAATGAGATAAAAGAGTTGTATAAAACAGTATGGGAGTTAAGTATGAAAGACATTATAGATATGTCTAGACATAGAGGATACTTCATTGACCAATCTCAATCTTTGAATTTATTTATGGAGGGAGCAACGATGGCTAAATTAACATCTATGCATTTTTATGCTTGGAAGTCTGGATTAAAAACAGGAATGTATTATTTAAGAACAAAATCTGCTGTTGATGCTATTAAATTTACTCTTGACAATAAAAAGCAAGAAGAGCCTGTTAAACAAAACGTAAGTTCGGAAGCTATGGCTGCAGAAGGTGTTCCAAAAGCAGCTCCGGCTGCACCAGTTGAGCCATTAAGCCCTGAAGAACTTAAGGAGATGTTAGCTAAATCTAAGGAGAATGAAGATGATGATTGTTTGATGTGCGGATCTTAAAATTGATTTTATTTAAAGAATTAACTATTTCATGATGGCGGTTTTACTTTAGCATCATATTGTTCGTTATAAAGATCCAAAAGATTTACTGTAGCTTTAATTAAGTCTTTAGTTTCTGTTAGAATACTAAAATACAGAGTTGTGTTTTTTGGACTTGACTCTTCACCTTTTGTTCTAGAAATTTGAAGATTAATTTTTTCTTTAACCGAATCATATAAACTTTGTTCTGTGTCAAGGATGTTGTCAATTTCTCCAAAATTATTTTTGGAAAAAGCAAACTTAACTCTATCAAACAGGGTTTCTAATTCCATGGAGATTTCTTTTAATTCTCTAATTTGATTAAAGGTTAAGGCCTTATGATTATTATTAATATGCTTAAATGTAATTTTAGAAATATACTCTAATGATTGAGCAATATCTTCAAGCGAACCTAATACATTTATATAAAAATTACTTGCACCTTTAATTGTAGAATCATCTAAATTTCTAATAAAATAATATAAATCATTTCTTAGATCATCAATTTCTTCTGAAAGAGATTTAACAGCTTTCTTATTCTTTTTTAGTTCTTTTAAATCTTGAGTAGCTAAACCATTTATAGATTTTGTAAAAATATTTTTTATTTTTTTAGAAGCTTTTGAAACATTTTTAGAACTCTCAATTATAAGACCTTGAATAGAGCTGCTTTCTGCTAAACTCAATGCATCTTCACTTTTAATTAGGTCAGCTTCTTGTTTATGACTCATGTAATTTCTTGAAAGAAGAAGAAGAGCAATGAAAAGTAGAATTGCAATAGCAGTGGGCCCTCCAATATGAATAATACAGGCTATAATTCCACAACCTACAAAAGCACTAAATGCAGTAAAAAACCATCCTGCAATAACATTTATAACTCCAGCAACTCTGTAAACAGCACTTTCAGTTCCCCAAGCTCTATCAGCAAGAGATGTACCCATCGCTACCATAAAAGTTACATAGGTGGTTGATAAAGGCAGCTTAAACGAAGTGGCAATTGATATTAAAATTGCAGCAACCATTAAATTTACAGCAGCCCTGATTTGATCAAAGGCAGGTAATGCTAATTTCTTTTTAGAACTGAGTTTTAGAATAGGCTTTTCAAATTGTTCTTCTATTTTTTGATTTATTTTTTCAGGAAGAATTTTATCAAAAGCATTAGAAACATTTACAGCAATTCTCACAAGATTTCTTGAAAGGAAATTTGGACTAAACCTTTCTTTTGTTTCTTCTTGATTAGATAAATCAATAGATGTTTTAACAACTGTCTTGGCTCTTGAGGAGAACCATAATGTAATTACCATTACTAATCCTGCGAATAACAATAGAAGAGTAGGAGTAGGAACTTTAGCTGATAAAGCTTCCATTGAAAAGGCCCCCGCTTCTAATCCCGAAGAGACCCAAACTTCATAAGATTGCCAGGCGGCTATTGGGACCCCAATAAAATTAACCAGATCATTTCCAGCAAAAGCCAATGCTAAAGAAAATGTTCCAATAGCAATTATTATTTTATAGATATTAAATTTTAAGACATATATAAATAGAGCAGAAATTAAAAACAATATTATAAAAGTAATTATAGTAATAAGAATGATGTTATTTTCCATAAAAGCAGTAATGGTCGAACCGTTTAAAATGTCAAAACTTTGTTTTGCATAAGGAGTACCATTAATTCCTTTCATTAATATAAAATACGTTATTGAGGTTAAAGCAATTCCGCCAAACAAAGCCCCAACCCATTTTGCTTTTTCTTCAAATCTAAAAGAAAGAAGAACTCGTGAAATATATTGTACAAATGCGCCTACTGAAAATGCTACAAAAACAGACAGCAATATCCCAAAAATTATTTGAGTAGCTTTTGATACGTTAATATAATTGGCTAATTCTATTATTTCTCCTTGAGCAGCATAGATTTTAATTATAGATACGGCAACAGCTGCTCCCAAAAGTTCAAAAACAATAGATACTGTTGTTGACGTTGGCATCCCTAGTGTATTGAAAAAATCAAGTAAAAGAATATCCGTTATCATTACAGCCATAAATATTATCATGATTTCAGAAAAGAAAAACATTTCAGGGTTAAAGATTCCTTTTCTAGCAACTTCCATCATGCCACTAGAAAAAATAGCCCCTACTGCAATACCAAGACTGGCAACTAACATTATAGTATTATAATTTAGAACTTTTGATCCTATTGCAGAATTTAAAAAGTTAACAGCATCATTACTTACCCCAACAACTAAGTCTCCAATTGCTAAAAGGGCCAATGCAATTACCATTACTAGATAAATGTCCATTTCAGAATTTAATTGACTAGTAAAAAAAGATAATTCAAAAAGATTTGACATAAAATTAAAGTTAAGAAAATTCATATTTTAAATTCAGCATTTAAATAGATTGCGGATTTGTCCTTGATTATGGTGCTCTTATAATTAAACATTCTAAAATTTAAATTAAATTTTACTCCCTCAGTTGCTTTATATTGCGTTCCAAATATCACCAAACTACCATCATTGTTATAATTCCAAGGCTTTGATTGGCCTGAGAGAATATTCGAACCAATACTATCGTAACGAGCATAAAGTTCAAAATTATTTTTTAGACTTTGAGTCACAAAAATTGAATATCCATCTCTATTATGCCCCTCATCTCCATTTTTATATGTTCTACCATTTTTTATTTTGCCATATTCAGCTCCAAGCCTAAAATTAGTCTTTTTATAGCCTAGGAAAATAGAGCTGTTTGTGATTGCCTTAGCATCTTTAGAAGGGTGAGAATCTAAATATATTTTTCCAGTAAGTTTATTGGATAAATTATAGATAAAACTTGTACCGATTCTTTGATATCCATCATCGTTTTGTAGAGATTTAAATCCCTCGCCATTGAATACAAATAAGTTCATTTTAAAATTAGGATTAATTAGAAACTCAGAATTAAATCCTAAATCAGCACTTGCTCCAAATTTATTTTCATTTAGAAACCCTTTATATGTATAGCGATATCCCCATAAACTTTTCTGGTCATTAAACTGCTTAGTTCCAATTAACCCTATACTTAGTTTTAATTTGGGATTTAATTTCCAATCAAGTTGAGCAATTTTTACATAGGCTGTATATTCACTTCCACCAGAATTGCTACCATAATCATAAGTAATATTAGCAGACATATTCTTACTAAAATTATATTTATAACCTAAATAAACCCTTTTAAGTTCAAAAGCACTTGTTTTAGTAACGTTTTCAGTAAAATCATTATGATAATTCCAAAAGACTTTAAAATGTGGAGATCCATTGGGTTCAAATTCATCTTGAGAAAAAAGATTATAGCTAAAAAGAATTAAGATTAATGCAAATAGAATATTATTTGTATTCATTCGATTAGTTTAGTCCTAGACAAATATCTATTAAGTTTTCTAGACCAATGTTAAGTTAATGTTATTAATATTTTCTGCTTTCTATTAATAATGATTTGTTAAATTGCATTCATGAACTGGGAACAGCTACTTTCATTAAAGAGACAAGGGGATACCTTAAAAAGATTGCGCATAGAACAAGATGAAACTCGGATTGGTTTTGAAGTGGATTACGATAGAATTATTTTTTCTTCTTCTTTTAGATCCCTTCAAGATAAAACACAAGTTATACCATTTTCAAAAAAAAGTTTTGTTCATACAAGACTTACCCATAGTTTAGAAGTTTCAGTTGTAGGCAGAAGTTTAGGAAGAAAAGCTGGAAAAATTATAATTGAAAAGTATCCTCACTTAAAGGAAACATTTGGATTTCAAACCACAGATTTTGGAGCAATTGTTGCAGCAGCAAGTATGGCGCATGATATTGGCAACCCTCCATTTGGTCATAGTGGAGAAATGGCAATTGGTGATTATTTTAAAAATGGTGAGGGATCAAATTTTAAATCACAATTAAGTTCTCAGCAATATCAAGATTTATGTGATTTTGAGGGAAATGCAAATGGCTTTAAAATTCTCTGTGAAAATAAGGTTGGAATTCCGGGGGGATTAAGACTTAGCTATGCAACTTTGGGAGCATTTACTAAATATCCAAAAGGATCAATTCCAAAAAAACCATCTTCACACATTAAGGACAAAAAATTTGGTTTTTTTGAATCTCAAAACAAGTTTTTTAATGATGTTGCTTTAGAATTGGGATTAAATCAATCTAGTAGAAATTTTTCTAGACACCCATTGGCATTTCTAGTTGAAGCAGCTGATGATATTTGTTATACATTGATAGATTTTGAAGATGGAATTAATTTAGGATGGATATCTGAAGAATTTGCTTTGGAATATTTAATAAGACTTGTAAAGGGGAGTATAGATACTAAAAAATATAATGCTTTGCAGCATAAATCTGACAGGGTTGCTTACTTAAGAGCACTTTCAGTTAATACTTTAATAAATGATGCTGTTGATATTTTTATAAAAAATGAAGAAGCTTTACTTAAGGGAGAATATTCTAAATCTATATTAGATAATAGTGCATACAAAGCTCAAATGAAAGATATTATAGATATAAGTATTGAAAAAGTTTATAAGTCAAATGAAGTGATTGAAAAAGAATTAAAAGGATATCAATCTATTCATCATCTTTTAAATGTTTTTGTAAAAGCGGCAGTAAATAATCAACAAAATAAAACAACTACATTTGATGAACTTGCACTTGCATGTATTCCAAAATCATATATACATAAAGAAGGAGATTTATATACACAACTTTTAGACATCAGTTGTTTTATTGCTAGTTTAACGGATGGAAAAGCTTTGGAATGGTATAAAAAAATGAGGTAACTATGATTGAGCTGTATGATGACAAATATTATATGAGAAGAGCTATTGATGAAGCAAAAATTGCTTTACAAAAAGATGAGGTTCCAATTGGAGCAGTAATTGTAAGCAACAATAAAATCGTAGCGCGTTCACATAATTTAACGGAAACTTTAAATGATGTTACTGCTCATGCTGAAATGCAAGCAATTACTAGTGCAGCTAATTATATCGGAGGAAAATATTTAAAAAATTGCACTTTGTATGTTACCCTTGAGCCATGTCAAATGTGTGCAGGGGCGTTATATTGGTCTCAAATTTCAAAAATTGTAATTGGAGCGAGTGATTCTCATAGAGGTTTTAGAGTGATGAAAGCTAAACTACATCCGAAAACTAAAATAATAGATGGAATATTATCTTCTGAATCAAAAGTTTTAATTGATGAATTTTTTGAAAAGAAAAGAAAATTAAAATAAAAAAACCCTCATTAAAGTGAGGGTTTTCATTGTCTTAAAAAATAAAATACTATTCTTCTATAAGTTTAACTTCTGTTGCAACTTTCCCCTTTTTCCCATCCTCTTCTGAATATTCTACTTTGTCTCCTTCGTTTAGTCTAATACCATCTAAAGAAGTAACATGAACGAAAATGTCTTCGCTCGTTTCGTCGTTTGTAATGAAACCATAACCTTTAGCCCCATTAAAAAATTTTACTGTACCAGTCATTAATAAAAATTGATTTAATTTAATTAACAAATGTAGCAATAATATATAAAGTATTGTTATTTGAGCTTAAATCATTTAGTTTACTTAGTTGATTTTGAAGATTTTGACTTCATTTTTTCAATGTCTTCATTGCTCAAAGTGTAATCGCTTAGTTTTTTGTCCCTCCAACCGTTGTAAATAAAAAGGGGCATAAAAACAAAAACTAAAACCAGTATGCTAAAACCAATAATCTTATTTCCAAGATCTTCATTTTGCACCTTGAAATAAAAGCCTATTGAAATACTAATGATTAGACATATAAATAATAAAAAAATGATTTTTTTCATTCGGAAAAGGCCTGTCTTATTTCATCTGTTATTCTATTAGGCTTATTTGTTTTAGCATTAATTAAACACCAAATAGTTTTAGAAGTTACAAGCAATTTGTTAGTGTCCTTATTATAGATCTCTACTATTCTGCTTGATTTGATTCCTTCAGTTTTTTCAATATATGTCTTAAGTCTAATTTTGTCATCTAATAATGCAGGATATAGGTATTTTAATTGATGTTCTAATAAGACCCAGTAATAATTTTTTATTATTTCATTTGAAACAAGACTTTTCCAATGTTCTTTCGCAATTTCTTGTATCCAATGAATATAGACAACATTATTTACATGATTTAAGTCATCTAAATCATTTTTAGAAACTGTAATTTCTTTTTCTAAAGTCTTCATTTATTTTTTTAAGCTTAATGAAAGCTCATCAAGCTGTTCCTTGCTAATTGATGAAGGGGCATCAATCATTACATCTTTTCCGCTGTTATTTTTTGGGAAAGCTATGTAATCTTTAATGGATTCATTCCCATCTAAAATAGCAACTAGTCTATCAAGGCCCAGAGCAATACCCCCATGAGGAGGCGCCCCATATTCAAAAGCATTCATTAAAAATCCAAACTGTTCTTTTGCTTGCTTTTCAGAAAACCCTAAATGTTTAAACATTAAAGACTGAAGATTTTTATCATGAATTCTAATGGATCCCCCTCCAATTTCATTTCCATTTAAAACTAAATCATATGCATTAGCTTTAACTTCCCCTGGGTTACTTTTAAGCAAATCTATCTCATCTAGTTTTGGAGATGTAAAAGGATGATGCATAGCATGAAAACTTGCAGATTCCTCATCCCATTTTAGTAGTGGGAAGTCCGTAACCCATAATGGAGCGAATTCATTTGGATTTCTTAAACCAAGATTTTCAGCTATTTCTAACCTTAATTCACCTAATTGACTTCTAACCTCATCCTTTTCTCCACTCATAATAAAAATTAAATCTCCATTATTAGCACCAGTATTTTTTGCCCAATTTCCAAAATCTTTTTGATCGTAAAATTTATCAACGGAAGATTTATATGTGCCATCTTCATTACATCTTACGTATACTACTCCTTTTGCTCCAATTTGAGGTCTTTTTACCCAATCAATATATTTGTCAATTTCTTTTCTTGTAAAATCATTACCATTAGGTACAGAAATTCCAACAACTAATTCCGCAGAATTAAAGATATTGAAGTCTTTATGTTGAGATACACTATTGAGTTCTCCAAATTCCATGCTAAATCTTATGTCAGGTTTATCAGAACCATATTTAGCAATAGCCTCGTCATATGTAATTCTGGGGAATTTATCAACCGTTATATTCTTTATCGTTTTTAGTAAATGTTTTGTCAATCCTTCAAAAGCGTTTAAAACATCATCTTGATTTACAAAGGACATTTCACAGTCAATTTGAGTAAATTCAGGTTGTCTGTCAGCCCTTAAATCTTCATCCCTAAAACATTTTACAATTTGGAAATAACGATCCAATCCACCCACCATAAGTAGCTGTTTGAAAGTTTGAGGAGATTGAGGAAGGGCATAAAATTTCCTTGAGTTCATTCTAGATGGAACTATAAAATCACGAGCACCTTCAGGTGTAGATTTTATAAGACAAGGAGTCTCTACATCAATAAAATTTAAGCCATTTAGATATTTTCTGATTTCGGAACTTACTTTATTTCTAAAAATTAATTTATCCTTAATAGAATTTCTCCTTATATCAAGATATCTATATTTCATTCTAAGCTCTTCTCCTCCATCAGTTTTATTTTCAATTGTAAATGGAGGAACTTTTGAACTGTTTAATATTTTTAAATTGGAAACTAGAATCTCAATTTCACCAGTAGAAATATTGGTATTTTTTGAGCTTCTTTCAATCACTTTACCTGTGACTTGAATAACATATTCTCTCCCTAAATCTTTCGCATTTTTAATAAGATCTTTGGAGCTTCTTTTTTCATCAAAAATTAATTGCGAAACACCATACCTGTCTCTTAGATCAATCCAGACCATAAATCCTTTATCTCTAGATTTGTGTACCCATCCAGATAGAGTTACTTCTTTATTTAAATCAGATATTCTTAATTCTCCACAATTATGGGTTCTGTACATTTCTTTTATTTAGATACTATAAATTTAGTAAGATATTATCTATATCTAATCCCAATCCACAATTTAAATTTTTCAATCATCAAAAACAAAGATGGAACCACAAATAAAGTTAAAAACGTAGCAATAAATAAACCTGATATTACAGTAGTTGCTAGTGGACCCCAAAAGAAAAAATTGTCTCCACCCCACCAAATATTAGGATTAAAATTACTGAATAAAGTATAAAAGTTAATATTGAACCCAATTGCTAGTGGCATTAAACTAAGCATTGTCGTAATTGCAGTTAATAGTACTGGTCGTAGTCTAGATTTGCATGATTGAATAATAGATTCAAATTTGATTTGAATTAATTGTTTGTCTTTATTGGCTGAATCCATTTTTTTTCTATTAATTAAAATATCACAATAATCTAAAAGTACAACTCCATTATTAACAACAATCCCAGATAAAGCAATGATCCCCATCATAGTCATTAAAATAACAAATGCATTTCCAGTTACTGCTAAGTAACCAAACACTCCAATTAAACTTAAAATAATAGAAATCATAATTATAGCTGGCCTGCTTATGGCATTAAATTGATAGATTAATAATAAAAAAATGAGCAATAAGCCGATAGAAAAAGCCTTTAATAAAAATTCTTGATTTTTATTTTCCTCTTCAAGTTGACCTGTATAATCTATATTAATTCCGTCTAAATCTTCCGGGAAGCTTGTCATGGCATTTTCTATTTGTGAAACGACAGAACGAGCGTCTGTGTATCCAGAAGATAATCCGGAATAAATATTAACAATTCTATTGAAATTTTTATGTTTGATTTCGCTAAAAGTTCTCGAAAGAGAGGTGTATGTTACAGCAGAAATCGGAATTTCTTTTATTAATCCATTTGAAGGGTCTCTAAAAATCAAATTTTGATCATAAAGTGTATTTTCAGAATAGCGATCATTTTTATTAAACCTTACATTAATATCATATTCTTCGCCATTTTCTTTATAAGTTCCAGCTTTTGTCCCAAATAAAGAAGTTCTTAATTGTTGTCCAATTTGACCTGCGCTTAATCCTAATTCTCCAGCTTTTTCTCTATCGATATGAACTAAATTAATAATTCTAGATTTATTTACATCAATTTTTAATTCTTCAATTCCAAGAATATTTTTTGTATTAATAAATTCAGTTATTTTCTCAGCTTTTTCAATTAATTGAGTATAATTCTCCCCCGTAATAGAAATGTTAATAGGGTATCCTACTGGTGGCCCAGATTGATTTTTTTCAACAGAAATGGAAACACCAGGGTATTTATCTTTTAATGCAACTTGAATTTCTTTTCTTACATCGCTAGAGCTAATTCCTCGTCTATATTTAAAATCTCGGAATGAGGTAGTAATCTTGGCTCTATTAGGCATTTCAGACAAAGATCCCAATTCAAATTCTGGATTTTCAGATCCTTCTCCAACCTGTGCAATAGTATTTTGAACCATAAAATTATAATTAGAATCATCTAAATATTTTTTGGAATTAATAATTTTAGAAATGTCCTTCTCAATTTCTTTTGCTATTGCATTGGTTTTTGATATATCAGTTCCTTCAGGGTATTGTATATAGACGATAACTTGTCTGGGATCTTCATTAGGGAAAAACTCTATACTAGTTCTTTGCGATTCTACAGAACCACCAAAACTCATAAAGGAAAAAACAAGAAGAATTAAACTAACAAAAACTATTAGATATGGACGTTTCCCTATGAGTATTTTTTTAAGAATTTTTTCATAAAAGTCATCAATTATTGGAAGAAATTTTAATTGAAAATTATTAGCCATTTTCCTTAAAACCAATCGATATATCCAAAAATTAACAGAAATAAATATTTGTATTGAGCCTAAGAATCTACAAAATTCAGCTGTTTCATTGTTGCCTATTAATAACCCAGATATAAGAAAGAATACACCAGAAACTGCTAGAATACTTGTAATTCTAATGAGTCTTTTTAAAGGCATATTAGTATCTTCAATTTTCATCATTTTTGAAACCAATACAGAATTAAGAAATATTGCTACAAATAATGAGGAGCCAAGTACAACAGAAAGAGTTACTGGGAAAAATATCATAAACTTACCAATCCTTCCAGGCCACAATCCAAGTGGAATAAATGCTGCAATAGTTGTCGCTGTAGAAATAATTATTGGAAATGCTATTTCAGAAATACCTTTTTTAGTGGCCTCTTTTCTACTCATTCCTTCTTTTGCCATTAGTCTGTACACATTTTCAACTACAACTATCCCATTATCGACTAACATTCCAAGCCCCATAATTAGTCCAAATAAAATCATTGTATTTAGAGAATATCCAAGATTATCTAAGATGGTTAGAGACATAAACATAGACATAGGAATTGCAAAGCCAACAAATAATGCATTTTTAAAACCTAGGAAAAACAGTAAAACAGTAACAACTAAAATAACTCCAAATATTATGCTATTTACTAAATCAGTTACTTGGTTTTTTGTTAGTTCAGATTGATCATTAGTAATGCTTATTGTAAGATTTTTTGGGAAGACATTGGCTTTATAGTCTTCTACAATTTTTTGAATTTTTCCAGCTGCTTCAATAGTATTTTCTCCAGATCTTTTTTTGACATCTAACATCACTACTGTTTCACCATTTTCTCTAGCATATGTGGTGACTTCCTTTTCTTTGAAGCTTACCGATGCAATATCTTTTAAAAAGACAGAGTTATTATAATAAGATTTTACAACAAAATTTTCAAGCTCAATAGGAGAACTAATTTCTCCAAGTATTCGTATTGTTTTTCTTTTCCCATTTCCTTTTATGTTTCCTGCAGATATAGAAATGTTCCCATTTTGTATAGAATTTATAATATCAGAAAAACTTACTTTAGCTGCCATCATTTTATAGATGTCTACAGCTATCTCTACTTCTCTATCAAGAGCACCTCTTATTTCAGCCTTTTTTATTTCAGAAAGATTTTCAATATCATTTTGAAGTAATTCGGAATATTGCTTTAATTTTTCGGAAGTATAATCCCCAGAAATATTGATATTTAATATTGGCATTTCTTCAGTGAAGGTTAGATTAAAAACATTTGGATCAACCTTTACATTATTGAACATTGGCCAATCTTCACTAGAAACTGCTGCATCAATTTCATCTTTTACCTTCAGTTTAGCTTCTATAAAACCAATTTTATCATTAAACTCTATAATTATTATCGAAAAGTTTTCCTGAGAAGAAGAAGTTATTTTATCAATATTATTTATAGACTTTAATTTATCTTCTAGCGGTTCTGTAATTAATTTTTCAAGATCTTCTGAAGTATTTCCTGGATAAATTGATGTAATAAATACTAAATTTTCTTTTATTTCTGGATAATCCTCTCTTGGCATATTAAAATAAGAACTAATCCCAAGAATTAATATTAGTGTCATTACAACATACATAGTTGTACTATTACTAATAGCCCATGAAGATGGACTGAACTCTTTTTCAATTTTATTGTTCAAATTATTATTACTTAATTATTTTTACTCTAGTATTGTCAACTAGTTTTCTCATTCCCTCAATGACAATTTCATCATCTACAGAAATTCCTGAAAGCACTTCTATATAATTGCCATTATTTTTCCCAGTTTTAATTATTGTTTTAGAAGCATAAACTTTCTTTTCTTTCCTATAGATTTTATAAACATATTTTTCATTATTGCTGTCAATACTTATAAAACCTTCTTTTATTAAAATGGCATTATTATTTGTATAGTCATTAACTCTTACTTTTGCATTTAAATTAGGTTTGATATTTAAATCATTTTGTGGCAGGTCTAATTTTATCTTATAAGTTCTTTTTATAGGGTCAATAAAATTTCCTGCTTGTTTAATAGAAGTTTCTAAAAACTCATCAATAAGTGGAAATACAACTTTGGCATTTTTGCCTTTGTAAATTGTATTTATGTAGCGTTCAGGCACATTACATTCAATATACATATTGTCCATATTTAATAGAATCATTAAGTTAGATTTTCCTGGGTATACAACCTCACCTTCTTTCGCAATTATATTATCAATAGTTCCATTAAATGAAGCTTTAATCACAGTTTTTTCTAGTTGTTTTTTTAATTGTTTTATAGCTTCTTTTTGCGCCTCAAACATTGATTTCGTTTCTAAAAATTGAATTTCACTCCCAATATTTTGTGCCCAGAGCCTTTCTTGTCTTTCATAAGTAGTTTCAGTTAGATTAAAACTTATTTCTAATTGAGAAAGTTGTTGTTTAAGTCCGCCATCATCAATTGTTGCTAGAGTTTGGCCTTTAGCAACTTCTTCTCCACTTTTAACGTAAATCTTATTTAAAATTCCAGAAAACTCAGGATAAATTATAATTAATTGATCTGATTTTACATTGCCTTGAAGTTCTACAAAATGTTGGAAATTATTGCTTTTTAAAATTGTAGTTTCTACAATTGGAAATTTAGAATTTGCATTTAATTCTTCTAATTTATCATCTATTAAATTCAGTTTCCTATAAATTTCTTCTTGAGACTTTATAATCTCTTTTCTTTTTTGATTTATAAGATCCGGGTCATTGGTTTTTAATATTTGTTCAATTGATGCGTTGGAATTATTACACCCATTAAATAAAATCAAAATAATTAGTAAATAGAGCGCCGTTTTTAAGTTTCGAATTTTTTTATTTTTCATTTAAAAGAATTTCTAGATTAGTTTTTCTATTAATGACTTCTGACATTGATTGTAAAAGTTCATTTTGAATTGTATAAAGTTGATTTTGAGCTTGCCTAAGATCAAAACTTGAAGCCAGGCCTTCATAAAATTTAATTTCATTTTTCTTTTCAATTTTTTTTGCCAACTCCAAATTTTGAATTGTATTGTAATATTGATTAATAGCAAATTGATAATTTGTTTGTGCATTTTCAATTTCTACTAATATTTTTTGTTCAGTTTGTTTTAAGCTTACTTGAGCTTTTTCAACCTCAATTTTTGCTTGTTGTGATTTGGCAGATCTTCTAAGAGAGGTAAAGATTGGAATAGACATAGTAACTCCCATCAAAGAAGAACCGTACCATTTTTGATCGGAATCTAAAAAGCTAAAGGATTCACTGTTTCCAGTATAGGTTTTACTAATAAAAGCAGACAGGGTTGGAAGTG
>Ga0066372_10000188_pt1 | contig 21374 bp, 20 predicted proteins | sample Knorr_S15_td_250_FD_77011 | JGI IMG/M metagenome (GOLD analysis project Ga0066372, IMG submission 77011) | Marine microbial communities from Southern Atlantic Ocean transect - Knorr_S15_td_250_ad_251m_LV_A | ecosystem: Environmental > Aquatic > Marine > Oceanic | place: Southern Atlantic ocean... | reverse complement strand
TTTTGATTATTATTTGGTAAATCCATTTTATTTATTGCAACAATAGCGTTTTTTTCGTTTTTACGGATAAGATCCACAACTTCGTAGTCTAGTGGATTTAAACCTTCTTTTCCATCTACCATAAAAATCAACTTGTCACTATCTTTGACTGCAATTAAGACTTGTTCAGTAATTGAAAATTGAAATTTATTTTTTGATTTATTATCTATGCCGCCTGTATCTACAAGTATAAAATTTTTATCATTCCAATTAGTATTGATAGAAATTCTATCTCGAGTAGTTCCAGAAATATTAGAAACTATTGAAATCCTTTCACCCGAAATTCTGTTAAAGAGGGTTGATTTACCTACATTTGGTCTGCCTATTATAGAAACAATCATAAAATATAAACTACTTTTCTTTTATTTTACATATTTGAGAATATGTAATCTATAAGACCCATTTGAGCCCATAATCTATTTTCTGATTGATCAAAGACTATTGATCTTCTATCGTATAGTAACCCTTCCTCTATTTCTTCACCTGGATGTGCTGGCAAATCATGCATTAATTTGACGTTATCAGAAGCTCTATCTAATAAGCTGGATGTAACTTGAAACCCCTTAAATTCCAATAATCTTTTGTTATTTTCTTTTTCTTGACCCATGCTTGTCCAGACATCGGTATAAACTACATCAGCATCTTCTATAATTTGTTCTATATCACTAGTTTGTATGAACTTATTTTGGGATAAATTTCTATTGAGAAGATTGACAGTTTTTGAATCTAAAAAGTAGTTTTTTGGTGAAGCAATTTTAAAATTTCCACCTAGTTTTATCACTGCATAAGAAAGGCTCTTGGCTACATTATTTCCATCTCCGATGAAAACGATGTTCTTGTTTTTTATGTCACCTAAATGCTCAGTTATAGTCATTATGTCAGCTAATGCTTGACAAGGGTGCTGTTCATTAGTTAGTGCATTTATAACTGGAATTGATGAAGCATCTAAATATTCTTCAATAATTTTTTGTCCAAAAGTTCTGATTATAGAAAGATCTGCCATTTTACTAATTACGGTAGAAACATCTTTGATCGGTTCTCTATTTCCCATCCCTACTTCTTCAGGAGAGAAATAAATTGCATTTCCTCCAAGTTTTTTTACCCCAATCATAAAAGATAATTTTGTTCTTAAAGAAGGTTTATCAAACAAAAGTACAGCTGTTTTATTTCTTAAAGGTTCTTTCTTTTGACCTGATTTAAATCCTCTGCCTAAGCTTATGATTTCTTTTAAATCTTTTACTTCGCACTGATTTATTGTTATTAGATTATTTAACATTTTACGCAGGTTTGAACACTGGAAGCTTTTGTCCATCTGCATCTATAAAGTCTAACTTTAAGTCCATTCCTAGTGTCAAATTTTCAGGTTCTGGGTCTATATCTATTATCCTTGTTGGCATGTTTACTCCTTCTTCCAAAGTGACAATTGCTGCGATGTATGGAATATCATCAACAAAACTAGGATGTGGAGGTTGATGCACAATTGTAAAGGTATACAAAGTTGCTTTACCTGAAGCTTCAATCCATTCTACATCTCTACTACCGTCCTTCGTTGAAACCGCCCTAGGATAAAATTGAATATGATCACCAAATTTTTGAAGCAATAATTTCCCTTTGTTAGCACCTTCCCAATATTTGTCAGATTCTGGTTGTGGAATGGGTTTTATTTTTTCAGTCATTTTCTCTCCTTTGTAATGACAAAATCATTTGCTAATTATTTGAGGTTAATAATACTGTGCCTGTACTGGACAATAAGCCGCCTGTTCCGTGTGCTAGTGCTATATCACATTTATCTAATTGTCTTTCACCGGTTTCGCCTCTCAATTGTCTTACAGCTTCAACAACAGTAAAAATTCCATACATTCCTGGATGAGTGTAAGATAAACCACCTCCGGAAGTATTTAATGGGAAAGATCCTCCGGGAGCAGTCACTTGATTTGCTACAAAATCGGGACCTTCTCCTGGACCGCAAAACCCAAGACTTTCGAGAGTTACCAATACAGTATGAGTGAAGGAATCATAAATCATAGCTAAATCTATATCTTTATAATCTAAACCTGCCATTTCCAAGGCTCTAGGGCCTGTATTTCTTCCAAAAGTTCTAGTCAAATCAGGCATTTGTGAAATTAGACTCCCATGGTCATGTCCTTCTCCTACACCGAGAATTTTTATAGGATTTTTTTTAGTGTCTTTAGCTTTCTCAATAGAAGTTACAACTATAGCCGCACCTGCATCAGTAACCAAACAGCAATCCATTAGATGAAAAGGCCATGAAACCCATCTTGATTCATGATAATCATCAAAAGACATAGTTTTATCATAAAAATAAGCTTTTTCATTCATGTTGGCCCATTTTCTTGTTGACACAGCTATTTCTGCTAGGGCTTGCCTTGTCCTATCTTCTCCATACATTTCCATATATTTTCTTGCAGCCATGGCATAATTTATTGGAGGCCCCATGATTCCGTAAGGGGAAGTGTATTGATCTGCTGGCATTCCTCCACCTCCTCTGTTTCTAGCTCTATCACTTCTACCACTTTGTCCGTGTGTTATTAAAGCAACTTCACAGTAGCCAGCATTAATAGCAGCCAAAGCATGCGCTAAATGTATAACAAATGAAGAACCTCCTACAATAGTTGAATCAGTATAAGTTGGCTCTATACCAAGATATTCTCCTACATCATATGTTGAATACCCTGCTGTAAAAAGGCCGTCTACGTCGGAAATGGATAACCCGGAATCCTCTAATGCATTATGAGCTGCTTGAGCATGATGTCCTAAGGGTGAAATCTCAGGAACCTTTCCCAATTTATCCGATTCAGCTACTCCTACAATTGCAGCCTTTCCTGACAAGGATTTTCGTAATGATTTCATTGAACGCCTCTTCAATTTTGCTTTATTGTTACTATATTAGATAAATAATAACAATAAATTATAAAAATTCTACTGAAGGGGTGAGTAATCTGTAGGATTTAATAATTGATTATGGACCTTTTTAACTATGATGCCATCTTTATGTGAATCTTCTACAACCTTCTGCCATTCAGGGTCATTTCTAAAATTCTCCCAAGCCTCAACTCTTTTATTATGGCTTTCATAGGCTAATAGGTATGTTAAGTTATTATTGTTAGGGCCAACGTCAGTTACCCAATAACCAATATTTTTCATTCCATGTTTTTCAAATAGTTTAAGCGTATGTTCCCTAAATCTCTTATTAAGATTTTCTAATTTACCTGCGAAACATTCATATATTCTTATTTCATAAATCATAATTTTTCACTCCTTATTAAATGCATCCATAGTGTTTACATCAAAAGTCACATAAGAATCTTCGTTACATTTATCAAATTTATCAGCAAAGACAATATAGCTACCTTTAGGTAAACTATAACTAACGAAATTTGGGTGATCAATTTGGTTTGGGACATTTTGCTCTTTTACCAAATTCAGATCGTTTATTATTATTGCTCCCTCTGGTACTGTTCCACTATTGATTAATTCAAGTTGAGGACAAAAATTTTTTTGATCTTTATCAAATATGATCTGTTGACCAAAGTACACTAGAATCATCCGCATGTCATTCAGGCTTGAATTTCTAAATAAAACAGTAAATTTTCCGTTATCAATATCTTCAAATGGCCAATTGATTTTTTCTGAACCCATTTCTACATCATAACTTTTTACCCGACCTGATGAACAACTAATTATGAAAATAAGTAAAATTCCAATTAATAAAAAAAATATTTTCATTTAAATCTTTCTCCTAAAATTATTGGTCGGGGCAGCAGGATTTGAACCTACGACCTCCCGGCCCCCAGCCGGACGCGCTACCAAGCTACGCCATGCCCCGTTTAAGCTATTAATTTTATAATATAATTAAAGCAGGAACACATGCATAAATATTTTATTACAAATGAAACTAAAAGAAATATTAAATGAGGCCTCAAAGTTAAGAATACAAATTCTTGAAACTTTGAGGAATGTTTGACCTTGATAAATTAGTAAAACAAATCGAAGAGTTTGAAAAAGAATCAACTAATGAAGACTTGTGGAAAGATAATTTCAAGGCGACTAATTTTCTAAAAGCTCTAGCTTTTAAGAAAAACCTTCTAGAAAAATATAAAACTTTAGATAATTTATCTAAAGAAATCATAGAGATCTGTGAAATTTCCATTGAATTGAATGATGAAAACGATCTGCCTAATATAATTCATAATTTTGAAATACTCCAGTCATTACATTCAGAAATATCGATTCAATTGAAACTAAATGGTAAATTTGATTCACGAAATGCAATTATTGGGATAAAGCAGGGAGCAGGTGGGATTGATGCTCAAGATTGGGCAGAAATATTGGTTAGAATGTATAAAAGATGGTCTGAACGTAAACAATTTAAATTAGATGTATTGCATTTGTCTACTGGTGATGAAGCAGGAATAAAATCTATTGTAATGAAAATAGAAGGAAATTTTGCTTATGGATTATTACAGTCTGAAAAAGGTTCACACCGTTTAGTTAGAATTTCTCCATTTGATACGGGCAATAGAAGACACACATCGTTTTCTTTAGTAGAAATTATGCCAGAATTAGAAAAAGAAGAAGAAATAATTATTGATCCTAAAGATTTACGGATAGATGTGTTTAAAGCTGGAGGAGCGGGTGGACAAAGTGTGCAAAAAAATTCTACTGCTGTTCGCATTACTCATATTCCTACAAATATAAAAGTTTCAGTTCAAAATGAAAGATCTCAATTACTCAATAAAGAACTAGCTATGAAAATTTTGCAATCAAGAATAATGGAAGTTGAAATAGTTAAGAACCAACAAAAAGAAGCAGAAATAAAAGGAGAACACATATCTGCAGATTTCGGATCACAAATTCGTTCATATGTTATGCATCCTTATAAACTAGTAAAAGATCATAGAACTAATGTTGAACAATCAAATATTGAAGAGGTTTTAGATGGAAATATTGACTCGTTCATAGAAAGTTATTTGATAGGTAAAATTAAATAATAAATAAGAATTTTAAGCTATTAATGAATTGTAAAAAGTGCCCATTGTTAAGTAAAATTTAATAATAATGAAATCAAACATAATCAAAATCACTAAATACTTATTATTTTCCATATTTATTTTTGGAATTTTTTCATGTGGTTCTTCTGAATCATCTGTTGAAGAACAATCGATAGAGCGTAATTCTAAAGTTGCACCAAATTTACAAAGTTCAACAAATAATTCAAGTGGAAAACTAGATAATATTTTTAGAATGAACTATTCTGATCCACCAACTTTTGACCCCCATTTGGTAACAGATACTACTTCTGCAGGAATCATTGTAGAACTATTTTCTGGATTGGTTACTTTAGATGAAAACTTAGATATTGTTCCTGATCTAGCAGAATCTTGGGTCGTTTCTGATGATAAATCGGAGTATACATTTACATTAAGAAAAGGGCTTAAATTTTCAAATGGTGATGATCTTAAGGCATCAGATTTTAAATGGTCCATTGAAAGAGCAGCTCACCCTGATACAGGTTCTTACAATGCAGAAGTATATTTAGGCGATATAGTTGGGATAACAAAAATAATTGAGAGTGATGGTGACGTAAAAGATGCTGAAGGAATAGTAGTTATTGATGACCATACATTGAAATTAATCATCGATAAGCCTAAAACTTATTTTTTAGCAAAATTAACGTACCCCACTGCATTCGTTCTTAACAAAAAGTATGTAGAAAATACAGGTGAAAATTGGATTGATAAGCCTGTTGGTACGGGTCCATTTGTTTTAATTGATTATCAAATAGGCCAGGTATTAAAAATTGGTCGAAATGATAATTATTGGGGAGACCCAGCAAAAATTGAGGGTGTAATCTTCAATTTGGCTGGAGGGACTTCAATGGCTATGTATGAAAATGATGAAATTGATATTACAGGTGTAGGGCTAGCTGATTTAGAGAGAGTTAAGGATCCAAATGACTCTTTAAATAAAGATCTTGTAGATGTTCCTCCGCAATTTACCCTTAGTTATATCGGATTCAATGTAAAAGAACCTCCTTTTGATGACATAAATTTCAGAAAAGCACTTTCACATTCAGTTGACAAAGCTTTGATTGCAGAAAAGATTTATTCAGGATTAACAAAGCCTGCTTATGGTATATTACCACCTGGTTTTCCAGGATATTCTGAAAATATAAAAGGTCTTGAATATGATTTAGATTTAGCAAAAAAATATTTAGCTAGATCTAAATATGCAGATCCAACCACAAGACCTAGAATTATTGTTACTATCCCTGGGACAGGCGGATCTCCTGGATTAGATACTGAAGTAATATCAGATATGTGGAAGACTGAGTTGGGTGTTGAGGTTGAAATTCAACAAGTTGAGTGGGCTACATATTTGCAAGATATGAATAGAAAAAGATTACAGGTTTGGGCTGGTTCTGGTTGGCAAGCTGATTATCCAGACCCTCAGGATTTTATAGACATACTGTTTGAAACTGAGTCAGATATTAATCATGGCAACTATTCTAATCCAGAAGTGGATGAACTAATACTCAAGGCAGAAATCGAATTAGATAATAATATAAGATATGCGTTATATAATGAGGCAGAACAGATCATTATAAACGAAGCTCCGATATTCCCATTATGGTTTGATACAGATGGTTATGCATTGATTAAACCTTGGGTAAAAGGGTACAACTTTGCACCAATTACGGTTCCAAAATATAAAAATATTTCAATAGAATAGTTTAATTTTAACATAGAAAGAAAATTATAAATTGTTTATAAAACAATTATGATTAAGTATATTATTAGACGAATTATATGGATGCCAATATTGTTACTAATGGTTTCTTTGATAGTTTTTGGTTTAGGAACATATGGTCCGGGAGATCCTGTAGAAGTACAGTTGGGGAATAATTATGACGAAAAAACTGCGCAACGTATAAGAGATAAAATGGGTTTGAATGATCCTTTTGTTTTCCAGTGGATCAGGTATGTGAAAAATGCTGTTAAGGGAGATTTTGGTGAATCTTATGTTTTTAAGAATCGTCCCGTTACTTCTTTACTTTTACCTAAATTATTAGTTTCTGCACAATTAAATTTAATTGCTTTTTTAATAGCTATTTCGATAGGTACCCCTTTAGGTTTTTATGCTGCAGTTCATTATGGTACTTCCAAAGATCCAGGTGTAGTAATTTCTACTTTATTTTTTTATGCAATGCCAGTGTTTTTTACAGCTCCTTTGATGATTCTGATCTTCGCTTTGAAATTGGATCTTGTCCCAACTTCTGGATGGGGTGGACTCTTTGACAAAAGAATTATTCTTCCTGCTATTACTGTGGGAATTCCTGGTTCAGCTGTATTTGTTAGGTTAGTTAGAGCATCAATGTTAGAAGTATTGGATTCTGATTATGTTAAATTAGCAAGAGCAAAAGGAGTTAGTGAAATTATGGTTTTATGGAAGCATGCATTTAGGAATGCTATGCTGCCAGTTATTACAATTATTGGTTTTACTTTAGCTGGTTTATTTGGCGGATCTTTAATAGTAGAAATTATTTTTGGTATTCCCGGTGTAGGTAGAATTTCATTAGAATCAGTATATTCAAGAGATTATCCAATAATTATGGCGGTCGTTCTAATAGGCTCGACTGCTTTAGTTATAGCAAATTTGATTATAGATTTTATATATACCTTAGTAGATCCAAGAATTGAAATGCAATGATGAATAAGTATGAAAAAAATATTTCAAGTTTTAGGCTTTTTTTTATTCAATTATCTGGGAAAAAATTAGCCTCTTTATCTATTATTATTCTTTTGATGGTATATCTAATAGGTATATTTGCACCTTTATTGGCACCTTATGATTATACAGAAACAAATCTCCTAAAAACTCAAGCAGGCCCTGATTTTGAAAATTGGTTAGGGACGGACAGGTTAGGAAGAGATATTCTATCTAGGGTAATATGGGGGATACAAACTACAGTGATAGTTACAATTACAGGCTTACTTACTGGATCCTTATTTTTGGGTCTATTTATGGGATTATTAGCAGGTTACTATAGAAAACTTTTTGACTTTTTAGTTATGAGATCGGGAGAATTAGTTTCTTCTTTTCCTGATATTTTGCTAATTATATTACTTGCGGCCACACTAAGACCTAGAATAACTCAATTTATATACAATATTGAGGAAAAATTTAATTTTTCTGGAATTATAAGTTCTGGAGTTGTCGATTATATTGTAATAGGAGTAGCACTTTTACCTCTTAGTTGGTTTGGAACTATGCGTCTTATAAGAGCACAGGTTTTTCAAATAAGAGAAGTTGATTATGTTTTGTCAGCTAAAACTTCTGGAGCTAGTACAATGCGTATTATTTTTAAACATATTTTACCGAATGTTGTTTCACCCCTTATTGTTACTTCAACATTTGGTTTAGGAGCGGTTGCTTTATCAGAAGTAATACTTTCATTTTTTGGTCTTGGAGTGCAACCTCCTAGACCTAGTTTAGGAGCAATGATATCAGATGTTTCTGGTAGAGGAGGAGCTAGTGTTTCTGTGCTTACAAATCACCCAGAACAATTACTTTCTCCCATAATAGTAATTTGGATAATGATATTTTGCTGGAACATAATTGGTGATGCATTGACGGATATATTAAATCCAAGAAGAAATTAATTTACACGTAATAGTTTATTCGTTTATGTGTATACTCTAACGTGTAATGAAAAAGATAGGAGAAATTTAAATGAGTTTTTTTTCATCCAGAAGATCTACTGTCCATGGTTTAAATGGAGGAGTTGCTAGCAGTCAACCGTTAGCGTCTCAAGTAGGCATAGAGATATTGCAAAGAGGTGGGAACGCTGTTGATGCTGCTATATCAATGGCCATTGCGCTTAATGCCGTAGAGCCTATGTCTACAGGAATAGGAGGAGATATATTCTCTTTGATATGGGACCCAAAATCTGAGCAAGTATATTCCTTTAACGGTTCTGGACAATCATCAAGAAATTCTGATCCAAATGAATTATTAACAAAAGGTTATTCTGAAATTCCAACTGAAGGTGCAGGTGCTGCTTATTCTGTTTCTGTTCCTGGATCAGTTGATGGATGGGAAAATATTTTAGAAAGGTTCGGAACAATAAGTTTATCTGAATCTCTTCAACCAGCTATAAATTTAGCTGAAAAAGGCTTTCCTGTTAGTAAATTAATTGCTTGGCAATGGCAATCAAGTTTAGAAAAGTTGAAATTTAGACCCTCTGGTAATGAAATGTTAGTAAATGGTCACGCTCCAAAAGAAGGAGAGATTGTAACTTTACCACTTTTGGCTAATACTATGAAAGAAATAGCAAAAGATGGATCTGATACTATTTATCGTGGATCAATAGCAAAAAAGATAGCAAAATTTGTTCAAGAAGAAGGAGGGTGGCTTGATGAAGTGGATTTGGCTAATTACAAATCCTTTTGGACTGAACCTATAAAAACTAACTATAGAGGAATAGATGTATTTGAATGTCCACCAAATGGACAGGGTATTGCAGCTTTGATAGCTTTGAATATTGTTGAAAATATTGATATGGGAAAAATATCAAGAAATAGCTCTGAATTTTATCACTATTTAATTGAAGCTATTAAACTAGGATTTTCTGATGCCTTATGGTTTGTAACTGATCCAAATAAAACTAATGTTCCCACAAAAGAATTATTATCCAAAACTTATTCTAAAAGTCTTTATAATCAGATTTCTAATGATAATGCAATGCAAGATATCGAACATGGTGTTTTCCAATCTACTGGTGACACGGTGTATGTTTCTGCGATAGATAAAAACGGAATGGGTTGTTCTCTAATAAACTCTTTATTTCAAGGTTTTGGATCAGGTATGGTTGTTCCAGGAACGGGAATTGCATTACAAAACCGTGGAGCATTATTTAGTTTAAACAAAAATCATCCTAATTTTTTGGAACCAAATGTACGTCCATATCACACAATAATACCTTGCATGACAACGAAAGATAATAAATTATGGCTTTCCTTTGGAGTTATGGGCGGATTTCAACAACCACAAGGACATTTACAGGTTATTTCAAACATGGTTGATTATAATCTAGATCCACAAGATGCACTCGATGCTTTAAGATTTTCAATAGATGTTAAATCAATGGAAACCATTTACGTTGAAGAAGATTTAGATAAAAAAATAATAACCGACTTAGTAAATAAAGGACACAAAATAGAAATCGTATCAGGAAACGAGAGAATAATGTTTGGAGGAGGTCAAATTTGCCAAATCAATTCTGAAACTGGCGTCATTTCTGTTGGAACTGAACCAAGAAAAGATGGATCTGCATTAGCTTTTTAGACTATAATAGAAAATAATAGAATATTATAGAAAATAATCATTAATTATGGAATTAAAGGTAAAAGATGTAGCTCGCAGGCTCAACGTAAGTGAAAAGACAGTCTATAAATGGCTAAACGAAGGTACTATCTTAGGTAAAAGAATAGGTAAAAATTGGTTTATTTCTGATGAACTATTTGATAAAAAAGAGAACCTTACAAATGAAAATAAATCTCCGAATAATAACATTAGTTACTCTAAAAAATCTTTAGAAAAAGAATTGCTTTTAAAATTCAATAGTCTTATTTCAAATGGAATAGATTATGGATTAGAAAACATTTTACCTCCCAGAAAACTGGAAAATAAAACAGTTGAATTAATAAGTAATCATCTCTTGAATTCAACTGGAGAAATATATTTACAAGGGATTGGATTACGGGAGTTTTTTGGTGATGATGTATATTCATCAGTTATTAAAACTTTTCTTGATGAAGATAGAGAAATAAAAATAAAAGCTCTATTAGTAGACCCAATGGGGAATTATGCGAGAGCAAGAGCTATCAGGGAATATGGTGATGATTATTTTGAGGATGTTAAATATAAATCTGCTCCTCTTTTTGCAGATTCTTGGATAAGTTTCAATGTAATAAAATCTATAATTAACCAATCAAAAAAATTAAAAAATTTTTCTATAAATGTAAGATTTGTCGATTATTGGCCATCGAACTATCTTGTAATGACAGAAACAAATGCATTCATAGAAAATTATTCATTTGGTCGTATGCCTAAAACGTTTGAAGGAGAAACAATAGAAGGTTTATTGCCTATTTTGAACGTTAATAGTAAAAGTAATTGGTATCAAATGATGAAAAGTGGATTTGATTACATATGGGAAGGTACCAATCCATATATAAAACAACTAAGTTTTAAACAATTCTCCACTAAAGCAATAGATCAATAATTAAAACTCGTAAAAAAACACTATAGAAAATAGTTCACTATTTTCCATACAATTTTGATTATTCTTTTATTTATAAATATTATTTAGGGAGTTTCTTTTGGGAAAAATAAATGTAGCCATAATAGGAGTTGGGAATTGCTCCTCTTCTTTAGTTCAAGGAATTCAAAAATATTCTGAGATTGAAGATAATGAAATCAAAGTTCCTGGACTTATGAATAACATTTTAGGAGGTTATTCTATCGGAGATGTTGATGTTGTCGCAGCATTCGATGTCGATAAAGATAAAGTTGGAAAAGATTTATCTGAAGCTATTTTTACTAAAAATAATAACGCATTAAAATTTCATGATGTTGCTAAAACAGGAGTAACTGTGGAACGAGGTATGACTCATGATGGTGTAGGAGAATATTTAGCCGACGTTATTGAAATAGATAAAGATAAAGATTCTTCAGGATCAGAAACTTCAGATATTATACAAATCCTTAGAGATAAAAAAGTAGATGTTGTTATTAATTATTTACCCGTAGGGTCTGAGCAAGCTACAAAATGGTATGTCGAGCAAGTACTTGCAGCGGGTTGTGCGTTTGTAAATTGTATACCTGTTTTCATTGCTCGAGAAGACTATTGGCAAAAAAGGTTTGAGGATAAGGGACTTCCTATTGTAGGTGATGATATAAAAAGTCAGGTTGGAGCTACTATTGTTCATAGAGTATTAGCCAGATTGTTTGAAGATAGAGGTGTCAGATTAGACAGAACTTATCAATTAAACTTTGGAGGTAATACAGATTTCTTAAATATGCTTGAAAGATCAAGATTAACCAGTAAGAAAATTTCAAAAACCAATGCAGTCCAATCGCAATTAGAAAAAGAATTACCAACAGATGAAGTACACATAGGACCTTCTGATCACGTTCCTTGGCTTGAAGATCGCAAATGGGCTTATATAAGATTAGAAGGGACTTCCTGGGGAGATGTACCTCTTAATGTTGAACTTAAACTTGAAGTTGAAGATAGTCCCAATTCAGCGGGAGTTGCAATTGATGCTATTAGATGTGCAAAGATAGCAATGGATACAGGTGTATCAGGTGCAGTAAAAGCTCCAAGCGCTTATTTTATGAAATCTCCTCCTATTCAAATGAGAGATGATGATGCTCGAAGGGCAGTACAAGACTTTTCTAAATCTAGCGAATAAAAACATTTGAAAATAGCTTTAATATCACCATATGATTTTTCTTTGCCAGGTGGAGTACAATCACATATTTTTCATTTAGCTGAAGAATTAAAAAAACAAGATAACATTGTTACTATATTCGCACCCTTAAGTAATAAAAACATTCATTCTCTAGAAGGTGTAAATTTTTTTTCATTAGGTTCAGGGAAAAAATTTACAGCTCTTGGTTCAAAAGCAACTATATCTTTAGATTTTAAAAAGATTTTTTCATATAGATATTTATTTAATACTGATACTTTTGATGTAATACATCTGCATGAACCTATGATAGCTTCTAATTTATTTATAAATTTTCTTTCTTCTAATGTGCCTAAAATAGCTACTTTTCATGCTTATAGTAAACATTTAAACTATTTTTATTTCTTTTTTAATTACATATTAAATTTTTTTATAAAAAGAATTAATACACTAATTTGTGTTTCTGAATTATCGAAAGATTATATCTCTAAGTACTTTCATAATAATTATTTCATTATCCCTAATGGAATAAATTTCAATACATTTTCTAGTAAAAATAATATTCCTCAAGAAATACAATCAAAAGAAAACAAAATATTATTTGTAGGCCGATTTGATGAGAAAAGAAAAGGATTGGATTTATTATATTTAGCTTTTAGCAAATTGCGAAAAAAAATTTCAAATATAAAATTAATAATAATCGGACCAGGTAATATTAATTATTTAAGAAAATTTAGTGATTATAATGAATGTGAGCCTGATATACAGTATTTAGGAGTCATTGGTCAAAATGAAATATCATCATATTATCAAAATGTAGATATTTTTTGTTCTCCCGCAATTTCAAACGAATCTTTTGGAATAGTTTTGATAGAAGCTATGGCTTCAAAAACAATAGTGGTTGCTTCTAATATTTCAGGTTACAAAAAAGTTCTTGATGATGGGGAATTAGGGTTCTTATTTAAATCTGGTTCTATAAATTCTCTTGAAGAAGTGTTATTTCAAATATTAGAAAAGAAAATACCTATTAATAATAAAATAATAAAGGCCTTAAATAATGCTAAAAAATACTCATGGGAATTTATAGTTTCTGAAATAATTAATAAATATACTAATACAATAACTAATTCTAATAATTAAAAATGGAAAAAATTAGACAGTACATAAGATCCTATCTTACAGATCTATATGAAATACCTTTATCGAAATTTCTTTTATATTTGCATTTGACTCCTAGTATTGTTACCTTTTTGGGCTTTATTATCACCTGTGTAGGTAGTTATTTTGTCTTTAATGGGAATTTTTTGTTGGGAGGAATTATCATAGGGATAGGGATATTTTTTGATTCGATTGATGGAACTATGGCTCGAATTAGTGGGAAAGATGGTGATTTTGGAAATCTTTTAGATTCTGTTATTGATCGTTTTGGAGAAGGTGTAATCTATTTATCTATTATAGGGTTTTTTCTATACAAACAAGTTAATAAAACGGCTGTTATATTATGTAGTATTACTCTTCTCTTTTCTTTTATGATAAGTTACATAAGAGCTAAAAGTGAAAGTCTAAATATAGAAAATAAATCAGGTCTTTTTACAAGAGTTGAAAGATCAATAATTCTAGTTGTTTTGTTAATTTTTTCACAACCTCTGATTGCATTATATATATTAAGCATAGGAACTTTCTTGAGTGCTTTAATGAGATTGTACGTAGGGTTAAGGAATGCTCAAAAATAAAGTTATTTATTTATTATTATTTTTATTTTTATTTTTCATTAATAATCAAGAATATCTATTTTCCCAGCAAATGGATCAATCTGAGGTAGTGAAAGATCAAAAGTTTTCTGTCTCTGTAGATTTTCCAGAAACAATAAATTTTCATTTTGAAGGAGAATCTTCCAAAAAAATTGATGACATAAAAGTTGAATTTAAAACTGGAGATAGAAAAACTTTGCAATATGCATATATGGATTTTGCACAAAAAGATTCAAATGTTATTGGTGATATGGAATTTCGAATAAATACGCAGGGAGGAGTTATTCCTCCAGGATCAAAAATAACATGGAATTTAGTTATTTATTTTGATGATAATACAAAAATCATAACCCCTGATCAAAATTTTGTATTAATGGATACTAGATTTGATGATTGGGAACTATATGAAGATGGATCTATAAATATTTACTATCGATATTCACGTACAAGGGCAGAAAGATTATCCAAAGAATGTAATGAATTATTACAGGAGATGTTTCCTATAGTTGGTAACGTTATTGATGATCCTATAACAATAGTACTTTATAACAATTATTCAGAGATGATTGGTGCAATTAGTTCAAAATCAAAAACTTCAGATAGAGAATTGATAACAGCTGGGCAAGCATTTGACGAGGCTAGTGTTGTATTAGTCTTAGCAGGTAGAAATGACATAGGGACATCTACTCATGAAATTATGCATATACTTATTGGTAGAGCTACTGATGGATCTATTCTTTTGCCTCTATGGTTAAATGAAGGACTTGCAGAATATGCAAATAGAGACAAAACGGTTACTTATGATCATTATTTAGATTGGGGAATTGGTACGGATAATTTAAAACCATTAAAACAATTAATAGTTTTTCCTGGAGACCCCAATTTAACCTTAGTTTCATATGGTCAATCAAGAAGTGTTGTTAAGTATTTGATTGATTCTTTTGGCAAACAGAAGATGGAATTATTGCTTTTAAATTTATCCGATGGGCAAATTATAGATGATGCCCTCTTTAATACTTATGGATTCAATCTTGATGGACTTGATAATAACTGGAGAGAATTTGTAGGTGCTAATCCTTATTATAATAAAGAAGGTAAAATAATAGATTATAATCAAGAATTGTCCAATAGTAGTGATAAAGGTTCATGTCGCTCAAATGGATTATTATATATTTTGGGAAGTTTATTCTTTATATATTTTAGAAGTTTGGTAAATTTTTCTTCATCGTAAATAAAGAGAGTTTACATTTATGAAACATTTTTGTAACAGAATCAAAACATAATAATAATAGATTTACAATATTAAGTCTTTTAATAGACGATAAATTTATTAGGAGGAAAATTATGGATTCAGGTTCTATTGCGTGGATGCTAGTCGCATCTGCGTTGGTTTTATTGATGACTCCTGGCTTGGCTTTTTTTTATGGAGGTTTAGTTAGAGGAAAGAATGTAGTTTCGACTATTATGTATTCTTTTATATCGTTAGGAATTGTTAGTATAGTTTGGGTGTTATGGGGATATAGCTTAGCTTTTGGAGGAGGAGGAGCATTTATTGGAACATTTGATAACTTTGCTCTTTCAGGCGTAAATGATGCCGATGGGCAAATGTTTGCAGTTTTTCAAATGATGTTTGCGATCATTACTCCCGCTTTAATCACAGGTGCTTTCTGTGAAAGGTTCAATTTTAAAACTTATATGATATTTTTAGTTCTTTGGGTGACACTTGTATACGCACCAATATGTCATTGGGTTTGGCATGAAAATGGGTGGTTATTTCAAGGAGTTATTGGGTCCGAAGGTGGAGCATTAGACTTCGCTGGAGGAACAGTTGTCCATATTAATGCTGGTATGGCAGCAATAGCTGCAGCAGCATTGGTAGGAAGAAGACGAAACGTTGATAGAGGTATTGAACCTCATAATGTTCCTTATGTAATACTTGGAGCATCAATACTTTGGTTTGGTTGGTTTGGTTTTAATGCTGGTTCTGGATTGGCTGCGAATGGAACAGCAGTAACAGCATTTTTAGTCACAAACACTTGTGCCGCAGTTGCAATGATGGTTTGGGTAATTCTAGGTATGATACATGGAGGAAAAGTAAGTGGAGTTGGAGCGGCCTCAGGAGCTGTTGCTGGATTAGTTACTATTACACCAGCTTCCGGGTTTGTGGGAGTTGGAGGTGCTTTAGCTTTGGGAGTTCTTAGTGGTATTTTTACTTTTTATGCAGTGCAATTAAGAAATAAAACCTCTCTTGATGATGCGCTTGATGTATTTGCTATTCATGGTATTGGAGGAATAGTAGGTGCAGTTGGAACTGGTATTTTTGCGACAAGTGTGGGATTAATATATGGAAAAACTGATGCATTCATTGAGAATATTATTGCTGTTTTAGCAACAATGATTTATTCGTTAGTAGTAAGTTTATTGATTCTAAAAATATTGGATGTTATTCCTGGATTAAGTTTGAGATCATCAACATCAGATGAGGATAATGGGTTGGATATATCTGATCATGGTGAAAGAGCTTATGTAGCTGATGGTGCTGATTAATAAGAAAAGAGGAAAGATATGATAAAAATTGAAGTAATAGTAAGACCAGAAAGAGTCAACGTAGTTATAGATGCTATGGCTGAAGCTGGCTGCACCGGTTTTACGTATCAAAATGTTACTGGTAGAGGCACACAAGAAGGAATAGAAGTGTTTACTGGTAGAGGTGGAGTTGCTCACAGAGTTGCAGTTCCTAAAGTTTGTATAACATCTGTAACTGAAGAATCAAAGCAGAAGAAAGTAGTGGATGCAATTATTTCAGCTGCAAAATCAGGAGACGAAGGTCAAATAGGAGATGGGAAAATATTTGTTTCTGAAATCTCTGATGTTATTAGAGTAAGAACAGGTGATTCTGGAAATAAGGCATTATAAAAGAACATAGTTAACAAAGAAAGCACAAATTATTTTACAAAATATTTGTGCTTTCTTACTTTACGTAAAGTTATGGTTTGAACAATAAAAAAGATTTTGCAAGATTTAATTTATTAGTATAGCTGTTTATATCTTAATTTATCTCCCACACTTAACTCTCGTGTAAAATTATTTTTGTTGATAAAATTAAAGTTCATTAATCGTAGGAGCGTAGCTCAGATGGCTAGAGCGCTGGTCTCCAAAACCAGAGGTCGGGGGTTCGATTCCTCCCGCTCCTGCCATTAGCCGGGGTGCTGAAATGGTAGACAGGCTACGTTGAGGGCGTAGTGTCCGTATGGACGTGGGAGTTCGAGTCTCCCCCTCGGCACCAGAATGATTTTTTCTATTTAAATCTTACTAAAGACTTGAAAATTTTAATAATCAATTCTAAAATTCTATGTTAAATTCAAATCCGAATCGGAGGGGTTTTTGATAGATAAAAAGGAAAAATCATTAGTTGTAATTCAACTTTCTGGTGGAAATGATGCAATGAATACTTTGGTTCCCTATACAAATGGAATATACCATGATTCTAGATCTGCAATCCACCTTACGGAAGATAAAATTATTGATATTGATGGTTCATTAGGATTTCATCCCGAAATGGGAGAAATTAAAAAATTATGGGATCAAAATAAAGTGGCTGTTATTAATGGTATTGGTTATCCAGTTCCAAATCGTTCACATTTTCGATCAATGGATATTTGGCATACTGCTGAATCAGAAACTATAGCTGCAGATGGTTGGCTTGGTAGAACAATAAGAGAAATTGATCCTAAACATAAAAACGTTGTAACAGCAGTGAATTTTGGTCGTGGTCTTCCAAGAGCATTAGTGTGTAAAGATGTACCAGTTGCATCAGTGGGAGATTTAAATACATATGGTCTTATGCCTGATATTAAAGGTTCAGTTCAAAGAGAAAATGCTTTAAATTATTTTTCAAGAATGTATGGACCAAATCAAGGTAGAGATGCAATTTTAAATACACTTAGTGAAAATGGAGTAAGTGCTATGACTGGAGTCGATATTTTAAGTGATGCAAACTCTAAATATTCTTCCTCAGTTGAATATGCTGACAATCCAATTTCAAATAACTTAAAAGATATTGCTAAAGTAATTTTTGCTAATATTGGAACTAAAATTTATTATGCTCAACAGGGAAGTTTTGATACTCATGCAGGAGAATTATTTAATCATGCTAAACTATGGAAAGATCTATCTGATGCCTTGGGTGATTTCTTTGAAGATCTAAGAGAGCATGATAAAGAAAATGATGTTACTGTATTACTTTTTTCAGAATTCGGTAGAAGAATTGAAGATAATGGTTCTGGCACTGACCATGGATCAGGAGGAGTAGCTTTTGTTTTGGGAGGTTCTGTAAAAGGAGGATTCTACGGAGAACTACCTTCTTTAGAATTATCTGAACAGGTAGAAGGAGATATGAAATATAATAATGACTTTAGAGGTACTTATGCTACTTTGTTAGATCAATGGTTAGGAATAGATTCAGTACCAATTTTAGGTAAAAATTATGAACAACATAACTTTATAAATACAGGAATATAGACAATGTCAAACAATGAAATTTTACTAATGGCCCACCTAATGAGAAGGGTAGGATTTGGTTCAACTAAAGATGAATTAAATAAATATGTTAAAAAAGGATACGATAATCAAGTTGATGAAATCCTAGATTTAGAACCAAATTATGAAGTTTCAAATCATATGATAAATCGATATCAACCTGATTATGAATCACCAATGGGTAGTTCCGCAAATGGAGCTACTTGGCTTTATAGAATGGTTTGGAGTGATTTTCCTTTCAAGGAAAAAATTTCACTTTTTTGGCACGGTATTTTTGCTACAGGTTATGCAAAATTGGCTAATGGATATGTATTAGCTGATCAAATAAGAATGTTTTCAAAATATGGGTTAGGTAATTATCAAGACTTACTTCTACATCTCTCTAAAGATCCTGCAATGATTATATGGCTAGATAACTGTGAAAGTCATAAAGGAGCAATTAATGAAAATTATGGAAGAGAACTGCTTGAACTATTCTCTATGGGGACTGGAAATTATACAGAAAAAGATATTAAGGAAGCTGCTAGAGCTTTTACTGGTTGGACAATTGCAAATAAAGATTATATGACGGCTAAATCACAGAGAGATTCTGTTTGGCCGTATGGTCGGTTAGCTATGCATTTTGAATATAAAGAAGATGATCATGATGGAGATGAGAAAACATTTCTAGGTGAGACAGGAAAATTTAATGGTGAAGATATCATTGAAATAATTTGTAAGCAAAAAGCTACTGCAAAATTCATATCAAGACATATTTATAGTTTTTTTGTAGAGGATGAACCTCCTGTACCAGAATGGCCTTATAAAGAACCAAACAATCCTGAAGCTATAGAAGCACTATCAGAAGTTTATTTTGATAAAGGATATAACATAAAAGAAATGTTGAGATTTTTATTTAAATCAAAGTTCTTTAAATCTGAGAAAGTATGGAATAAAAGGGTTAAGAGCCCTATAGAACTCGTTGCCGGTACTCTTAGAATAACTAAGGAATTTTCTCGTCCCGATAAGCAACAATCTTTAACTAATTCCCATACCCAATTCATGGGTCAACATGCTATGAATCCTCCATCTGTAGAAGGATGGCATTGGGGCACAGAGTGGCTAGATTCAGGAACTGTAGTAGAACGTGTTAACTTTTCCTCTTCAAAATTAGGAAATGTGAACAATTTAGGAATAAGGAGAATTATAGATAATATAAAATCAAATATTTCTAATCAGTTTACCCCTGAATTTTTAATTGAAATTGTCTTGGAAGAACTAGGTGCAATTATTGTATCAAAAACTACTAAAGATACTTTAAATGATTTTGTGAAGTCAAAAATAGATTCTGAAAAAGCTCTAACTGATGATAACTTATCTGAATTTTTACAATTAGTAGGAGCCATGCCTGAATACCAGAGAACGTAATATGACTACTTCTTTTAAGATTAAAAGTAGAAAAACTATGGGATTAGCTGCTATGCAAGGTAGAGGGTTTTATTATCCTTTTGATTTATCTTTTGATAGTAACAATCGAATTTATGTTCTTGGAAGAGGGCATGATTATGACACTAGAGGATGCAGAATTACAGTAATGGATATGAATGAAGAATATCATGGAACATTTGCATCGTTTGGGACTCAGGATGGACAATTTATGTGGCCATCTTCTATTGTTATTAGTAATTCAGACAAGATTTATGTTTCAGATGAATATCTAAATAAAATAACAATAATGACAACAGAAGGTAAATTTATATCTTCTTTTGGTCAATTTGGTGAGGATGATGGTCAATTTGACGGACCTAATGGTCTTGTTTTTGATAATGAAAACAATTTGTATGTTGTAGATCATAGAAATGGCAGAATTCAAGTTTTTGATGAAGAAGGTAACTTTATTCGCAAATTTTCTTCTCAAGGGAAATCTGAAGGTAATTTAAATTTACCTTGGGGAATAACTTTTCATTCAGATGACAGATTATATGTATCTGATTGGGGAAATCATAGGATTCAAGAATTTACTACTGATGGTGAATTTGTTAGATCAGTAGGATCAAATGGTGATAAAGAAGAAAATATACTCCATCCATCTTCATGTGCTATAGATGATATTGGTAATATTTATGTATCTGATTGGGGAAATCATAAATTGAAAGTTTTTGATAAAGAGGGGGATTTCCTATGCTCAAATAGAGGTGAAGCTACTTTATCTGAGTGGGCTAAAGATTTTTTGAATACTAATGTTGAGGAAAAAGAAGCAAGATTAAAATCAAACCTAGACTTTGATCTAGAAATTTTTAAAAATGATCCATTTAAGGAATCTGCCCATATAGAAAAGCTTTTTTGGTGTCCAACTTCTCTAACTTTTCATAAGGGGAATTTACTTATTGTTGACAGCAGTAGACATAGAATTCAAGTTTACAATAAAGTTTATAAGGTATAGGTGTATTGGAGGCGACGATGGGATTCGAACCCATGAATGGAGGTTTTGCAAACCACTGCGTTAGCCACTTCGCCACGTCGCCATAGGATAATTTTATTGTATCAAATTTGACCAAACTTTAACTTT
>Ga0066372_10000187_pt1 | contig 21435 bp, 20 predicted proteins | sample Knorr_S15_td_250_FD_77011 | JGI IMG/M metagenome (GOLD analysis project Ga0066372, IMG submission 77011) | Marine microbial communities from Southern Atlantic Ocean transect - Knorr_S15_td_250_ad_251m_LV_A | ecosystem: Environmental > Aquatic > Marine > Oceanic | place: Southern Atlantic ocean... | reverse complement strand
TTGAAATTACAAAAATTGGTGATGCGCCTCCTGAACCGATAAAAATTGGCTCACGACCCCTTTCAGATCTGCGGGTTCTTGATCTCACTCGCGTATTAGCTGGCCCGACAAGTGCTCGTACATTAGCTGAACATGGAGCAAATGTTGTACATGTAGCATCACCGAACTTGCCTACTATCGACCTCTTTGAAATGGACACCGGCCATGGGAAACGTCAGATACACATTGACTTAAATAGGGAGAATGACGTCAACGTACTTGCTTCAATGGCAAAGCACGCCGATGTCTTCAGTCAAGGTTTTCGCAAAGGTGCACTCGATAGACGTGGATTTGGCCCACAACAACTGGCTACGTTGCGACCCGGCGTTATCTATGTATCTGAAAATTGTTACGGACATTACGGGCCATGGGCTAACAGACCAGGTTGGGAACAATTTGCACAAACAGTTTCTGGAGTTGCTGAGCTTCAAGGTCAAATGAGCCCATTGCGTCCGGACAATGAACACTCGATCGCTGCCGGTTCCGATCCTCATACACCTCGCCTAGCGCCAGCCGCCATGAATGATTACGTAACAGCATCATTCGCCACCTATGGTGTGCTCGAAGCGCTACGACGACGAGCTAAGGAAGGCGGCTCATGGCACGTGCAAGTCTCACTTACCCAAACATCAATGTGGTTTGTACGCCTAGGATTACTGCGAGATGTTAGCCACGAACAAAACATCAGTGCCGTAGAAGATTTTCTCGAGACCCACGACACCCCCTACGGTGAAATGCTACATCTAGCCCCTGTACTACAAATGTCTGACACACAGCCGTACTGGGCCTTTGGTACCAGACCATTAGGGAGTGACGTAGCTGAGTGGATCTAATCTAACTACTACCCTAAGAATGGCAGCTTACCTTGAACTGGGAGTGGGTATATGGTTTGTAAAATATATACAAACTAATAGGTAAGAGGGTTCAGATATCTGAACCCTCTTACCTATTAGTTTGTAAATTCGAAACAGTACTCTAGCCGCAAGTGGTCTGAACAATCAGACGTGTCACCAAATATGGGTCCATATTCGAAGCCGGACGACGATCCTCTAAATAGCCTTTTTGATCGACTTCAACCTGCCACGGTATGCGTATAGACGCGCCTCTATCAGAAACACCATAACTGAACTGATCTATTCGTTGTGTCTCGTGAGCTCCAGTTAGACGATTCTCATTGCCAGCCCCATAGTTAAGTATATGCTCCTGTATATTTTTACCAAGCGCCTCACATGCATCAAGAATCGGTTGATATGACTCTCTCATAGACTTAGTAGAGTAATTTGTGTGACAACCGGCGCCATTCCAGTCACCCAACACTGGCTTTGGATCAATAGATACGACCACATCGTATTCTTCTGCTACACGGTGTAAAAGCCAGCGAGATACCCATAACTGATCAGATACTTCTAAAGGCCCTAGTGGACCGACTTGGAATTCCCATTGTCCTGGCATAACTTCAGCATTTGTTCCTGCTATACCAATCCCGGCCTCGATACAGGCCGAAGCATGTGCTTCGGATATTTCTCGACCAAAAATATTATTGGCTCCCACTGCGCAATAATAAGGACCTTGTGGTCCGGGAAATCCGCCTTCGGGAAACCCGAGTGGCTGTTGGCCGTCAGCCTCAAACAGAGTGTATTCCTGCTCAATACCAAACCATGCCTCTTCATCAGCAAATTTCTCTGCAACATCGGCGCAGGCTGCTCGGGTATTAGTCGGATGAGGCGTCATATCAGGCAGTAAAACTTCACACATTACTAATACATCGTTACCGCCTCTGATCGGATCAGGACAACTATAAACAGGTCTGAGGACACAATCCGAGTTCTCACCCGGTGCCTGATTAGTACTTGAACCATCAAATCCCCATATAGGAAAATCAGTTGTTCCATCTGGAAGTACTCGTGTCTTAGAGCGCAGAGATGGGCTCGGATCAGTCCCATCAATCCAAATATATTCTGCCTTAAACGCCATAATCCCCGCCTTTCGCTGCACCTCCCGTAGAAGGATGTTTGGTTAACCATACTCCACTCAAATTATTTCGCGACAATGTTTCACTTGTATTATCAAATCAAGTCGCAAATATTAAAACAATCCGCTCAATCAAACGGAGTGCGAGACATGAATACAACTCACCTATAACGATCTACAAAACGATACCCCACGTTACGGACAGTTTCGACAAATTCCTCATCTGACTCAATCTTTGCTCGAATACGACGAACGTGGACATCCACTGTACGAACACCTCCAAAATAGTCGTACCCCCACACCTGATTCAGTAATACTTCTCGGGTATAGGGACGACCAGGGCTAGACGCCAAAAAGCGTAAAAGTGAATACTCTTTGTAAGTAAGATCTATTGGTTCATTTGCGAGGGTCACTTGATACCTGTCTAAATCAATAATCAAAGGGCCATGACGAAGTCTATTATCAACATCCGTCCCTAAACTTCTAGTTATCTGTTTCGAAATCCGAATCCGAAGCTCTTCCTGAGAAATGGGCGCCTCCACGAAGTCATCTACCTCAAGGGACCGAAGATTCGGATACGAATCTGAGGTCACAATCAAAATAACCGACGGTGTCGCCAAAACGGCCTCGTCTCTCAACAGTGCTGCTATGCCGCCCATAGATAAACCCATGTCCAAATCAATCAGTATAGCTACTGGACGCCAAGCTCGTGCTTCTTCTAAGCATTCCCGAGCGGTCGGAACAACCTTGCACAATCGGCCATCTGTACGAGCTACAGCCTCCACGTCAGCCACGTATTCTAAGTTGTTGGTTAAAGTAAGATAGCCTTCCATACCACGGAGTCTAACAGTCCGTTAGGCTACATAATAAGAACATATGTGCTATTCTTCCAACTGATTAGTCATTTAACAGTCGCAGCAACTGGTCGTGCTTGGCCAAATTAAGATTGGTTACTGAGTTCACATAATTGCGTATAGAGGTGAAATATAGCTAACCTCATAAGTCGCGGTCTAAATATTCACATATTTAGAAAGTAAATGCGCAAAACTGCGTGAACAATCCAAGCATGAGCATGAATTGGTGCGGCAGAGTAGATAAGTAATCCGGCTCCGACGCACTTGGAGGGTTGGCTGTTGTGAAGGTAATGTTTGTTGAAACTGTTGAGGGATCTGGCTCGATGGGAGACGTCAAGGACGTTAAGCCCGGCTACGCCAGAAATTATCTCTTACCAAAAGGTCTTGCTGTTCCAGCGACTCCACATGCGGTAGCACGTGCTGAGGAACTAAGAAAGCAGGAACTCGAACGACAACAGGTGCTTGACAAGCACTACCAAGAACTTGTTAATCGACTTACCGAAAGACCAATAATCATTGGAGTTCGAGTAGGTGAACAAGGCCGCCTCTACGGGTCTGTCAATAATGCAGATATCGCTAAGAATGCTGGGGAGATTCTTGGGGAAGATCTGGATAGACGTAGAATACTTCTTGGAGAAGCTATTCGACAAGTCGGTATTTATACTGTGCAGCTTAGGCTCTCGCCGAAAGTACAACCACATATAACTGTGGTTGTAGTCGACGAGGAATCACCCGATGGTGTAGAAGCTGCAGCACAATTGCTATTAAATCCTCCCGAAAGTATTGATCCTGCCAAAACCGCAGAAGATCAATCTTTTAAGGAAAATTCTGAAGAACATTCAGAAGATAGCGTAAACAGTATCAATGCTGAAACAGAATCTTCAAGCGCGTCGGAATCGGAATCTGAATCTGAATCTGAACAGGATAATAGTTAGGTTTATCGAAGATAGTTATAAATATTCGAGACAATATTTATGATATTTCTGCCAGTGCTTGAAATGCTCTTGCAATAACTCGATTCACCTAACTACAAGGGCTTCGAGGGCTGGCAAATGGTAAATTCAACAAGCGGCCGACTATCGGCTTTTCCACAACGAGATCGAACGACAGAAAACTCGACTAACCGTTTGCCACCACACGACATAAGTGCCGAAGAAGCTGTTATTGCGGCGATTTTACTCGATGCGAATGCCCTTGTACGTGCGACCGCCATCGTTGATACCGATGATTTCTTCGACGTATCTTGCAGAGCTGCATTTGAGGCAAGCATATTACTGGAAGAACGTGCCGAAGAAATAACCGCAACCACGGTTAGCCACGAGCTAGAACGCTTGGGGCTTCTGGACTCGGTCGGAGGTGAAAGATTCTTAGCCGAAGTAATTGGTAAACACTTCACTGCTGAAGGAGTAGAAGCTCATGCTCGGATAGTGCGTCGGGATGGTCTGTACCGTCAAGCCATTGAAGGATTCAATTTATTACTCCAAAAAGCTTACGAAGGGGGGTCCAATCAGGATTCTGTAATTGCAATGGCTGAAGAGCTCCTCTTAAATATTAGAGGTGCCGTGGGTTCGGGTGACTTCAAGCATATTGGGTTGATCTTAGAAGAAATGCTTGAAAACGCTGACAGTGATGAAAACTTATCACTCCGAGCGGTGGTGAGTGGATTTCATGACCTAGATGCACAACTTAATGGTGGCTTTCAAAGGGGTAATCTCATAGTCGTTGCCGCTCGACCAGGACATGGAAAATCCGCCTTACTTTTAAATTTCGCTCGGCACTGCGCCGTGGAATCGGAAGGTACAGTTGCTCTCTTTTCGATGGAAATGAGCGGCATTGAACTAGGAAAAAGGTTGCTCGCATCTGAATCTGGTATAGCCTCCCCAAAACTTGTCTACGACGAAGATCACGAAATTGAACTAGCACGGGTGATGGCAGCACACGGGCAACTCTCAGAAGCAGCGATTTATATCAACGAGCAAGGCGATCTTACTGTCGCCGAAATCCGAGCAGCAGCTAAACGAATGAAAGCTGAGCATGGATTAGATCTACTGATAGTGGACTATCTTCAACTTGTGAGTAGTTCCCAACGATACGACTCGCCGGTGGCTAGTGTGACCCAAATATCACGGACTCTTAAGCAAATTGCTCGTGAGCTCGATGTCCCGGTGATAGCAGCAGCACAGCTAAATCGAGCTGTCGAACAACGAAAACCACACATACCAATCTTGTCCGACCTACGGGAATCGGGTTCGATTGAGCAAGATGCCGACATTGTTATGTTCATCTACCGAGAATCGGAGTATCACAAGAGCGAAGACCCGCAAGATTGGCCGCCAGATCTTGACTCTCGACAGGCAAAAATAATTGTCGCGAAGCATAGAAACGGCGCTACAGGAGTTATTGACTTACATTGGGAAGAGACTTTGGCGACGTTCAAAGAATATGAGCTCTACACCGATTCCTCAACGGCATCAATGGAAAATCGCTTCGAGAGCTTCTAGCATCGCTAAAACATTATGAATATTTCAGGTCAACTCGATAAGAACCCCCTCTTTCAAACCGGGCAAGCCGTCGTCGTCGTACCAGTACAATTTTTCACCGAGCTCATTCTAAATATAGAAGACGAAGCTGAACTAAGAATCGCTCTATATATTTGGTATGCAATCACACGAAAGGTGGGGGGTCAGCGGTTCGTACTTCAATCTGACATTGCAAATGATCCAGTACTTGTCAACTGGTTCAGACATAAGGGAGGTAATGAAAGATTATTGAGTTCAATTAATCTAACTAGAAAAAGAGGTGTGTTCATAGGTGCAGAACTACCAAACAAAGACTTCGTAATCCTCCCCAATGATGAGGCAGGGCAGCGACTCCTCAATAAATTCATCGTAGATTCAGAGGTCTTAGAAAACCAAGTAAAGCCGACCTCGGCAGTAAGGCATCAAAGTACATCAGCGTCGTCACCAGTTGCGATTAAATACGAGCAGGAAATAGGGGCCATCACTCCCTCGATAGCGACTACGCTTCAGGATTCAGAAAGTCGCTACCCCATAGATTGGATACTTGAAGCAATCTCTGTAGCAGCTGAGTCAAACGCCAGATCCTGGCGATATATACAAACAATTTTAGAAAATTGGAAGAAGAATGGACGGAATAATGGCAACCAGAAAGCTACACGAATTTCTACCGAAAAATCAGGAAAACTTGAAAGCCCCTATGACGACCTCATTCGAAAAGGAAATGATCACATCAAGTCTTGAAGAAGTCGATGTTTGCTTGGTTTGTGACGGTATGGGATTTGTTAGAGTAACAAGCGATATTGAGGATTCACGCTTTGGACAATCGTATCCGTGCAGCTGCACTATCGCTGCTAGAACTGAAAAAACCGGTAAGCAACTTATGAAACAATCTGGTTTAGGGTCTCTGCGCAGATTGAATTTCGAAAACCTTATTAGTCACGGCAGAGCTCAGGACGCACGTAATCAGGACCGATACGAACTAGCCATCGCCGAGGCAAAAAAATATGCAAGCAATCCAAATAAGTGGCTTGCAATTCTTGGAGAGCACGGAAGTGGCAAGACTCATCTTGCGGCTGCAATCGCAAACGCTTCGCTCGCACTCGGACGACCAACGCTGTTTTTTTCAATACCTGATTTGATGGAGCATTTCCGCAGAGAATCGCTTGGACGAGATTTTTCCGAATCTGAACCAATGACGGTCACTCGCATATTTGACATACCGTTACTACTCATCGATGACTGTCACTCTAAGATAAACACAACATGGGCGCAAGAGAAATTGAATCAGCTTCTTAATCACCGATGGAATGCTCAGCTACCAACAGTTTTCACTGCACCAGCCCTAGATGAAACCATAAATACTCGACTGAACATTCGCCTTTCAGATAGTGAATCCTCTGACATTTTGGATCTAGGAATCTGGGAAGCCAGCAGCTATAGCTCATTGGGTGCGATGTCCGAACAAGTTATCAAACAATATACTTTTGATACTTTTCTATCTGATGGTATCGGCTTATCCCCACAACAGAGTAGCGAGTTAATAGGTCTGGAATCCCGCTTGCGGGAGTGGTCTGTTGAACCTGATGGTTGGATTGTCCTTACGGGTAATCATGGCGTAGGGAAAACGCATCTTGCCTCAGCAATTGCAAACGTTCGTTTAAGCCAAGGTGATCGTGTTGCGTTCGCCACGGTACCAGATCTTCTGGATCACCTTCGAGCCTCATATAATCAAGACTCACAAGATTCATACGACCAAGTATTTCGGCGTTTGCTCGAAGTGCAGTTGCTTATTCTGGACGATCTGGGGGCTCACAAATCTTCTGACTGGGCCGAAGAAAAAATATATCAATTAATAAACCATCGATATCTCGCCCGCAGTTGGACGGTCATAACAATGAATGGAAAACCTAGTGAACTAGAACCCCGCCTGGCAAGTAGACTAACTTTCACTGAACTTTCCGAAGTGTATAAGATAGACGCGCAAGACTTCAGGACACTGCGACCGGAAAACTGAAGTCAGTTACGGTTTTGGATCTATACCTTCCTGCCATTGCGCGCCATCTACGCTCCACTCTTTTTTCCAAATAGGAACCGTCTCTTTAACTCGATCCACGGCTTGGAGTGCTGCTTCAAAGGCATCCGCTCGATGTGCTGCCGAAACGGCCACAACTAGAGACGTGTCTCCTATATCTAAAGCACCAATCCTGTGTTGAATAATAACTTCGTATATCTCACGTTCACGAAAAGCCGATAGTATTTCATCTCGTACATGCGAAATCTGTGTGGTCGCCATCTCAACATAGGCCTCATACTCTAAACGAATGACACTATGGCCTTCATGATGATTTCTCACAACGCCTTCGAAAATGATAACCGCACCTGACTCGTCTGTCTGAACAGCAGACCTAATCAAACTGCTATCAAGCACTTTCGCAGTAACTAACGGAATTTCAATCATTAAGATCCGCCAGCAATGGGCGGCACCAATGCAACAGAATCTCCATCTGTGAGCTCTGATTCGTCCGAAAGTATATATTCTTCATTAACTGCAATCGCTACCCCCGATAAGTAGGGCCTTAATTTTGGATATTGCTCTTCCAATGCTTGTCGCAATGAGGCAACCGAAACCAAATCTTGGTCAAGTCTGACTGTTAAAAGATCACTCTCCATGACCTCTCGAAGGCCGGCGAACAACTGTACTGATATTTCCATAACTTTCCTAAGATTTCCACCTTGATTATAGCTAAATAAAAGCCCTGATAAGTGGCCGACGAATAAGTGCAAAGCAAGCAGCCAAAAAGATAAACAATCCCACAGCAGAAAATACCGTCTGGAGCCCCAACAAGGTGGCGAAAAAACCCAAAAAAAGCGCCCCGATTTGCATAAAGCCCTGTGACATAAATATAAAACTATTGATTCGACCCAACACTCTATTATCAACAACTGACTGGACAATACTCGAACTTAAGGCGTTAATAGCCATTAAGCTGGCACCACAAATTAAGTTAAACGAAAACACGAAAATCAGAGTTCTTGACCAGCTGTAAAAAAAGATACTCAATCCCAAAATAGCTACAGCCAAAATAAGCGTGCGACCTCTACGGAATTTATTTCCCTGATTCGCCAAGGTTAGAGTTGATAAAGTCGCCCCAACATTCCAAGAAACGATCATTATTCCCCAATCGAACGCAGTGAAACCAAGCATCTCGTCAACCCATATAGCGATAAGTTGGCCCATGACCCCAGATCCTAGCGCTATTGAAATCCAATTCAATGCCAAAATCAGACGAAGTATTTCATGCTGCTTGAGAACTCGTATCCCCTCGAAAATATTCTCAGACAGGCTAAAGTCAGTCGACTGAGTATCAGCGGCCTTACGGCCAGTTCTGATCGATAAGGCAACTACTAGACCAACAGCTGGACCGAAACCCGAAAATAGATACGCTAGCGTATAGCTATAATGCTCAATCAACCAGCCGGCTACTGGGCCCGAAGCCAGTGCACCAAAAGACATAGCCGCAAAAAATAAACTGATCGCTACCGCTGAATACTGCAAATTTACCGAATTTCTAATCAACGCAACTTTATTGGGCTGATCCTGCGCTAACACAATTCCGAAAGAGCCAAAAAGTAAAATCGTAGCGAATAGCCGAAATAAAGTTGGTTGAGCGCTTTCGAATAGATAAAGTACTGCACTGACGAGGATAATCATCAAAAGGGTTATGCCTTGATTCGCTCGCATCACTGTGCGTCTAGGAAAGCGATCGACCAGAGTTCCGGCAATGACGATGTAGCTCAAAAAGATTAATCCCCGAAAAGCAGCAGCTATACCCAAAAACATTGCGCTAAAATTCTCGGGCGCACTCTGGCTGATGTACCAGGACTGAGTGATAAACATCATCGGCTGAGTAAATCCAATAAAAAATTGTGCTGCAAGTAAAAGTCTAAAATCGCGAAAATTAAAAACCGCTCGCAATGGCTTATCTGGATGATTTATCATTAATACAAGCCATTCTCTATGACATCTATGTAAAACGAAACTACTACAGCAACGCAAAATTAATCAATTATTCGACTACAGTAACACCTGCTAAAACCTTAGTCTCTAGAATGAATGAAAGAGATAATGACCACAAAATCCGTAAATTGAGAGAAATATCTTGGCGCATCCCAATAACCTAAAGCCTACACTCCAAGCAGTAATTATGTTAGGTGGTCTGGGTAAAAATCCCGCAGAAACACTCATGCGAGAGGCTCTAGGGGCTGCAGCAACTGACTTAGCTCAGATATGCCAACAGAGCGATGAATTCACCAAAATTACCGTGCTTGCTGACTCGCACGTAAAAACTCTAGATGACAAAACTATACCTTTCGAACTCTCCCATCCCAACGCTACCTTCGGAGAACTTATTAATCAATTTTCACAATACATCACTGGCGAAACTACAAATACAGATGGTTACATATACTTTGGAGCAGGAAGTGGTCCATTACTCTCTACAAGAGATATCCGCATGTTTACCAAATTAGTGAGTGAAGCTGATTCAAATAGCTGCATTACCAACAACAGGTACTCTGCCGATTTTTTTGGTGTTAAACCTACTGACTTGCTAGAGTCGCTACACCCCCCACCGATAAGTGATAACAGTGTGCCTACTCGTTTAATAGAAGAAAGAGAGACTTCAATAATTGAAATACCTCGATCTGCTGAAACTCAATTTAATATTGACATCCCCTCTGACTTGGCAACACTCTCCCTCACACAAAAATCCGGACCAAAACTAAAATCATTTATTGCACAAGAAACCCAGTTACTCAAGCAAGCAGTGAAAGCTCAATGGAACGCATCGCAGCACTTTCTTAAAAAAAACTCTGAGGTTTTTGTTTACGGCAGAACCTCATCCCGAATTTGGTCCTATCTGGAGACTGAAACTGCTTGTAAAATACGAATAATATCTGAAGAGCGTGGACTCAAGGGTGCCCCAAAAGGGCATCAAGCCAGATCATTTCTCGCATATTTAATTCAGGCGTACGGGCCCCAAGAAGTTTTCGGCAAACTACTTCCCCAGTTCTGTTCGGCGGCATTTGTCGACTTGATACCAATTATCGAACATATGAATATTTCTTGCAGTAGAAATGATCGATTTTCAGCAGACTTGTTTCAGCATGACGCGATCAAAAATGAAGAGCTTAGAGAAATAATCCTCGCAATCACTCAGTCACCCATACCGATAGCAGTAGGTGGGCACTCATTAGTGAGCTCGAGTCTAGAAATATTAAATCAATTAGTATGGGATGTAGCTGATAATCTAATTCCAGACCCAATAGAAGATTTTTAAGTGATCACTTCCAGTAAGAAATATAGAAAGTCGAAATTATGTCAGCACTCCTTAACACTGATCCTGAAATTGCAGATGCAATCGATCGAGAAGAGTCTCGACAAAGTACAGCGCTAGAAATGATTGCATCAGAAAATTATGCGTCAAAAGCGGTATTAGAGGCAGTCGGATCCGTACTAACTAACAAATATGCCGAGGGGTACCCAGGTGCTCGTTACTACAACGGAAACGCCGTACTAGATGACATAGAGAGGTTGGCTAGAACACGTGCTAAGGATCTTTTCGGCGTAGATCATGCCAATCTACAGCCCCACTCTGGTGCTCAGGCAAATCTAGCCGCATATCTTGCTCTGCTAAATCCAGGTGATACTGTCATGGGATTGAAATTAGACTCTGGTGGACACCTCACTCATGGTTCACCAGTCAATGCATCTGGGCGAATATATAATTTTGTCTCGTACGAGGTTGATAAGGAATCTCACTTAGTTGATTATGAATCAATGCTGACTCAGGCAAAAAACACTCGCCCAAAGCTGATTATTGTCGGTGCCACAGCATACCCACGACTTTGGGACTTTGAGCGTGCACGTCAAATCGCTGATGAGGTAGGAGCGATACTCCTCGCGGATATCGCTCATATCTCTGGACTAGTCGCCGCAAAAGTACACCCTACCCCGGTTGGAAGTGCCCAAGTCATCACATCTTCCACGCATAAGACTCTTCGTGGCCCACGCGGAGGTATAATTCTCTGCGATGCGGATTATAGGAAAAAAATTAATTCTGGCGTATTTCCTGGAACCCAAGGTGGACCAATGATGCATGTAATTGCTGGAAAAGCAGTGATGCTTAAAGAAGCTAGCACGAACGAATTCAGAAACTACGCACAACAAGTAGTAATTAACGCGCAACACCTTGCCACACATCTAGCGGATAGCGGTTTTAATTTAGTAACAGGTGGAACTGACAACCACTTATTACTTCTAGATATTCGCGATCGAGGAATAACTGGTCGCGAGGCTGCAAATGCCCTCGAAAAGGCTGGAATCGTATGTAATTTTAATTCCGTGCCGTTTGACGATCGACCTGTGCGAGAGGGCGGCGGAATTAGACTTGGGACACCCGCAATAACCTCACGAGGGCTTGAACAGGAACACATGAGTCTCATCGCCGATTGGATTATGCGCGCCCTTCATGATGTCAACAACGAAAGCGAACTTGGTACGATTAGTCAAGAAATTAAAATACTCCTAGACGGGTTCCCTACGCCCTGAATCGCTTAGACCGCCATCTGCGCGCTGGCTCGAAAAGTTGAGGGTCAAGTTGAGCGGTGATTACCAAGTAGATTAAAGCTGACAGACCCAACTGAGATATCAGCTTAAGTATTCCTCCTACATCCCCCGCTATACGATCTATCAATAAAATACAGATAATCATCGCCGCGATACCCAAGCAAATAGACCCCATGGATCTAGTAAATTCCCGCCTCACAATGAATTGATTTTTCTTCTCTAGCACAATCATTAAGAGAATAGCTTCGACCAAACCAGATATGGAAAGCGCAACCGTTAGGCCAGTAAGACCAAAGCGACAAACTTGTACAAGGAAGACAGCTAGCAAGAAATTTAAAGTGACAGCGATTGCAGATATTAATACAGGTATGCGTGTATTAGATAAAGCATAAAAACCACGACTCAGCACCTCCACCAGTGCATACCCCACTGAACCAACCGCTAAAATTTGTACCGCTTCTGCAACCAAAAGAGTTGCGTCACTATCAAATGCCCCGTGCTCTAAAAGCACTCGAATAATACCATCAGCCGAAAATATCAAAACCACACCCATAGGTGCTACAAGCCAAAGAGTCATTCGAAAAGCCATAAATAACTCTCGGCTAAACTGAAGAATATTATCTCGGGATACGTCATCCACCAGAGTAGGAAATATAGCCGTCGCAATAGACATCCCGGTCAGTCCTACCGGAAGCATCATCACCATAAATGCAAACATAATTACGTTAATAGATGCGTCAGAAATCATGGACGCAAAAAATATCAAAATGAAAAGATTTAGTTGCGCCGCGGCCAAACCTAAAACTCTGGGTCCAGCCAATTTAAATACTGATTGAACAAATATGCTCTTAAGATCTAAACTGGGTGACCAACGCATCCTGAGCAAAATTATGCCGGGGATTTGAACAGCTAAATGCAGAGCTGCTCCCAAAATAACCCCATATGCAAGACCCTCAATCCCCCAAACATCGACCAACCACAAGCCGCCACAAATAATGCCCACGTTATAAAGACCGGGCGCAATTGCCGAAGTCATAAAATGTTGACGAGCATTCAATATCCCCGTCAACACTCCAGATATACAAAAAATAATGGGCGTTATTAGCATCAAACGGGTCAATCGGACAGCTATTTCCATTAATTCAGGACTAGAACTCGAGTCGTCTCCAAGTCCCGGCGCAACCAACGGAACTAACCAAGGTGCACAAATAAAGCTCAAAATCGATAAAAACAGGGTCACAAGAAATAAAAGGTTTAGTACCGACGAGGCGACACGCCAAGCATGTTGTTCTCCCTCGTCATTCCATACCTTGGTAAACACAGGAATCAATGCTGCTGCGAGTGTTGCTCCCGCTATAAGCTGGAAAAGACTGTCAGGAATACGAAACGCAACAAAATAAGCTGAAAGTGCCGGATTATCTACGCCAAACTCTCGGCTAATCACAACTTGTCTAAAAATTCCTAAAACTCTTGATAAGACGTAACCACCCGCAACTATGCCTGTAATAATCGCAATGCTACCGCGACGAAAAATAACTTGTTCGCTGTTATCTGCCAAAACTATCGCCAATCGGAATTATCGGGACACCTATAGAAATCTCTATTCAACAGACTAAGGCATCAGGAGTTAAGCTTACTAAACTTAAAAATAAGGATTAGTCTGTAAATGCCACACTTTAAAAACCTACTTGGATCACAAATTGGAATAGACCTTGGGACTTCCACGATCAAAGTGAGCTCGCCCAGCGGAAATATTTTGTACCAACAACCAACGGTTGTTGCTATTAGTAGACGCGACAACATTGTTATTGCAGTGGGTGAAGAAGCGCAATCAATGATCGGGCGAGCTCCCGAAACGATCTCCGTGATTAGACCGATGAAGGATGGGGCAATTGCGGACTATCTAATCACACAAGCTCTACTTCAGCATTGTCTGAAACAAACGATTGGACGCGTACTAGTAAAACCAAAAACTATGATTGCTGCACCGGTAGGTATCACCCCTGTTCATAGAGATAGCGTGAGAGAGGCAGCAGAGGCTGCGGGAGCAAGGCAACCTACTCATGTCATTCCGGAACCGCTAGCAGCAGCCATCGGTGCTGAAGTACCAATCGGATCTGCAGATGGTGCGATGGTTGTTGATATTGGTGGCGGAAGAGCTGAAGCAGCTGTAATTTCAATGTTTGGAATGGTAGCTAAGGGCTCTATACGAATAGGAGGTGATAGATTGGACCAGGCCATTCAACGTTACCTTGTCACCCATCACAAACTAGTTATCGGTGAGAGAACAGCTGAACAAATAAAAATTCAAATAGGATCCGCTATCACCACTGATTCTCCAAATAAAATTCGAGTGCGAGGAAAACATCTGACTGGACAACCAAAAGTTATAGTGATCGATTCTAATGAAATTGCAATGGCGCTCAGAGACTCGCTTACGCAAATTACGCAGCTCATCAGGACTGTTCTTGAACAAACAGAACCCGAACTTTCGTCAGACATTATTCAGAGGGGAATTCTCCTCACCGGTGGAACAGCAAAATTAAGTGGACTAGATGTATTTCTGAGAGAAATTCTACATATCGCATGTTATGTCGTCGATGAGCCTGACAAAGCAGTTGCCCGCGGAGCTGCCGCAGCTGTAGAATATGCGCCTGCTATAGAGAGAACAATGCTCAGCCCGACAGACGAACTCTACATAACATCTAGACAGATGTGAAAGCACATTAAGATAGCGCTGAAAGTATTCCTCGCTCAAGCAGAGATTCGGCTATCTGAATCGCGTTTGTAGCCGCACCTTTTCGTAAGTTATCACTGACGCACCAAAATACCACGCCATTCTCTACAGATGGGTCAAGGCGAAGTCTCGATACAAATGTATCGTCGCTATCTGCAGCCTCAAGTGGCGTCACGTAGTGAGTTTGGTCGTCATCGTAAACTAGGCCGTCCTGTGAGCGAAGAGCACTACCTAAATCGTCTAAAGATATTTCTGAAGAAAATTCCACATGAACTACCTCTGAATGACCATAAAACACCGGAACCCGAACACAGGTCGCTGCAAAAGGGAGATCATCGAGGTGAAGAATTTTTCTTGTTTCGTTTCGCATCTTGAGCTCCTCTTTTGTGAAACCATCTTCGTCAAAATCATCTACATGTGGCAACACATTTTGGGCGATTTGCACTGGATAAGACTCAGGTGTCGACACGCCAACCCCCTGACTAAGAGAAATATTCTGGCTTATCAATTCTTCGACAGCCGCCGCGCCCGTTCCCGATACTGCCTGATATGTGGCCGCTATCACTCTCTTAATCGGGCTGACTTGTCGCATGGCATCCAATGCCATCACCAAAGGCGTAGTCGTACAGTTGGGGATAGAAATTATCCAGTTATGGGTATTGAGATCATTACCATTAACTTCAGGAATTACGAGCGGAACATCGTCGTCCATTCTGAACGCACTACCGTCGTCGATCATTATTATTTCACGTTCACGACACCAGGGGCCCCAAGTTTTTGAGACGTCCGAAGACGCAGAACAAAAAACGAGATCAACTCCCTCGAGAGATTGTTCATTTGTTTCGCGAACTGTTAATAATTCGCCTCCATATTTTATCTGTTTACCCGCCGACCTCGAAGATGCAAGAAGTCTTAGATTCCGGATAGGAAAATTTCGCTCGCTAGCAACACGCATAAATACTTCGCCAACAGCTCCAGTAGCGCCTATGACCGCAACATCTAATCCCATTTTATTCAAGCTACTACTCCATACCAAATCAATTATAAAAATAGAATCTCAACGCTATTATCCACTAAATCCACTCACTCCGCCTATTTCCACCTTCATGCCCCTCTATTGTTAATAATCAAAGTCGTTGCGTCAAGAAGATCTATCTGAAACAAGAATTTTGATTTGGACTAAGATAAAATTGAATAAATGAAACGACTACGAGATTGTGCTAATACATGGTAGACGAGGAACAAATTCTAGACCTAGAGATGCAACAGGTCGAACAGCCCAGTGAGCCTCGATTAGGGCTAGGGCCTGTTAATACAAGTGAAAAAAAATGGTGGCAGCCTTGGTCAGCTCAAGAACCATCCAAAAATTTTATGGCACAGAAAAATCATTTTCTTACCCTAGCTGAAGAAACTTCTGAATCCCTTAAAAAAGCACGGGAAAATCTTGGCCTAACACTAGCTGATGTAGAATCACAAACCTTTGTCAACGGCCAATTTCTCGACACAATAGAAAAGGGTCAGTGGGAAAGACTACCAGCACGTGTTTACGCACATGGGGCAGCCCTGAGCTATGCAACTGCAGTAGGGCTCGAAAATCCAGCCCAACACGCCCAAAACATTTCAAACGTCTTAAGAATGCCAGATCACCTAAATCCCAGTATAGGTCTCATGAAGAAATCTTCAAGGCAACTGAATACATTTCGACTCGAAATATTGATCCTAATTGGGATAATTGTATTACTCGTAGCAGTAAGTATTTGGATACAAGATTTCGGCAATATCTCAGATATCTTTGGTAATAGCGAAGACGAAACAAAAATATTGACGAGCAGTGTCTTAATGCTACGATCAAAATACGTGCCGCACAGGCGTGCACTACGTACATAATCACTGTAAACTCTAGCAATGAATGAGACAATAGCAGATCTAATAGATCTAGACGATGTACTTCTCGACCAAAGGAATCGACCTCTCCGAGACCTCCGTATTTCCTTGACCGATAAATGCAATTTTCGCTGCCCCTACTGCATGCCGAAAGAAATATTTAAAGCATGTTATAAATTCTTAGATCAACAGGCTATTCTTTCCGCGTCTGAAATCATTCGCTTGACGTTAATTTTTAAAGATCTTGGAATTAATAAGATTCGCCTCACTGGAGGTGAACCCACTCTGCGAAACGACCTTTTAACCATCATCTCTGAACTCGCTAAAATTCCTGAGCTTGAAATAGCCATGACTACAAATGGGACTCGACTGGAAGAACTTGCGGTTCCACTTCGCGAAGCTGGTTTAAATAGAATCACTGTGTCTCTTGATGCTGTCGATATGGCAACGTTCGAAAAAATGAACGATGTAGCTGTACCTCTGGAAAAAGTGCTGGCCGGCTTGGAATCTGCACGAAAAGCTGGATTCAGTCCGATCAAGATTAATACGGTTGTGCGCAAAAATTGGAATGATAAAACAATTATCCAATTGATCAACCATTTCCGAAATACTGGTGACATCGTTAGATTTATCGAATATATGGATGTTGGGTCGACGAACGGGTGGAATATGTCGGATACCGTACCAACCGAAGAATTATTAACCACTATAAACACTCGCTTCCCAATTGTTCCTGTTGAAACGAACTATGTCGGCGAAGTTGCCAAAAGATATCGACTGGTTGATGGGTCAGGTGAAATTGGCTTTATCACGTCGGTAACACAGCCTTTTTGTGGAACCTGTACGAGAGCACGTGTATCGGCTGATGGGAAGTTATACACCTGTCTCTTCTCGACGGCCGCATCTCTGGATCTTGCCAGTTTCCTAAGAGCTGAACAAGATAATGACTTAATTTTAGAGAAAATAAACGCTATATGGAAAAAACGAAGCGACAGGTATTCTGAAATTAGGTCACAAATCGATTCAAGCACCAGTCACAAAAATAAAGTTGAAATGTCCTACATCGGTGGTTGATTTATAGTTCAGTTAGAAACATAGTTAAAAATCCAATCATGTTAAACAGTGCGTGAATCCCAATAGATGCCCAAAGTGACTTCTGCCTACTAAAGATCATTGAAAAAATAATTCCAATTCCAAAAATTGGAATTATTACACCAATATCCAAGTGCGTAATTGAAAACAAACCTGCGCTCAAACAGTGAGCAATCCAAGTCGGCCACTTAGCTGTAAGTCCCTGGAAGATTACACCTCGATAAAGCAATTCCTCAGCAACTGGTGCACCACAGATTGTGGTGACAGCCAATAACGCCCACGAAATGAAAGGCCGACCTTCAGGACCAGGGGTTGGAACGGCATTTCCACGTTTAAGGGATGCGAGATCCAAATCCAGCAACATCTCCAGTAGGATAATAGCTAATAAGTAGCTGATCAAAACTAAGTACGAGAGCCCTAAACCCAGAAATATCACTCGAATATTCGGGGCCCTATTTAGTCTAAGAACTGTGAAGAAGTTTCCTCGACGGCGAGCGAACATCAAAACCATAATGACAATTGAAAACTGCCAACCCAAACTAGCTGCCCAGATATTGACCTCCGTAAGGGATTGCGAAAAATTGGAGGTGAAAACTATGCCAACAGCAAATATCAAGCCAGCAGTAGAAACAAAGAGCGCTCCAAGTGCGTCACCTAATCGAAAATAGTTGCCCACGAAACTAACTCATACCATCACCACAATTATGATGATAAACCCACAAGTTCCTCTGCTACTGTAGCCATGTCTTTGTCGCCACGGCCACTAACATTCACAACTATCACGTCGGAACTTACGATTTCATTTTCAGACCTAAGGCGTTTTAGAGCGCCAAGAGCATGCGACGGTTCAAGAGCTGGAATAATACCCTCTAGTCTAGATAGTTCTTGAAATGCCTCAAGTGCCTCGGCGTCGGTAGCGGAATAATACTCTGCTTTCTCCGAAACTTTTAACCACGCATGTTCCGGTCCAACGCCAGGGTAATCCAGGCCTGCAGAAACTGAATGAACAGGTGAAACTTGACCATCTGCATCTTGCAGAAGATACGTGAGAGTTCCATGAAGAACCCCAGGACGACCAAGCGACAGCGTTGCCGCATTATCACTATCTAATCCTAAGCCAGCAGCTTCCACTCCAATTAATCTAACCTGATCATCTAGAAATGCATGAAACATGCCGATTGCATTCGACCCGCCACCAACACAGGCCATTACCACAGTTGGCAACTTGCCATGTATGTCAATAATTTGGCTCCGCGCCTCTCTCCCTATAACCCCCTGCAAATCTCTGACCATTGTTGGATAGGGATGCGGCCCAATTGCCGAACCAATGATGTAATAAGTATCTCTGACAGTTGTCACCCAATCACGTATTGCTTCACTAGTAGCATCCTTTAGGGTTTGGGAGCCAGCGCTCACTCCAATAACTTCAGCCCCCAAGATCTTCATTTTAAATACATTGAGTGCTTGACGAGCCATATCCACTTCGCCCATGTAAACAACGCAGTCCAAGTCTAGTAATGCACAAGCCGTGGCTGTAGCAACTCCATGTTGCCCAGCTCCAGTCTCAGCTATTACACGTTTCTTACCCATTCGTTTGGCCAATAAAGCCTGCGCAAGCACAGCATTGATTTTATGGGCCCCAGTGTGACAAAGATCCTCTCGTTTCAAATATATTGATGTATCCAGTGCCTCAGAAAGTCGCTCGGCAAACGTAAGAGGAGTTGGACGACCCACATAATCTCGGAGCAAACCGTCTACATCGGCAAGAAAACTCTTGTCAGTCATCGCTTCACGGTATGCTGATTCGAGTTGCTGAAGTGCTGGCATCAATGTTTCGGGTACGTACTGACCACCGAAACTTCCAAAATAACCAGCTCTGACAGACGACTCAATCTTTGACTCAGTCATACTTTTTCTCCTGCTCTTATTTATTGCTTTTGGCATTTCTAATGAAATTTGCCACCTTTTCGTAATCTTTAGATCCGTCAGTTTCCGTGCCACTTGAAACATCTACAGCCCATGGCTTCACCTCACGAACAACATCGCTAATATTCTTTGATGACAGGCCACCTGCTAGTATCAGGGGAATTTTTTTCGCTGCCTGCTCCGCTATATTGATAGAAATTTGCTTTCCGCTTCCTCCGCCATATTTACCTGACTTTGTGTCGAGCATCAATGCTAATGAGCGCCCAACCGGCACATCAACTAACGGATCAGATACATCATCCTCAGGGTCAATATGAATCACCTGAAATACTTGTCTGTTTATCAATAAAGAAAAATCCCACGGTTCGGTTCCAGATAACTGCACCAAATCAATTCCTGTTTCCTCGGCAATATCATTAATTTCTTCTGCGGTTTGATCTGCGAAAACACCCACTACTAAAGGTCGCTTATAACCAAGATATGATTCAATCTTATCCGCACCGTACCGGTACCAAAGCCCTAAATCAGTAACAAGTCTGGAATCTGAGTGGTTGGGGGGAGGCGATTCTAATTCGAACGAATCTAATGGAGAACCAAGTTCACGTACCATTGCGCGAGCCTCAGGAATCCCTACCTTCCGAGGTGATTTCGCAAATATAATTCCGACAAAATCAGCACCTAATTGAGCCGCAACAGTAACATCCATAGCTGTTCGATTGCCGCATATCTTTACCAAAGGTACTCGATCCATAAAATTAACTCTCTGTCAGCATAAACTGATGCGCGAGATCTACCAGCTGAGTTGACCGAACAAGTGACTCACCGACAAGCAGTGCGTCTGCGCCAGCCATCAACATTCGATCAGCATCTAGTCTAGATCTAATAGCACTCTCGGCAACTAAAATCCTATCGCCAGAACAAAAACTTGCCAGTCGCTCAAAAGTAGATAAGTCCTCAGTAAAATCCTTCAGATTACGATTATTAATTCCGATAATCTTCGCATCAATACTCAGAGCAACTTCCAATTCCTCTTCAGTATGGACTTCCACTAACGCCTCCATACCAAGGCTCCGAGTTTGATCCAGTAATGATTTCAAGTACTCAGGCTCAAGAATTGCGACAATAAGAAGCAAAGCGTCAGCACCCATCAATCGTGACTCAAGTACTTGAAAATAATCGAAAATAAAATCCTTCCGGAGAATGCCTGGGCTACCTACTTCAGTTGAAAATAAGTCCGATACATCACTGAGATCTTTGATGGAACCCTTGAAGTATTTTTCTTCAGTTAATACGCTCACAGCAGCACAACCAATATCACGATACAGGCCGGCTTGTTCACTGGATATCAAACCAGTATTAAAATCACCTTTACTCGGTGATGCTCGCTTTATCTCGCCGATTAGTCTAATTTTTGCCGATTCTGGAGTATTCTTTGACCCACTACGCAAACGATCACCAAAATTCTGTGGTGACCTTAACTTCTGATCACTCGCAGCAAAAGCTGACTCTAGATCTTTTAGCGAAAACTTAGATTTCTGGAGTTCCAAAAAATCTTTACGATCTTCAACGATCTTATCAAGAATTGTGTCCGTTAAACGCGTATTATTTTTACTAGTCGACATAATTTAATTTCACTTATTACAATTTTATTTCCGGGTCGCTTCTATAAATGGCGCAACCTTAGCAGCTACATCTCCTGATTCAATTAAGTTCATCGCCTGCTCACATCCGGATCTTATGGATGAGGCCAATCCCGTCACGTACAGGCCAGCTCCGGCTTGAGCA
>Ga0066372_10000186_pt1 | contig 21500 bp, 21 predicted proteins | sample Knorr_S15_td_250_FD_77011 | JGI IMG/M metagenome (GOLD analysis project Ga0066372, IMG submission 77011) | Marine microbial communities from Southern Atlantic Ocean transect - Knorr_S15_td_250_ad_251m_LV_A | ecosystem: Environmental > Aquatic > Marine > Oceanic | place: Southern Atlantic ocean... | reverse complement strand
GTTCTTCCTTTGCTTCTTCTTCAGGAGCATCTTGAACTTCTTCTGCGGCTGGTTCTTCCTTTGCTTCTTCTTCAGGAGCATCTTGAACTTCTTCTGCGGCTGGTGCAGATGACTCTAACTCCTTTTTTTTCTTCTTGCTCTTAGTTAGGTTCAGTTTTTTTAGTGTTCCATTATTGTCAAAGCCTGCTATATGAAATAGCTTGGTTACTGATTCAGACGGTTGCGCTCCTTTACTTATCCAATCTGAAATTCGTTCTTCGATTAAATTTACTTTTGCTGGATTGCCATGCGGACTATAAGTCCCGACTTCTTCTAAATATTTCCCACTTTGAGCTGTTCTCTGGTCAGCTACAACAATTTTGTAAGCTGCCTTGCCTTTAGTGCCGACTCTTTTTAATCTTATTCTTACCATAAATTAACTTAACTCTTTAAAATTTGACCTTGATGATTGTATTTCGACGGAATGAATAATGTCAATTAATTTATAAGTAAATTTGAGAGTGATATTATTTTAATATAATGAAGATAAAGCTATTTGCCCAATTAAAGGATGACTTTGGGTCTTCGACTCTAGACCTAAAGAATGTAAAACCCTGCAATATAAGTAAGATACGTGAGATATTGCGTTCAGAATTTAATCTCGAAACAGAAAATTGTATGTGTGCTGTAAATATGAAATATGTGCGTGATGACATATTTGTATCTGATAAAGATGAAATAGCCTTTATTCCACCAGTAAGCGGAGGATCTTCAGACGACTTTATTGAGATAACTGAAAAAAAATTAAATTTAAGTGACTATTCGTTTAAAAAATCAACTAAGTATGGATCAGAATTGATTTTCTGTGGGATCTCTAGGGATCACAATCAAGGTAAATTAGTACAAAAATTGTTTTATGAATGCTATGAAGAAATGGCAAGATCTGAAATCAGTAACTTGATAAAAAAAGTTAAAGAAAAGTATGATTTGGGATTTGTAAAAGTTGTTCACAGGATAGGCGAAGTACTACCCGGTGAAATCAGCTTAATTGTAATAGTTTCATCTGTGCATAGGTTAGAATCTATTAAGGCTATAGAAGAATTCTTAAATCTTCTTAAAAATCAAATTCCTATCTGGAAGAAGGAGATTTATTCAGACAATTCTACTTGGATTGGTAAAGGAGCATAATTATGTTATCAACAGATCGAAAGTTTAATGACTTGGTATGTCTTGTTACTGGAGGGAGTTCAGGAATTGGAAGAGGAATAGCATTAGAGTTTGCCAAAAATGGAGCTGACGTGATTGTTGCAGATGTACAAGAGAATCCTAAAGTTGGCAAATATCACGATACTGATCTAAAAACTTCAACAGTAGAAGAGATAAGAAAAATTGGAGGGAATTGCTTATTTGTAAAAAGTGACTGCTCAGACGAAGCTAGTATTGTTGCTTTGTCAGAAAAGATCGAATCAATTTACGGGAGATTGGATGTTCTGGTAAATAATGCCGGCAGACATATCCCAGGGTCTATTGAAGAACTAACTGTAAGTCAATGGGATGATGTAGTTGCTTTAAATTTACGTGGAGTATTTCTGGTTTCCAAGAAGTGCCTAAAACTGTTAAAGAAATCAGATAGAGGACGAATAATTAATATAGCATCCGTTCATGCTTTTGGAGGCAGTGCTGGTCCCGCTTATGCGCCAGCTAAGTCCGGTGTGGTCAACTTAACAAAAGATATGTCACTTTCTTTGGGAAAATATGGCATTACCGTCAATGCGATATGCCCGGGCTATATCGAAACTCCTATTCAGGATTATCTTACCCTTCAAGAAATTGAAGATTATAAAGCTAGCTTGTCGATCAAGAGGCTAGGAAGACCTAGAGATATCGCAAATGCTACACTTTTTTTTGCCTCACAAGAATCTGAGTGGATAACGGGTACCTCCCTGATTGTGGATGGCGGAAGCTTAGCATCTGTATAATTCTATCTATAAAATAGTCAAGGCAAATTGCTGATAAGCTCTTCTAAGAATTTCATTGTTACATCTGACGAATCCCTCACAGGCTCTGCCATTAGGACTAAGTTGCCTCCAATAATAAATTCCGTATATAAAGGTTCTCTTCTTGGGCAAGGACGTGCCTCTGGATATCCTTGAGGTTTGTTTTCAAACAAACTTAGCTTGTTCAACATTAGAGTATTGTCCAAGCCAATATTTGAATTAAATCTACTATCTAATCTAATTCCACCACGTCCAGTCCATCCGCCAGTATCACCATGCCCTCTGCACTTTGTTTTCTCAACCTTCAAACCATGAGCTATATTCTTTTCTACAACTTCAATTAATTCAGTTTGCTCTTCAGCTGCCGTTTTTCCAAGGGTTCTAGCAAGTTCAACGTTTGAGTACCTTAAAACAGCAACTTCGCGACCATTGGCATATGCCCATTTTGCATCTGTTGTTTCTGGGAATTCAGTTTCAAATCCACCCTTTACTTTGATTCCTGCTGCTGCAACATCTTCCATTGAGTAAATTGTGATTGCTGGCGTTGTTTCAGAGCAACCGACAACTGTAATTAATATAATTACTATAAAGAAACCCCTCATAATTTTAACGATATATTAAGATAGAATAATTTTCTAGTAAGAAGACTTTACGATATGATTGCTAAAAATATAGGAAAAAATTATTCAAAAAAATAAAACACCTCTGTGAGCAGTTCAAAAGCAAAACAAACTCTATTTTGACCACAAGGACTAATAGATGAATAGCTCGTTGATGGGTCTTTTCCTCTTCGCTGCATTTATGACGGGTAGTCCTGGTCCAGCAAACCTTTTAATGTTCGCTGGGAGTTCTAGATTAGGATTCATTAGATCTGCGAGATTCCTTATTGGATTGATCATTGGAAAGACATTAGTGAATCTGGCAATCGGGCTAGGAGTAGGCGCATTCGTTTCTGACGAGTCGTTAATTTTTACAGTTTTAAAAGTGTTGTCATCAGCATTTATAGTTTATGTAGCGATTGGTTCACTCAAGAGCGGAGAAGATCATCAAGCAGATCTAGCAAAATTTACATTCATAAATGGTTTATTTGTTCACCCTCTCAGTCCCAAAACTTGGAGTATGATTCTACTAGCCCATTCTCAGATTTCAGATTCTGGCTTTGATTATCCCGTAAGAGTATTAATTATTTGGGCAACCTTTACCTGTGGAGCAATTATATTTCATTCTTCTTGGGGAGTTGCTGGATCCTTTATTGGCAAGGCGCTAAATCAGAATCTCTGGGTAAGTAGAGTCGTTCTTTTCATCACAATACTTTTTGTAATTTGGTTCTTGATAAGTTAATCGTTTCATACTATTTCAAGAACTCATCGTTGAAATTCGTAATTGAAGGCCAACCATAGACACATCTATACTAGTAAAGGTACAATTCAAACCTAAAATAAAAGGATTGGAGGGGTCGCATAGAGGCCTAGTGCGTCTGCCTGCTAAGCAGATAGAGGGACTTATCCCTCTCGCGGGTTCGAATCCCGCTCCCTCCGCCATGTAGTAAGATAAAAATATGAAGACGTTTCACGTGTCAACAGTTGGATGTCAGATGAATGTATCTGATTCTGAAAGATTGTCTAGTGGACTCAAGGCTTTGGGCTTGGAAAAGAGCGAAGACATAAGTTCAGACTTGGTAGTTTTAAATACCTGTGTCGTAAGGCAATCAGCAGAAGACACTGCGACAGGGTTACTCGGAAAACTAAAATATATCAAAAAGAAAAACCCTTCAATGGTGATATGTGTAATGGGGTGTATGGTAGGGCCTAAAACTATAGAACTTGAAAAGAGATTTCCTCAAGTTGACGTATGGGCTGCGCCTCAAAAATTCGATAAGATATTAGACCCCGTTTCTAAATTGATAGGAAAGGTAGATCAAGAGGGATGCTTACCTGAATTACTACCATTGCATCCGAAGATAGCTAGTTTCGTTCCTATCATTCATGGATGCAACAAATTCTGTTCCTTCTGTATAATTCCTTACAGACGTGGCAGAGAAATCAGTAAGACCATCGATGAAGTTGTCTTGGAAGTTAAGAAGCTTGTTAGTAGAGGAGTGAAGGAGGTTACACTTTTGGGTCAGAATGTTGATTCTTATGGGCATGATTTAGATCCAAGATCAGATTTAGCTGACCTCTTGTACAACGTTGATAAGATAGAAGATTTATTGAGAGTTAGATTCTTAACTTCTCATCCCAACGACATGTCTTCAAAAATTATTAGAGCAATCCGTGATTTGCCTAAAGTGTGTGAAACTATAAATCTTCCTTTTCAAGCAGGGGATAACAACGTTCTGGAAAATATGAGGCGAGGTTACACAAGAGAATTGTATTTGGATAAAGTGCAAGAGATTCGAGAGACCATTCCTAACGTATCTGTTACTACTGACTTGATAATAGGATTTCCTGGTGAAACTCAGGAACAATTTGAACAAAGTAAAGATATCGTAGAAAAAGTTCGCTTTGATAAAGTACATGCCTCAATATATTCTGATAGACCTGGCACCATCGCATCAAGGAAGATGGGAGATACCGTATCTAAAGAAGAGAAGAAAAGCAGAATGGCAGAGATTGTTAGCTTGCAAAAAAGAATAAGCTTAGAACTTAATACTGAGTACAAAGGAACAAAGCAAAATGTTCTAGTAGAAAATTCTACCGATCAAGGGCTTTCAGGAAGATCAAGATTAGATAAATTGGTATACTTGAAAGAGTTTGATATTCAAATTGGAGATTTTGTAGAAGTTGAAATTGTTGATTCAAGAACTTGGTCTCTAACAGGTGAGGTGGTTAAAAAAATAAGTAATGAATATTCGGAGCAATTGATTGAGCATTAACATGTATTCAAAAAGAAAGGTTTCAATACCAGTCACCGAACTGGAACAGGCCTTTTTTTGTCGATTGGATGACAACTTACGTAGCAAGACTTTAGAAGAAGAATTTAAGTCCGGGGTCAAGTGGCAAAAGATTCCAACCAGATATTTAAAAATGAAACCTCAAGAGATTGAGGATGAAATAATCAGGTTGAAATCTGTTTTGGGAACAAAACTGTTCATATTAGGTCATCATTATCAAAGAGAAGAAGTTATAAAATTTGCTGATGTTACGGGAGACTCTTTTAAATTATCAGTGGAGGCATCTAAGGTACGCCAAGCTGATTATGTGGTTTTTTGCGGAGTTCATTTTATGGCTGAAACAGCAGATATACTGACTTCTCCTGAACAGAAAGTCATACTTCCTAATCTATCTGCTGGTTGTTCTATGGCTGACATGGCTCCTTTTGATGATGTTGAAGATGCTTGGAATTTTGTTTCTAAAGAACTTGATGGTTTGATTGCCCCGATCACTTATATGAATTCCTCTGCAGCAATTAAAGCTCTTTGTGGTGAAAATGATGGGATAGTATGTACTTCTAGTAATGCAAGGAAAGCCTTCCAAAAATTCTTGGATAAAGGAAAAAAGATATTTTTCTTCCCTGATCAACATTTAGGAAGGAATACTGCAATATCTTTAGGAATTAACGAAAGTCAAACTAAAGTGTGGAATCCATTCAAGATCAATGGAGGACTTTCTCATAATGATATCCGAAATAGCAAAGTTCTTTTATGGCAAGGCCATTGTTCCGTTCATACTAGGTTTACTAAAGATCAAGTTCTGGATGCGAAGTCTGATAAGAATGCAAAAGTCGTTGTACATCCTGAATGTACTAATGATGTTGTAAGAGAGGCTGATTATGTAGGATCAACTGAATATATAATTGACATAGTGTCAAATTCTGACTCTGGTTCTGTATGGGGTATTGGCACAGAAATCAATTTAGTAAAACGCTTGGCAATGAATAATCCTGACAAGGATATCTTTTGCCTTGATCCTATAGTTTGTCCTTGTGCTACGATGTATAGAATTCACCCTGCATATTTACTTTGGGTGCTAGATGGTTTGGCTGCTGGCCTCGTTATCAATCAAGTGTCTGTAAAAGAGAGCACTATCTTGAACGCCAAAGTTGCCTTAGAAAGAATGCTCGAACTTTGAGAAATGAAATTTACTGACTTTTCTTCTATAGAAAAACTAGTAGGGATGGCTTTAGAGGAAGACCTAAAAAATGGAGATCCTAGTTCCAATATAGCTTTCTCTGATTCCGATACTAGGACTTATAAAATTTTGCTGAAGCAACAAGGTGTTGTAGCAGGTATCGATGTAGCGGGTTATGTATTTAAAAGAATAGATCCAAATTTGAAATTTACTACTTTCATAGAAGATTCTTATTCTGCCGCTACCAAAGTTGCTGAAATAACAGGACTTGAAAAATCTATTCTAAAAGGTGAACGTACAGCTTTGAATTTTCTCCAAAGAATGAGCGGAGTGGCAACTTATACTTTTCATCTTGCTAGTCTTATTGTAGACCTTCCAGTTGATTTAATTGATACTAGGAAGACTATCCCAGGATGGAGGGTTTTAGACAAATACTCCGTAAGGGCAGGAGGCGGCAAGAACCATAGAATGGATTTAGGTGAAGTAATTATGTTCAAAGATAATCATATTTATCAGCGAAATATATCTCAATTAATCCAAAAATCACGCGACATATATCCAGACTTACAAATCGAGTTAGAGGCAGAGAATCATTCTCATATTGATTTAGCTCTGAAATCTGGAGTGGACATCATCATGCTGGATAACTGGAATGTAGGTGAAGTTAAAGATGTTGTTGAAAAAATTAGACTGGAAGACTCTAAAGTAATTATTGAGATATCTGGTGGAATCGATCAATCCAATATCAGGGACTATGCCTCGTGTTTACCCGATAGAATTTCAGTAGGATCTTTAACTCATTCTGCTAGGTCTGTCGACTTAAGCATTGAACCATTAGAATGAATTTCTTGCCTTATCTTTATCTGAAGAATCTATCGCCAGAGTGACTGGTCCCCAGTTAACCAATGAGACCTCCATTTCTTCTCCAAATTTTCCAGTTTTTACTGATATGCTACTTCTCAGTATATTGACGGCATAGTTATATAATTCTTCTGCAAATGTTGATTTTGCTGAATCTGAGAAATCAGGTCTTCTTCCGACTCTTGTATTTGCGTACAGAGTGAATTGACTGACAATCAAAACCTCTTTTTGTTCTTCTAGTACAGATTTGTCGAAGTTATTTTTTTCACTAGGAAATATTCTTAGATTTAACAATTTGTAAACTAAGTAATCGCAATCATTTTTATTATCATTCTTAGAAATTCCTAGTAATACAAGCAGTCCTTCAGAAATTGTTGAAACTTGCTCTGTGTTTACTGAGACAGATGCTTTTTTTACCCTCTGTATTAAAGCCCTCATTAATCAGAAGTTTTTACTGACTTTGATTTCTTGGTTCCTTTTGTTCCTTTTGATTCTTTCTTTTTCTTATTTTCTGTTTTGCTCTTTGGTTTTGAGTCTTTGTCTTTGGGTGAAATTGTAGATGAACGATTTGAGGTTGAATACCATCCTGATCCCTTGAAATGTACTGAAAATGCACTAATCAAACGATTACTATCTGAGTTACATTCCGGACAATTAGCTTGTGGATCGTCATTGAAACCTTGAATTTCCTCAAAAATATCTAAGGCACATTTATTGTTTTGGCATTTATACTCGTATGTTGGCATTTTGCTAGTTAATTTTTTCAGGTTTAGGATAAAAAATAGATTTCAACTTCTCAACTGTAATTTTAATATCTTCGTTAATCTCAAGTGTTCCTTTTTGTACAGTTCCAACGTTTAAGAATCCTACATTATATTCTTTACAAGTCAAACTTATTGACTCAACATTGCTTGAATAACAGCTTATAATGATTGCCGATCGGTTCTCTCCAAAAAGTGCTGCCTTTTTGTTTTGAAATCCTATTTTTATTTCAGCTCCTTTTGATCCTAATATACAACTTTCAGCTATTGCTATAGCTATTCCTCCGGTCGAGCAGTCATGAGCTGATTGTAATAGTCTTTTTTTCGTCATTTCAATCATCAGGAGGTGAAGTGATTTTTCTAGGTTCAAGTCCAATTTTGGCATCCCAGATAAATTTGGTTCAAAGAGTTTTTGGTATTCTGAGCCAGAAAGTAATTCGTCGCTATCATCAAGAGGATCTGAGCCTAAGATAATTATATGATCTCCTTCATTTTTAAATCCCGAGGTTAATGCATTATCGTAATTGTCTATAAATCCAATTGCTCCTATAGTTGGAGTTGGATAGATTGGCTTTTCATCTGCTTCATTGTACAGGCTGACATTACCACTAATGATTGGAATGCCTAGCGTATCACAAGCCAACTTTATCCCTTTAATCGTTTTGGATATTTGATATTGAACATCAATTTTTTCTGGATTTCCTAAATTCAACCCGTCTGTCAGAGCTAACGGCGTTGCTCCTGTACAAACAATATTTCTACAAGACTCCGCTACAGCCATAGCAGCACCCACTTCAGGGTCTAAAAAACATTTTTTAGAATCACAGTCAATGGTCAATGCGATTGCTTCCTTGTTTTTCTTTAGTCTCAATATCGCGGCATCTGCTTTTCCAGGGCCTACAATAGTGTTTAATTGCACTTGATGATCATATTGTTGAAAAATCTCTTTTTTAGAAGCTATATTAGGAGAATTTAGCAACCCTTCAAAAATATCTTGTAAATTTTTTGTTGAACTTGGAGATTTGTATTCTTGGACTTCTTCAATCCAAGATGGTTTCACTTCATTTAACTCATAGGATGGAGCTTCGGTTAGTATTTTCACCGGTGTTTTTAATATTTGTTGGTTTTTGTGCATAATAGTTACATTTTTGGAATTATTAAAATGTCCAATGATACTTGCTGTTAGATCCCTTGTATTAAAAAAATCGATAAATTTTTTAGCGTGCTTTTCTTCGCTAATAATTAACATTCTTTCTTGGGATTCGGAAAGCATGATTTCGTATGCCGTCATGTCTTCTTCCTTGAGATGCACTTTGTCTAAGTTTATATTCACACCTAGATTGCTCTTGTATGCAACTTCAATCACTGAGCTAGTTAATCCTGCTGCTCCTAGATCCTGCATTCCAACAATCCCTTTCATTTTTACAGAGATTAAGCATGCTTCTAAAAGAACTTTCTCTAAGAAAGGATTGCCTACTTGAACTGCTGAACGTGCACTAGAGGATTCTTCGATAGATTGAGATGCTAATCCTGATGCACCATGTATTCCATCTTTTCCTGTTTCTGCCCCTACCAGAATTAAGACATTTCCTTCTTTTTCAGCCTTGGCACTCATAAGAGGTGAGTCACGAACTATCCCTACGCACATGGCGTTTACTAGAGGGTTTTTAGAATAACAGTCTTCAAACTCAATTTCGCCACCAATATCAGGTATACCTAAACAATTTCCATAACTGGATATTCCCTCAATAACTCCATCAAAAAGATATCTATTTCTCGGTTCGTCTAGCGGACCAAATCTCAATGAATTCAGAAGGGCGATTGGAAATGCACCCATTGCAAAGATGTCTCTTACGATTCCTCCAACGCCGGTAGCAGCACCCTCCTTTGGTTCTATTGCGGAAGGATGGTTATGGGATTCCACTTTCATAACAGCTTTTAATCCATTGCCTAAATCAATTACTCCAGCATTTTCTGATCCTAAATTTGAAATTACACGTGAGCTTTTATTTGGTAAAGTCTTTAGGAGAAGTTTAGTGTGCTTGTATCCGCAATGCTCACTCCACAAAGCACCAAACAATCCCAGTTCTAAAGTAGTTGGTTTTCTGCCGAGAAGTTCTATAATTTTTTCATATTCACTAAAAGAAAGGGCAATTTCTTTTAATAATGACTTATCAATCGTCATCTAAACAGCTTGACTAAATGATTCAACCATAGACCGAAATATTAGATTTCCATCTTCACTGCCTAAATCTAAAGAGCTTGACCTTTCTGGATGGGGCATCATTCCTAGGACGTTTCCTTCTATATTCGTAATACCTGCAATATTGTCTACTGATCCATTAGGATTACTATCTTCATCGACGTATCCTTCTTTTGAGCAGTATCTAAAAACTACTTGATCGTTTTCAAACAGAGCCTTTATTGTATTAGGATAAGCTTGATAATTTCCCTCTCCGTGTGAAATCGGTATCTTTAATACTTGTGAATTATAAATAAGGGATGAGAATTTAGACCGTGTGCTTGATTTTAAGTACGTATCGCAACACTTGAACTTTAAGTCCCTATTCCTTATTAATGTACCAGGGAGAAGTTTAGATTCACAAAGGATTTGGAATCCATTGCAAATCCCTAGGATTGGAAAGCCTTTTTTTGCGAAGCATGCCACCTCTTTCATTATTGGTGAAAATTGAGCTATAGCGCCAGCTCTTAAGTAATCACCATGAGAAAAACCTCCCGGAAGTATTATCGCTTCTACGTCTCCTACATTGCTATCTTTATGCCAGAGGTATGAACTTTTTGTATTAGGTATATTGTTAAGAGCTTGTTTACAATCTCTATCACTCCACGTGCCTGGGAAAACAACAATTCCAATTTTCATATGATAATAATATATATGAAAATTAAGTTTGATAAATTTGATTCTGAGACTTTAAATAAATTGTAGGGAAAAAACGGGGGTAAATTAGTATTCTCTACTTTTTCTTTTCTTGTTAGCTAATTTCTTTTTCTTTAAAGCACTTGGCGGCTCAAATGATTGCCTCTTTCGAGTTTCTGACAAAATACCGTTCTGTTGAACCCTTCTATTGAATCTTCTCAGCATACTGTCAAAGGCTTCGCCATCTCTTTGTCTGACTTCTGTCATTTATCTCCTTGCAATTACAGATTGAGATTATACATGTAGTTGCTATAAGCTTCAACCGTGACTAATTTTTTAAGTTATCTAAACTTAAGTTTAATCTGCTGATAGCCTCTTTTAATCCGAGGATTTCAATAGACTCAAATAATGGAGGTGATATCGTGGATCCAGTCACGCAGTTCCTAATTAATCCTAGATAATCACGAAGTTTGAGTCCTAATTCCTCATTTTTCTTCCTCAAAACTTGTTCAATGATTTGGTGTCTTGAATCTTTTGAATGTACCAAGTTTTCGAATTCATTAATAACATCTTGTAAAATAACTTCAATTTCTGAAGAATCTTTATTGCCACACTTTAGCATTTCGATACTCGGCATTTCATGTATAAAAAAGAACTTTATTAAAGGAAATATCTCATCTAGAGATTTTATCCTTTCTTTTATTAAAGGAATTATATCGGTCAGTTTGGACTTGTCTATTGCTGCAAACTCCTTCTTTGATGTATTGGATTGCAAGTATTTGTAACTTAAATCTTCCAATTCGCTATCTTTCATAGATCTTATGTACACTCCATTGATCCAAGAGAGCTTCTCAGGGTCAAAAATTGAGGGACTTATGCTTAAGCCTTCGAAGTCAAACATCTCAATAAATTGATGCTGATTCATAATTTCTTCATCACTTCTTGGAGACCATCCAAGTAATGCAATATAGTTCTTTAGGGCACTAGGCAATAAGCCACTCTCTTTATATTCAATTATTGATTTTGCTCCATGCCGTTTGCTGAGCTTAGTCTTGTCTTTGCCAAATATAAGGGGGAGATGAATAAAATCTGGTGGCGTAATGTCTAGATATTTATAAATTAAAAGATGTTTAGGTGTGCTGGATATCCACTCTTCTCCTCTAAGAACGTGAGAAATCTTCATTTTGTGGTCATCTATTACGTTTGCTAAGTGATATGTGGGTAAACCATCGGCCTTCAATATCACAAAATCATCTATTTTGGATAGATCGAATTTCATTATTCCTCTTCTGAGATCTTGGAATTCCATTTGACCCGATAATGGTACTTTTAGTCTTATTACAGTAGGTTTCCCTTTACGCTTCGACTCTTCAAGTTCTTCACGAGACCTGTTCCGTGAATAACCATTGTATCCTGGAGCTTTGCCTGCAGAGATTTGCCTCTCTCGCATTTTGCTAAGTTCTTCAGGAGTTAAGTCACACATGTAAGCATTTCCAGAGTCGATTAATTTATTTGCTGTATTCAAATAAATCTCACTTCTTTCTGACTGCGTATAAGGCCCTAAATCACCCCCTATGTCAGGGCCTTCATCATAATCAAGCTCTAACCATTTAAGTCCTTCAATGATGTTTTTAATTGAGCCTTTAACTTGCCTTTTCTTATCAGTATCCTCAATACGTAAAATGAATTTTCCTTTGTATTTTTTTGCAAATGCCCAGTTAAAAAGTGCAGTCCTCATAGCTCCTAAATGAGGGTCGCCAGTTGGACTGGGAGCAAATCTTACTCTGATATTTTTCATATTTTCTGACATTAAAATATTATTTTATTCAAATTCATCGTTTGGCTAAAACATTTTGGTATTTCATCTTTTATGTCTAATATTTTTTTCTGTAAAGGATGTTCAAAATTGATTCTGCTTGCATGTAAAAATAATCTATCAGATTTTAAATTTTGACTTGATGAGTAAAGAGTGTCTCCGTAAATAGGGTAACCAATTGAAGAAAAATGAACCCTTATTTGATGCATTCTGCCAGTTTGTATTTTAATTAATACCAATGTTAGCCCTTGGTTCTCCATTAATTTTTCATAAGATGTCAACGCTTGTTTGCCGCCTTCTATTACCGCACGTTTTATTTTCTTCAAGGGGTGTCGGCCAATTGGGGCATCTATTCTGCCTTTTTGAGGTGTAGAGCCAGTCACAATGCCTATATATTCTTTTTTAATTTCTCTGTCTTTAAACATTTGTTTAAGTGTTTTATAGGACAGATTATTTTTTGCAATCACTATCAATCCAGAAGTTTCTTTGTCTAGTCTGTGGACTATTCCAGGCCTGTCTGGATCACCCACATTTTTTATATCAGGAAATTGATTTATTATCCCATCAACTAATGTATCACCCGTATGACTATCAGCGTAATGAACTACGATACCGCTCTTTTTTGATATTACTAGAATATCTTCATCTTCATACATGATTTTTAGTGTCATCTTAGTGGGATTTAATTTGCTCACAGAGAGACTAGAAAAATCTACAGATATGGTATCACCGTACCCGACTGATTCTGAGCTCTTTTTTATTTCGACCCCATTTTTCTTTACAAGGTCACTTGCTATCAACTTTGCTATGTTGGATCTTGAATAGATTGTCGTCTTACTCAAATAATAATCGATCCTGGGATTATCATTCTCTTTACAGATTATTCTTATTTTTTTCATTGGTTTCCTTTTTCCAATCCTTGTATAAATGAAATATTAACATTGCCATGCCTATCGAGATGCAAGAATCAGCTATGTTAAAAACTGGCCAAATACCAACATCAATAAAATCAGTGACTGATCCATGCCTAATTCTGTCAGTCAAATTTCCTATTGCCCCACTGAGCATTAAAGAAATAGATATCTCAAGAAATAAGGATCCTTTAGCTACGAAAATTAGGAGGTATATAATCAAGCATACTGCGAATATTCCGATAATCAACAGGAGAATATTAGCGTCATCAACTAGGTTGAAAGCACTTCCATAGTTTCTTACATGTGTGAACCGAAAAAAACCTTCCTCGGGTAAAGATTGATGTACATTGAGCTTCCGTATGATAATTTCTTTAGATATTTGATCAATAATAGCAAAAAATAAAATAATTATAGTTGTATAAAAAGGTCTTGATCGGAAACTTAAAATAATTTTTTTCATTGCTCTGATTAAATTTGATAAACTCATTGCTAGGAAAAATTTCGAAGCAGTTCGATATATTTTAAACGAAAATCATAGACGAGGTTAGTATTTTGATAGATTTGAGAAGCGATACCGTTACTAAACCAACAAATGAAATGCGAAAAGCTATGTATGATGCAGAACTTGGAGATGATGTATATGGTGAAGACCCCACCGTTAATAAACTGCAGGATCTTGCAGCAGAGATAACGGGAAAAGAGGCTGCTTTGTTAGTTTCTTCAGGAACAATGGGAAATTTAGTTTCTTTGCTGACCTTAACAAATCGCGGAGAGGAAATAATTTTGGGAGACCAATGCCATGTTTATGCTTGGGAGGGAGCCGGAGTTCCTATTTTTGGTGGTGTAAGCCTCAACGTTATCAAGAACAAAAATGACGGTACACTAGATTTGAATGATATAAAAAACGCGATAAATCCTACTGATGATCATAAGCCTTCTACAAGCGTTGTTAGTATTGAGAACACTCAGAATCAGTGCAGTGGTTCTCCCATTTCAGAAGAATACTTGATGGCGCTTCAAGATCTTTGTAATGTGAACAAATTAAAAATTCATATGGATGGGGCAAGACTGTTTAATGCTTCTGTCTACTTAAATATTGAAGCTTCAGCTTTAACAAAGCACGTTGATTCAGTAACTTTCTGCTTATCAAAAGGTCTTTCTTGTCCAATTGGAAGTATTATTTGTGGTTCACAAGATTTCATTCTAAGAGCGAAAAGATGGAGAAAGTCAATTGGAGGAGGAATGCGACAAGCTGGGGTATTTGCAGCAGCAGGGATAATCGGTTTGAATAAAATGACAAAAAGATTAGGAGAAGATCATCAAAATGCTTACCGGCTAGCCCATGGATTAGCTGACATAGATGGAATCGACATTAACCCAGAGGTCGTAAAAACAAACATTGTAAGATTTTCTATTTCGAACAACAATCCTAGAAAGTTTTATGAAACCTTGAAGTCCAATGGAGTTCTAGTTAATCCTTCAAACTCTTCCCTTAGGATGGTAACCCATTATGGTATAACTAGTGATGATATAGATCTTACTTTAGCTGCAGTTTCTAAAACTTTAAGGGAAATTTAGTGACAATTATTGGTCTTATAGGATTAATTGGAGCAGGTAAAAGCACAGTAGGCAAATTTATGTCTACTAAAGGATGTGACGTGATAGACCTTGATAAAATTAGTCATGATCTATACAGAAAAGATACGGATGCTTACAATGAGATTTTATCTATATGGGGAGTAGGTATCCTTGATGAAAGTTTGGAGATAGATAGGAAAAAACTAGCAAATATTATTTTTCCTGTTAATGATTTAAGCAAGTCTATTTCTGAAGGCTCATCCAAGTTAGAATCAATTATATGGCCTAGATTGGAACCAGTAATTCAGAAAGAGATTTCAGAAAAAGAGGAAGGTTCAATCAAAGTAATCGAAGGAGCATTAATTCTAAAGGCTGGGTTTGATAGATACTGTGACTCTATATGGTTAGTAGATTCCACGGTTGAAAATATAAAAAAACGAAATCAATTGGTTACAAGTAGTGACTTTGCGAATCGTCTAGACACCTTGATACCATTGTATTCAGAGGAGGCGATTCAAGATAGAGTAGATGAAATTATTGAGAATAATTCTACAAAACAAAATCTCTATAATAATGTAAAATCTCTATTGGAAAGAATCAGAAAGGGATTATAGATGGCCACGAAATCTAAGATTGCAAAGAATTATAGCATCGAAGACTATTCGATAGACGAGGAACCATTTTATATTCCCGTCTCTGACGAAGTTCAGGTGTTTGAATCCGCTTACGCTCAGAAGATACCAATTTTATTAAAAGGACCTACTGGTACTGGAAAAACTCGATTTGTTGAATATATGTCCTGGTATTTATCAACTAAGACGAGTAAAAATATTCCCTTAATTACCGTTGCTTGTCACGAAGATTTAACCGCGAGCGATTTAGTTGGCAGATATCTTATTGATTCGTCTGGAACAAAATGGATAGATGGTCCATTAACTAGAGCTGTAAAACATGGAGGAATTTGCTATCTTGATGAGATTGTCGAAGCAAGAAAAGATACAACCGTAATAGTTCATCCTCTTACGGATCATAGAAGAATTCTGACTATTGACAAATTAGGAGAAGTGATTGAAGCCGCAGAAGGGTTTTTAATGGTGATTTCATATAATCCTGGATATCAAAATGCAATGAAAGATTTGAAGCAAAGTACTCGACAAAGGTTTGTGGCAATAGAGTTTGATTTTCCCACAACTGAAGTTGAAACACAGATATTAAAATTTGAAGCAAATGTAGATGACAGAACAGCTACTTCTCTTGCTGCATTAGGAGAAAAAATTAGGAATCTCACTGATCACGGACTTTCTGAAGCTGCCAGCACTAGAGTGCTTATATATGCAGCCAAATTAATAAAAGTTGGAATTAAACCGAGAAGGGCTTGCCAAGTTGCTGTAGCCTGGGGCATTACGGATGACAAGAAGCTTTATAGGAGCATAGAAGAAGTTATTACTGCTATTTTCCCATAATTTACATAATGCTTAACTTTAAACATTTCATCGAAAAACTTAGTTTGGTATTTGAAAATCAAAGCATCCAAATTCCTGATAGTGAATCGCGACTTGCATCAGTCTTTTTGCTTTTTGAAGAGAAAAAAGAGGATTTTTTCATAATATTGCTTAAAAGATCTCTGCAAGTTCAATTTCATGGAGGTGAAATTTGTTTGCCCGGAGGAACATTTGAAAGTACAGATAGAGACTTACTGACAACCGCTTTCAGAGAAGTTGAAGAGGAAATCGGTGTTCCTAAAAATAAAATTGGTCAAATATCCACACTTGATTTTGAAGACACAAGAACAGGATTTACCATAAAGCCATTTGTAGGATTATTAGAGGATAATGTTGAATTAACAATTGATGGAACTGAAATTGTGGACATTCTCTCAATCTCCATAAATGACCTTATTAAAGGGAGTAACTTAAGAACTCTGTGGTTTTTAGATGTAGATCAAAATCTTTATAGTAAACCAGCTTTTATTCTTGATGGTGAAGTTGCTTGGGGCGCTACAGCTAATATTATTGTTAACTTCTTTAACAAAATTGGATATAAAATAAACCAAGATGGATAAAATACGCCAATTAAAGAAAGAATTAGGTAAATTCGAAATAGGCCTAGAACAGGAATTAGATTTAGCAGTTACAGAGTTGTTTGAAGGATTACCTAAAAAAGAAGTGGATGCGTGGGTCGATGTCTTACTAGATATTATTAAAAATAGTTCAGATGCGACTCCCAATTTTAATTATTTGAAATCCTATATAGTTGAATCTCCTAAAATCTTTTCTAAGCTTCCTCAGGCCCAATTCTTAGAATGGGTGAATCAGTCTTCAAGAATTTATAATACGAAAAATAACTTGGGTTTAGCCTATGTAGATAGTACCTACTCTGTTCTAGAAAAGCTTAGACCAAGAAATCTACTTGACTGGGGCAACATAGGTTTAAGTTTGTATCGCTCTGATAAATATAGTGAGATATTGGCTCAGCAATTTTATAAATTTTCTCCAACGATATTGGCTGCGTCATCATATCAAGACTTAGAAATTCTTGCAGATACTCTAAGTAGAGCAATGCTAAGGTCATCACAGATCTCCACGAAGTTACTAGATTGGGTTCATGTAATATCGAATGATGAACTTTTTGATGTCAAGCTATGGAACACAATTCTGAACCTTATTTCTAAAAACCTTGCCAAAAATTTTGAAGTTATTTTTCAGAACTTAGTTGATAACGCTGAGCAAATAAATAAAAATAGAGAATTCTTGAATATAGCCATCATTGTTTTAGAAAAGGATCCGCAAAACTTTACGACTATTCTTGAGAAATCTATAGATATATTTAACTATCATACGGAAAATAGATCAGATGAATATGTAACCATGATGAAGTCTCTCATCTCTCAATCGTCTAACGAACTAAAAGATTTTTCTGTAAATTTTCAATCACTAAATGACCGTGTATCCAGCGAAAAATTTAAAATTTGGTTTGATTCTGGTATTGATTTTTTGATAGCTAATAATATATCAACAAAAGGCTATTTTTCTCTTGAGCAAGATGGATCAAGAAAATTATTTAACGAACTCACATTTTCAGTTGATCTAGAAAGTGAAAAAGAAGTAATGAATTTTTATTGTTGTGCCTTGAGTGGGGAAAACCTAGGAATTCAGAGCTCACAATTTATGGTAGACAAAGAAATTGGGTGGATAAATGCGGATTTGGCAACTACTGAAGGTACAACAATTTATCTGCCTAACTCGATAAAAAAATTTAAGGAAAAAGACAAGAATTTTTCATGGTTGAAAGTGATAGCTACGCACCAAGTTGGTCATGTTGAATTTGGAACTTTTAAATTCAAATTAAATAATTCTTCAGAATATTTTAATGATACAAGATTTAAATTGGTTGAGAAGTCTGCTCAATCTTATTCTGAAAATACTACTGAAATTACTGACATGACTAGATTTTTTAAACTATTTGAAGATCGCAAGTTAGCGCAAGACATTTTTTCAATCTTTGAAGCCGTACGAGTAGATTCCAAAGTTTTGTCAAAATATCAAGGAATTGCAAGATCTTATAGTGAGGTTCAAGAAAATGCTCTTGAATCAAGACCCAAGCTTAAAGAATTGCCAGGAAGGGAGATGTTAGTTGAATCTCTAATTAAATATAGCCTTAAAAAACAAAAATTAATGATTCCTAAGAAACTTGAAGCTACCCTTGAAGAATTAATTACTTTGCTCAACATACTCCGAAAACGTAATGCATTGGTTGCAGATACCGCTGAAGCTACTATTAGGGCTTATAAATTATTAATGTCTGTAGAGAATAACCTCCAAGATGATTTCACGGAATTTCAATTTGATGAAAAATTATTATTAGATAATTATGAAGATTTAACTGATGAATTGTTAGAGTTTTATGATTATCTTGGAAAAGGCTCTCAGCAAAATGAAGAAAATAGCATTGAAGAGACTGACCTGGAGGAAGGCACAAACCAAACTGAAGATTACAAACCTCCTCAAGAGGTTGAGTTTTGGGGAGATTTTAAACCAGAATTATCACAATTACTACTTGAAATTAGTTTAGGTGAGTCTGAATTTTCTGAAGAAGGAGATCTATCTGACATTAGTCAAGAGCAATTAGAAGAGATGCTCAGAGAATCCGTTGAGGAAAATGCCGAACAAGAGGGGAATGATTTATCAGAATCAGACATTACACAAGACTTAGAAGATGCTCTGAACGATTTGCAATCAGAGAAAATTGATGATGATTCTAAATTTTCTGATAGATTTGACCACTTTGATGAACAAGGGAAACCTCTTGAAGCTTTGGAAGAAAATCAGTTCCTTTATGATGAATGGGATTTCAGAGATCAAGCCTATAAAAAAGATTGGTGCTTAGTAAATGAAAAAAAGATAGGCGAAGGAGATCTTGATTATTATGAAGAAACTTTGATTAAACACGCTGAAATTGTTGCTGATATAAAAAGACAATTTGAACTAATTAATCCTGAAACATACAGAAAAGTTAAGCGCCTAGAAGAAGGTGAAGAGCAAGATCTAGACTTAGTAGTAGAGGCTATGGTTGATTTGAGAGCAGGCGTTAGCCCATCTGAAAAACTTTACTGGAAAAGAAATAAGACAGAGAGGAGTATTTCAGTGGCATTTCTCCTCGATATGAGCGCTTCTACTGCTGAAGCAATTGATGATACAGATTATTCTAGAGATGAATGGTCAGCTCCTGACAACCCAGAAAAATATATGGAGTGGTTAAGGAAACGGAGGAGTCAAGGATTCCGGAGATCCTACAAAAGAATTGTCGATTTGGAAAAAGAAGGACTAATACTTTTGTTAGATGCCCTTGAGGCCTTAGGGGACACTTATGGCATTTTTGGTTTTTCTGGATATGGGAGAGAAAACGTAGAATATTTTATAATCAAGGATTTGGACGAGAAATTTTCGCCAGAAATACCAAAAAGAATAGACAGAATAAGCCCACTACATGCCACAAGAATGGGTCCTGCTGTTAGGCATTGCACAACAAAGCTACTTGAGACTGAAGAGAAATCAAAGTTTATATTTTTAATTAGTGACGGCAGGCCTCAAGACAGAGGGTACAGTAGAGAAGGGGTGGAAAAGGAATATGCGGTGAATGATACTAAGAAAGCACTCCTTGAAGCAAAAAGTGAGGGTATAACAACCTTCTGCTTGACAGTAGATAAGGAAGGCCATGATTATATGAAAAGCATGATGGAAGATTTGAGCTATGAAGTACTGGATGACATATCTTCTTTACCCCTTAGATTACCTCAGCTTTATAAAAATCTTACGGATACTTAATTAATTGGTGTACTTGATTAGCCCATTCAGAATCTACAGATACAACGTCCCTAGAGTCTTGAAAAACAGCTGATATTTCTTTGGCTGATAGATTACTCAAACTTATGGTGATAGGCCTTATGATTAATGATCCATTTTCAGAAAATGTGTTATTTCTTAGATATATATAGATTGACTCCTTGGTAATGCCATATCTCTGAAAATCCTCTTGTGTTTCTAAGGCTACTTCTTCAACTGCAAGTATTTTGGGTGATTGCACAAGATTTAAGAATTTTTCTATTCTTAAATTGTCTGCTACTTTTTTACCGTTGCATGGTTCCTCTAGCAAAATATTATCTCCTGTAACATCGTCGATCGATATTGTGCAAATCATCCACTGGCTTGGATTATCATTAAAAATATTTCTCCCGAAAGCATTCTTGAGTTGACCAGATTCATACAATAGTATTTCATCAACAGAGTTTTCTTCAAAACTATAAACCCAGTCGGGCATTGGTGGATTATTCAATAAGTCACTTAAAACATATCCGAAAGATGTATGTAGGGTATAAATGGTACCCTCATTATTGAAATTGACATATTGATGAGTGCTGTCTGGGCTAAGGTCACCGAAATCTATGTTAATTGAAGTATTATCATCAAATCCAATTATTACTTTATGTTCAGGGGGCAATAATCCGAACTCACTGAGATTTATATTTTCAGCCGGTATTTCTCTTTGAATCCTTGCACCTTTTAGTAAGAAAGTAACTCCCGACCATCTTGTCGGATTTACAGGGAATGTTTTATCTCCGTCTATAATTTGCCACGATGGCTTTTCAGATTTTTTAAACTTAATTTTATTCTCTTTGCTAATGATCTCAATTGAATTTATTTTTTCTTCGGGGACTTTGTATAAAAAAGTCCTTCTTTGTTGATTAGTTTCAAGATCACTGTCTTGGGATAATAACAAAAAAGATCCTATTGGAACTCCAATGGCAATCACAATGATTAGAATTAAGGATATCCTAAAACTCACTATCGTCTCCGCCACCAAGTCCAAGCGGCAGAAGCCAAAGATAATGCAGGTAAGAAAATCCATCCACTCCATCTAACGAAGCGTCTTTCATCACTGGTCAGTACAAGTTCTCTAAAAACTTTTACTTTTGGCCTAATCGATATTAACTCCACGTCACTCGTCAGCCAATTGATAGAGTTTGCAAAGAGATCTTCATTTTTTGCAGAAAAAAGGAATTTATTAGAAGCAAAGTCAGTATCTCCGGAGATACTGACTTTGCTTCTAATAAATTCCTTTTTTCTGCAAAAAATGAAGATCTCTTTGC
>Ga0066372_10000182_pt1 | contig 21682 bp, 17 predicted proteins | sample Knorr_S15_td_250_FD_77011 | JGI IMG/M metagenome (GOLD analysis project Ga0066372, IMG submission 77011) | Marine microbial communities from Southern Atlantic Ocean transect - Knorr_S15_td_250_ad_251m_LV_A | ecosystem: Environmental > Aquatic > Marine > Oceanic | place: Southern Atlantic ocean... | reverse complement strand
TATTTCGTTTTAATTTTTTTGGCTTGTTTTTGTATACAGTGTTTAATTCTTTTATTAGATTAAGTGTATGATCATGAACAAGTTCTAGGTTTGGTATAACACAATGTCCACCAATTATTCCAGGAAACATCTTAGGTCTATTCCCTAAATATTTATGAATCTCATCAGCAAATAACCACATTTCATCATAATTTACCTTATTTTTAATCGCAATCATATTACTTAATTGAGCATAGCTAATTAACCATCCATAATACGATGTATCACAGATTAATTTTCCTAATTCTAACGTGATTGGACTAGATAACTTTTTTGTTTTAATCCCACAAGTTTTCAAAAATTTTGAGTAAGTTGACGACGCCCATTTTAACCTAGGTGTATTATTTTCAATCGCATAAAATTTTGTATAACGTATAAGATCATATAACATTCTTTTATGAACACCACGTACAGCACTATAGATAATGGGTATTGATGACATTTCCTGAATTTTTTTTGTAGTGAATGGTTTTACAGTGCTATGTATTACTACGCAATCAGGATCAAATTTTTTGATTAGTAATATAACAGATTTAATAAATTTCTCGTTGAAAGGAATGCATACATGTAAAAATAATGTATCTAAAGAAGAAAATTGTTCAAATATTTTCTTATTCATTAATTTAGGATTAATATCGTATCCAATGACTAGATCATGTTTTGAAAATAACTTAAGAATTGGTTTACCTATTTCTCCCAATCCTACCACTATATTTTTTTTTTGCTTCATGACGTAGAATTTTTTTATTGTTATTTACTGTTTTTGATTGATTTAGTAGGAAATGGTTTTCATTATGGTTTTATCATAAATTCGCCCTATTTTTTTGCATAAATAATGGCTGTCCTACCAATACCAACTTCTGCAAGCTTTTGATAAATTATTTTTTTCATTTGCACTGCATTTCCTTTTTCAAAGTTTTTTTCTAATTGAATTCTTCCCAAATGTATTTTCTTTCCAATTTTAGGATTTTTTATATAATCCTGACCCATTAAGAGAAATAATTCTAGAGGAAAAGTAGACTCTTTTATAATTATTTTAAATCCTGTACGTTTTAACAAATCAGAGATACTTGAGAAATTAAAATAGTTAAGATGTTGAATATTACCTGAATTTTTTGACCAAGAAGAAAGTGTAACCCACCACTCCTTTTTTTTAAGCGTTTTTTGGGCTAATTTTTGTAATGGATTAAAGTCATTGGGAACTTCAACTACAATCACGCCATTTTTTTTTAGAAGAGAATATGCTTTTTCAATTACGGCTATGGGATTGTTCACGTGTTCTAGTACATCAAAAGTATGTATTGCATCAAATTTCCCAATTTCACTAGGGGTCACTTCTTGAAAAAATTTTTGGATTGTAGGTATATTTTGTTTATTTGCGTAGTTAGATGCAAGTGGAGATGGCTCAACACCAATCACATTCCAACCTCTACGTTTTGCACGTCTTAAAAAGAATCCAGATCCAGATCCTATATCAAGAATTCTTTTGGATTTTGATGAGATTAGTTTTTCTATTGTAACTAATTTTTCATCAAACACTAAATCCCAATAATCCATCTCATTCTCATTTTTTGAGATATAGTTAGATTTTGTTTTTTGATAAAATTCATTATCGTAGAATGAATTTAATTCTTGATCAGAGGGAACAGGTATAATGTGAATAAACTTACAAATCCTACAATCTATCACACTATATTTTCCAAATTTTTTAATAGTTTTTCCGTTATGTTTGATCAAATTTCTAATTAGTTAAAATTATACAGGTTATATGAAACTTTTAGTTGAAGTTTGAATTTATTATGTAGTTAATATTTGAACATTTTTTACAACCATTTTTGCACGTTGAACAGCTTCATCTCTTGTATTACCTGTAGTAATCACAAAACCACATCTTTTAGTATGATCTATAATCTTTTCCAGAACATCACCTACTCCAAAAAAAAGATCAAGTTTATGAACCCAAGATTTATTTTTAAATAAATCAATATTACTAATTGAAGTTATTTTACCTGGTTTTGGAAAAAAATAACGAATAGCAACAGCATTTTGATCCCTAAAAAATAATTTATCTTTATTTATTTTTTCACCAAGAGATAAACGAATAGCTATTTCTATTATGTTGATACCGGTTGCAAGTGGGATTTGATCAGAACTAAAATATCCACCTGATAAACGAGGTGCAATTTCAATAATTTTTGGTCCGTCTTTAGTCATAACAACATCACCTTTAGATATTGCATTAGATATACCCAAAATCTGACTTGATTTTTCAACTAGTTTTACGATAGAATCTAATTCCTTCTTGCCAATTTTTGCTGGTTGCTGTCCTCCATTTTCAATTATATATGGACTTAATTCTTCAAGAAACTCGTAATTTCGTTCAGCAAATCCTACCGTCACATTTTTTTCATCCATTATAATTGATTCAGTACTGTACTGCTGTCCTTCTAGAAATTCTTCCACCATTACTCTTGAAGTTGGAGAAATGGATTTAGCGTATTCAAACGCCCATTCTAAATCTAGTGATTCTGTAATTCGTATTACACCGCGAGCTCCTCTACTATCAACAGGTTTTATTACAAGAGACGATCCTCGTTCTGAAATTATTGAACGTAATTCAGATACGGATTTAATTAAACTAAACCATGAAACTGGGATTCCACCGGCTAAAAGAGATTCTTTCATTAAAAATTTATCTGAGCATTTTCTAGCTGTTTCAGTTGTAATTCCAGATAAATTTAATTTTTCTGCAACACTTGCTACAGTTAATGGTACATCAGTCGCAATACAAATTACACCATCAATATGATTAACATTCTGATGATATTCATGTGCAGCGCTAACAGTTCCTTCTACATCATAAGTACTAGTAATGACGGATTTATCTGCAAATTTTAAACCGGGTGCATTTGGATTACCGTCACTAACTATAACATTTAATCCAAGTTTTTTTGCTAATTTTATACCAGGAATAGCTTCTACTCCAGCACCAACAATCCAAATAGTTTTAGTCATATGGCCACATTTTGTTCATTGTTTGCCCACCAAGTAACATTGGGATAACATCTTCGGTAGGATCTACGTTGCAATGTACTAAAGCAGGTCCATTATGAGAAAATATTTTTTTTAATTTTGATTCTGTTTCACTTATAGTAGATATTCTTTCAGTAAAAATTCCATACGCCTTAGCAATAGCAGAAAAATCAGGATTTTTTAGACCACCGCAAGAAGGATCCTTTCCCCATGTGATGTTTTGAAATTGTGAGACTATGCCAAATCGCTGATTATCTAAAACAATTATTTTGATTGGAAGATTATAATTCGCTATAGTTGCTAATTCCTGAATATTAATTTGAAGGGAACCGTCTCCAACAAAACACAGTACCAATTTTTCTGGATCACTTAATTGAGCACCAACAGCTACTGGTAAATCAAAACCCATTGCGCCATGCCCACCAGAAGTTAAGAGGATCCTTGATGGAAAATCAAAATCAAAATGTCTAGCTGTCCATTGCTGATGCTGTCCAACGCCAGTTACACAAACCAAAGGAATTCCTTTAGTTAGTTTGTTTGCTGTTTCAATTACATATTGTGGCTTGAAATTTTTCTTGGAGTCATAGGATAATGCATATTCTGACTTCCACTGTCTTATTTGTTCATTCCACTCTGACCAATCTGGTAATTTTATATTTTGAAGTTTATCATTAATTATTTTTAGAGTTTTTTTAATATCTGCATGAACCTTCAACTCAGTATGCACTCTAGAATGTTCCAATTCTCCCTGATCCAAATCAATGTGTATTATTTTTCCATTTGGCACAAATTCTTTTGTAACTGATCCGGTTTGTCTAACATCTAATCTAGAACCAAATACCAATAATAAATCAGATTCATGTATTGCTAAATTTGCATACCTACTTCCAGTATGACCATGATATCCTAAAGAAAATTCAGAATAGGTAGGCAATCCACCTAATCCTAAAAGGCTGCTAGAAGTATTGAGCTTTGTCTTACTAACAAATTCACGTAGTTCTTCATGGCTACGAGAAATTAAAACTCCATTGCCACTAAGAATTAATGGTTTTTTAGCCAAACAGAGCAAGTCGATTATTTTGTTGATAACAGATACATCTGGAATTAATGAGCTTTCTTCCTCATATGGTTGAAAGTCTGGCAAGATACTCACTGATTCTTTTTGTACATCCATTGGTAGATCGACAACTACTGGACCTGGTCTACCAGTTTTTGCTATTCTAAAAGCATTATTCATAACCTCAGCTAATTCTGACGAATGTTTTGGGAGGAACTGAGCTTTTGTAATAGGTTTAAACAAAGCAACAGTATCAACTTCTTGAAATCCTCTTTGTCTTACGGGTAAATCATGTTTCATATCACCAGTTGCAACTTGACCAGTCAAAACAACTATTGGAATTGAATCAAAATATGCATCTGCTACTGGTGTAAGAACATTAGTTACACCAGGTCCTGATGTAACCATCACAACTTGTGGTTTACCTGTTAATTTTGCCATCCCTAAAGCTGCATAACCAGCTGCTTGCTCATGACGAGTAGTAAAAATTTCAATATTCCAATTATGAACTATATCAAGTACAGGACCTATAGTCCCACCTGGAAAAATATGAATTCTTTTAATTCCATTTGCAGCCATGGAACTTGCAATAACATGAGAACCTAGAAGCTGAGAATCTTTACTCATGTCTATCTATGGATACATTCCGCCATTCACATTAATAGTCTGCCCAGTTATATACGAAGCTTCATCTAAACATAAAAAATTGACAACATTTGCGATTTCGTTAGTATCTGCTATCCGACCAATTGGAATTTGTTTTATTTTATTTTTACCAGAAGTTGTTTTCAATTCATTTGCAATCATTTCTGTTTTTACTAATCCAGGAGAAACAGCGTTGATTGTAATACCATTTTTAGAATATAATTTTGCTAATGATGTTGTAAGATTGATTAGCCCTGCCTTGGACGCAGCATAATGAATTTGATTACGTCCTCCCCATTGTCCACTAATAGAAACTACATTAACAATTCGTCCCCACTTGCTTTTGATCATATACGGAATCACTTCTTGTGAAAACGAAAATGCACCACGCAGATTAGAGACTAACATATGATCCCAATCAGCATCACTTATTTTTTCAAATGATTTTTCCTGTGAAATTGCTGCGTTGTTAATTAAAACATCTATGTTTTGACCAAAAAATTTTTTGCATGATTGAATAGCTTTCTTAATAGATTTTCTTGATGAAACATCTACTTGAATTGCGATTGCATGATTTTTTTTAGTTAGATTAGTAGCATCCTTTTTGTTAGTTTTATATCCAACAGCAACATAAAATCCACTTTTAATTAATTTTAAACATATACTTTTACCGATACCCCTACTTCCACCTGTTACAAAGGCAACTTTTTTTTTAGTCATAACAAAAATCAAAATAACTGTAATTTAATCATTCAAAAGTAGTACGTATCTTTGATATTAACCATGATTGATTTTATACACTATGACTTTCTGAGGCAAATTTGATTGATAAATCAATTCAAAATTAGGTGGAATTTCCTTGTTATTTGGATCTGATAGAATTTTCAGATATTCTAATTGATCAGGAGTTTGCCAACCATGTTCAAGAATGGGCAATGTTCTTGGAGTATAAATTATGTAATCTGGGATTGGGTTGGCTATATTATGCCGATCTATTGGTTTACTATGAGCGTTAGAATACATCAACTCAATATCACTCCAATTTTTTCTTAAGATATAATTCTCAATTGAATCGTTTTCTGGCCCCTCATTAAAAGACGCATAAACCAATTCACTCTGAATATGATAGGGCAGATAGAAATAACTGGTCATTATTACACTGTGTTCAATACCAGGTTGTTTTTTTAATTCATCTATCAGTGGTTTCCAACCTAATCCAATTTGTTCAATTCTACTATTTTGAGAAAGAAATGAAAGTTCATCTTGAATGTTAGTAAAAGGAATTCCTGAGGAAAAAATTTTGAATGTCACATATGAATAACCAAGGTTTCCCACTAATATTAGTGAAATAATTATTATTATGATTATTTTCATATTTCCTGAAAACAAATTATGATAATTTTTTGTCTTTATTCTAATTATTTTTGGAATCACCTCCATAATGAAAATTGCACTGAACGCTATAACGGAAATTAAAATTATTAAAAAATGTTCAGGAGCTCTTAGATGAATTATGGAAAGAGTTACTGTAAAAACTACTGGTAGAATTAACAGTGGTGTAAAGTTTCTGCTAGCATTTCGAAAATTAATAATTCCCAAAATAAGTAATGGCACTGCAATTATCGCAAAGAAATGCGTATCAAAATTTCCCGCTAAAAAGATTAGAAATGCGGTTAGACTAGATACGGAAACTAAGACTATTGAATTTATTTTATTAGGTCTAATTTTTAAAATATAGATTATCCCCCCAAGAACAGGAATTAATCCGATATATGGGATAAATGGAATTAAAGATGAATTTACTTTATTATCAAATCCAAAAAGATTGTTTGGTACACTGGAAAATTGATTATAAAAATAATTTTTTAGAAATAGATTAAAATCTACTGAAATTCCTTCAAGCGTTCCATTTCCAATTGATCGGAGAACCTCATCTCGCCACTCAGGAGTTTGATATTTTGAATGTCCAGCTATGTAGAAATTTGAATCAACATCAATCAAATTTTCATGTATAGAATAATTATAGATAATTAAAGGACTAACAAAAATTATGAAAAATACTAAAATTAATCCAATATGATAAAAATTCACACGTATATTGCTATTTCTTATTAGCAGATAGATTATGGCAGTAAATAAAACAACTATGGGCTGCGCTCTAAACATAAATGCAACACCAATTAAAGAACCAATGATAATAATTTCATATGTTCGTAAATGTTTTTTTGTAATAAAATACAAAGAGAACATCATTAAAAATAGCGGAAACATTTCATTTTCGGCTTGAATTGCAAAGATACCGACCCATGGAAAGAATGCAAACAAAAGTTGTCCAGCTAAAGCAATTTTTGAATCAAAAACATTCCTCATTATATTATATGAAAGGAATACCATTCCTGTGGCACTTAAAACTGAAACTAATTTCATTGTAAAAAAACCATCATTAAAAAATGAATTTATTCCTGCATAGAAAACTGGTCCCCCAATTGGAGCGTTTAGTAGGAAAACATTTTTTCCATCACCATTTAGTATTTGTTCACCAGCTGTAAGATAGACTATTCCATCATCACCAACTATCCAAAAATTATGATGAAAAAAGGCAACATATGATACAATGATTAGAAAACAAAAAGTGATTAGTAATGGAAATTTTTGAACTATTATTTTTTTTCTAAATTCAGTACTCTGTGTGGCCATATCAATATTTCAAATATCTAATCAAGGACTTAATTTGGGCGAAGCAAATTTTTTCTTTAAAATCAATGAAAGCATTTTTAATCCAGTTTTAAATATAGCTGAAAAATTTTCAGAGTGTTTTGACGCACCACCTATCCTACCATAATAGCTGACTGGAATTTCTATTACCCGTTTATCATTTCTAAGAAATTCAATAATCATTTCAGGAGAAAATTCTGGTCCTAATCCTATGAAATTCTGTTTAATTTCATCATATTCACTTTTCCAAAATGTACGATATGTACATCCAACATCAGTAAGTCTGGGTTCAATCTTTATCCATAATAATTCGATAAATTTTGCAACTAACAGATTAGCAACTCTTAGACCTGTACTCATATTTGCTGCTTGGCTAATCAATTCTTTGGTAGTTCTTGTACCAATCACCATATCACAATCTTTGATGTATTCATACATCTTGTGAATATCTCTAGATCTGAAAGTTGCATCACCCTCTACGAGAATTACAATATCTCCAGATGCTTGATCAATTCCATGACGTAGTGCTTCACCATAACCCGCAAATTTACCACGTATGATTTTTAAGTTAATATCGTTTTCAAAATGTGATATTTTTTCTATTGTTCCATCCTTACTTCCACCATCTGCTATAATGATTTCATCTACCATGTCTTTAAAATCATTTATGACAAAAGGAAGTGATTCTACCTCATTGTATGATGGAATAACTAGACTTTTTCGGTATGAATTAAAATATGTTTTATTAGAGAGAAATTTTGCATGTTTCCAATCATCTACAGTGTTTATGTTAATGTAGGAGCTGTTTAATTTATGTGCATAAACTTTTTTTTCTTTAGCTAAAATTGAGATTACATCGATGAGTTCTTTGCGTTTAGTTCTAATGCTTTTAGGTGCTTTTTGGATATAATCAAAAATTGAATTTTTGAATACGAATGTTCCAAGTCCGAGCATATTATTTTCAAAGGTTTTAGGTTTTTCAACTAATGATTTGACTCTCATAGTAGAATTTGCTGTAATTGAATAATTATTTGATATGTCTTGTGGATTATCTGTATTTAAGAAAGTAATTATCGCCTCCGCATCATTATATTTTTTATTAACAATTGTAAAATGGTTAGAATTTATATAAAATTCATCTCCTAACATAACTAGAAACATTCCATGAATCTTTTCTTTAACTAAATACAACGCATCAGCTATTCCAAGATTTGGGTCAGATTCAATATAATCTATAGTTACTCCAAAATTATCTCCATTCCCAAAATAATTTCTAATTTGGTTATCACCCCTAGAGATAACTATGATTACTGAATTAATTTTTAATTTGTCATGAATTATTTCTAAAATATTTTGCAGAATTGGCTTATTGTTAATTCTAAACATTACTTTTGGTGTATTATTATCATAAACACGTGTTTTAGTTCTAGATCCTAGTCCACCTGCTAGAATAACCGCTTGTTTGACATTCATGATTAAAACTTTCTAATTCTTTAATTTTTTTCCGAAGTTTTATTATTTTGTTTAAAATAATTTAGCATTTCTTTTAGCGCGTTAATTGGTTCATATTTATATCTATATCCAGTTGAAAACAATAATTCGTTTTCATAATAATTGTCTTTATGCATTACTGATAAATGCCATGAGGTTACAGGGATAATCTTTAATTTTGCAAGTAATTTTAGAAATCCAATTAGTTGAATTGGAATGTGTATGATTTTTGATTTACTTTGACCATATCTAATTAGCTCTTGAATTATTTGATTGACACTGCCAGGTATCTTCCCACCAAAATTCACAGTCAGTCTAGGTTTTTTATTTTTTCTGAGATAAATCAAGAAATCTACCAAGTCTTCAACATGAACTAATGATAACCTATTATCACCATCTCCTAGAATTGGAATTGATGAATTATTTTGTAAATTCTTGAAAATTGTTTTGTAAATACCTAATCTTCTTTGTCCTAGAATTGGACCGGATCTTATTATAGTAACTTCTAGACCATTATTTTCGTATTTCTTGCAAATTTTTTCTCCGTTCCATTTTGTCAGCGCATAATCACCATTAGGATCAATAGGTGTATTTTCAGTAATCGGGCATTCAGGACTACCGTATATAGCAGTAGTTGATACGTAGATAAAGTATGCATTTTTTGAATGAGCTAAATTCAGTACTTGTTCAGTTCCATCAACATTGGTTTTAAAAAATTCCTCTTTGGAACATTTTTCGTGTTCTAATCTTGCTGCAAGATGAATAACTACATCAATGTCATCCTCAATTTCTAATGATTTTGAAATATCATGAATTATTCTGGTATGTTCACCATTTTTCCAATCTAATCCAATTACGTCAAATCCTAGTTTTTCCAACTTAGGAATTAATGATTGTGCAACAAATCCAGAGCTGCCAGTTACAAGTATTGTCAAATTGCCTGATGATTTCTAAACTAGTATTTATTTTAATCCACTTTTAGATTCTAGAAATTCTTATGCTCATTTACTGATCTTATATTAGCAAGATTAGTGGCTATTTTCGTCCCAAAGTCGAATGTTACCATAAGCATATCTTTTTTTTATATAATTTTCAAGTTCTATGTCTGTTTTACTTCTTCTTGCTTCTAGAAATTTGGCAGCATCATCACCAACATGATATCTTTGCAATGGTATTTCGCTTTTAACAGCATCAATAATTATCGTTGCAACCTCTTGTGGATGAATTCCCAATTTAGCCTTGCTAATAATACGTGGAATTATTTTATCCGTCATAGCTTTGTATGCAGTATTTAATTCCAATTTTTTAGCCATTTTCATGGGTTTGAAGAAATTTGTGTTCACAATTCCTGGTTCTATTACGATAACATTAACGCCAAAAGGGGCTAATTCCAATCTCAAAGATTCACTTAATCCCTCCAGAGCAAACTTAGAACTAGTATATGCAGATGATACTGGAAACCCAATACGTCCTGCATACGAACTTACATTCACTATTATTCCCGAACACTTTACTCTCATTGCTGGCACAACCTCCTGAACCAATCTTATATTTCCGAAGAAGTTGGTTTCAAATTGCGCTTTGAATTCATCAATAGACACGTCTTCAACACAGCCCCAGATCCCCCATCCTGCATTATTTACAAGAACATCAATACGTTGGTTTTGATCTAAAACTTGTTTTATTGCAATTTTTACAGAATCGTCTTTATCTACATCCAATTCTAGTATGTTAATTTTCAAATTTTCCTTTTGAGAAATTTCTTTAATCTTATCGCCCTTTGAAGTATCTCTCATAGTTGCATAGGTGTAATACCCTTCTCTTGCAAATGCTAAAGCTGTTTCAAAACCAATTCCACTTGAAGTTCCAGTGATAACTGCAACTTTTTTTCCACCATCTGTTTGAGATTTTGCGTTTTTGAGATGCTTTTCCATACTATCAAAACTTAACTTCTAGTCACAAAAATAGGTATTGGATACCTTAAACGTAACAAAAGCACAACATCTAAATCTATACGCGGTAATGAAACATAAGAAGAGTTTATTATAATAACGAAAATCTTCAAAAAATATAGTGGTAAAGTTGAAACAGAAGAGTTTGAAGATTCCTCATACTAAGAGAACTAAATTTATATCATTTGATGGCAGTATTGAAATTGCTTCTCAACATCAACGCCCAGATAGATTCCGTAACTTGGAACAAATACCGAAAGATGTTGTTCGGATAGGACGTGGTGGTGGTTATTCATATGCGGCTCCAAGTTTTGGAAAAAATATACTAACACAAGAAATGACATCGTTTAATCGCATTCTTGAATTTGATGAAAAGCTGCGAACAGTTGTAGTTGAATCTGGAATCACTTTAAAGGAATTATTAAAATGGAGTTTTGGAAATAAGCTAATTCTAAAAATTCAGCCAGGCCATCCAGATATTACAATAGGAGGATGTGTAGCAGCAAATGTTCACGGAAAAAATCCGCATAAAGATGGTACATTTGTTGATGTGGTCTTAGAAATTAAATTGTTTCATCCAGATCGTGGATTAATAACTCTCAATAGGACTAAAAATTCTAAAATTTTCGAACTAACTTGTGGTGGATTTGGTCTAACTGGAACTATAGTTAGCGTAAAACTCCAGCTTGATATTTTACCATCAGACAGAATGGTTTTTGAGAGAACCCCCATTGAATCAATAATGGATGCTATAGAATTTTATAAAAATAATTTATCTGCTGATTTTATTTCCAGTTGGCATGATGGTTCACCTTCAAAGAAAAATTTTGGGAGAGGTGTTGGATATAAGGGGTCTTTTGCGAATGGATTTAAATCAAATGAATTAGTTATGCCAAAAAAAAAGGCACTTACCCCATTCTCTAGGGCGAGTTTACCATTTTCTATTTGGAATAAAACTACTGCACCAATTACATATTCATTTTATCGGAAGCGTGAAATTGCTGGTCCAAAAACCTACGAAAGAAATATTTTTGATAGTATGTTTCCATTTGGTGGTAGTGCAAAATCTTTTCACCTTTTCTTTGGAAAAAATGGTTTCGCTGAGTATCAAATTCTGGTACCTTTCAACAAGGTTAAAGAATTTGTTAGTGATGTTACTAAACTGATAAAAATTGAAAATCCTCCTTTAATTGTTATTTTTATGAAACCTTTTCATGGAAAACAAAAATACCTACGATATTCTGATTCTGGCATTACCATGGCGCTAGATTTTCAACGTTCACCAATAACTACTAAAATGTTTTCAAAATTGGATGATATCATAATTTCATATGGAGCAATTCCTAATATTGTAAAGGGTCCAAGTAAGCGAATAGTACAAAACTGTTTTCCTGAATACCATAAATTTATTGATGATTTAAAAAAGTTTGATCCTAGAAGAATCTACAAATCAGATATGTCAGAGAAATTAGGTCTATGACTTACATAATTGTCGGTGGTTCTGCGGGCTTGGGTAGAGCAATTGCAAAAAAATTTGCAGTAGAAAAACATGATTTGATTATAATTTCATCTGATTTGAGAGATACAAAGGCACTTTCTTCTGATTTGGAAATCAGATATGGGATAAATGTAGTACCATTGGAAATGTCTCTGTCAAAATCCTCAATAACGTTTAAGAAAGTTGATAAGGCATTAGAAAAACTTTCGCCACTGGCAGGATTAATTCTTCCTATAGGATTTAATGACCCCAACGATGTTCCAGGAATTACTGACAAAAGTTTTTTTAAACTTGTAAATACAAATTTCATATCTGTTTGTATATTCATTAACCATTTTTTGCCAATCCTAAAAAAAGTGCAAAACTCCACGATTATTGGTTTTGGAAGTATAGCTGCTATTCGGGGAAGAACACTAAATGCAACTTATGCTGCATCAAAGCGTGCATTGGAAAGTTATTTTGAAAGCTTGCGACATTTTGCTGTAAACTCACCTTTGACTGTACAATTTTACATGATTGGATACATTGATACAAATCTATCATTTGGAGTTGATATGACTTTGTTTAAACCTGCTCAAGTGGATAGATTAGCAAATATTATTTTCAATAATAGATTACAGGATTTTGGAACCACTTTTTATCCCAAATATTGGAAAATAATCAAAATTTTATTGCCAATAGTCCCATGGTCTGTTTTTAAGAAATTCAAAAAATAAAACAAAAAGTATGTTCATTCATGAATTTTTTTTATAAATTCAGTCGCTATTTTGTCGAAATCCGCATTATGCCGTTCCAAAAAAAGTTTCATTTTATCTATTGGTATTTCTACATCTGCTAAATTACCACCGTAATGAAAACTATGCATAAAATCTAAATTGATAGCATCGTAATCAAGTTCCAATGAATTTGCTTCTATTAAATTTATGTAGTAATTCAAATCTGAAAGCTTCACTTCTTTTTTTAATGATGATTTTATTGCAGAAGGAAGTTCAGTGATTGATTCTATTTTATGGACAGATGGAAGAATTGAATAATCCAAATCGGCAAAAATTATCGATGGTGTGTTATAGAATGCAGCTTCTAAACCAGTCGTGCTAGATATTGCAATAACCAATGAAGATTTTTCAATCATATCTTTAGATTTGACAGATGGGTGGACTAATCTGACTTTTGGTAACTTCATAATTTTTTTATAATCACTAACAGAACGCCATTCACGGAAAACACTGCCTGGATGTTCTTTTACATATAGTTCGTACCCATCAGGCAATGATTTTACAATGTTTGTAATAACTTCTATTTGGTCAGTATAATTTGGTGCCTGAATTAGTAATCCTCTTTCAGGTTCCTCCTGCAACGGAAAATAAATTAATGGTTTTGTGTTTTTAATGTCACGTATTAAATTTTTATTCATGAAAGATTCTCTGAATCTTTTTTTTATTGTAGAAACAATCGTTCTTATTAAAACTGAAAATTTTGTCCTTCCATAGTAAGTATAATGCGTTTTAATGTTAGTGTTACTTAGAACCAAAAATTTTAGAATGGCCTTCAAATAATCAGATTTAGAACCTAACCAAGGTCTATACGGTCTGGTTTTAAAATAATTTTGTGCATCTTCCATAGAATTAAAATGAAATTTATCATTACTTTTTGCGTTACCTATTGAATGAAATTCGCTGGATAGGATCTGTTTACCAATAAAAAATGATTGCCTAAGCATTAAAACTTTGATGCCCCTGGCCTTACAAATTTCATAGAAAAGGTGTTGATGATGCAATGTTGTCATGCCAGTAATTAAAAAATCTGGTTTGACTTCATCTAATATTTTTTCAAATAACTTACATTCCTGCTCAAGAATTGATAATTTTTCATCAGATGAAAATTTGTAATACACATTCCATTTATTAAAAAAACGTTCGTTTGATATGAGTAACGGAATATTTATTTTATATTTTTTTTCAACTGATTTTAAATATCCTGTGTTTGGTTTATGCGCTGTTTTCGAAATATGATCGTGAAAATACCAAATCTTTGAAAATTTTATTAGTTCCTGCTTCTGAAAAAACTTTTTTTGTTTGTCAGTGATATCGATAACTGCATAAATATCAAAATTATATTTTTCTTGAAGAATTTTAGGTAGGCCTACAAATGCTAATGCATCGCTCTCCCAAAAAATTATTTTTGGATTCATTTATTATATATCAAAATTATTTGAACTAATAGTTTACTACGAATTAAAAAGCCCACAAATCCAGTTGAACCAGTCATTAGATGCTATCTAAGCTATAACGTATGCTTTCATAATGCAACACATAAGAAATTGAATTTATCTGTATAACCAACATACACGACCAAATTAATCTGCATCATCAACTACGTACTCATATAAAAGATAATCTGGGTATGTATTCTTTAATACGAATTTGAGTTTTGTGAGAAGATTTTGTGATTCAAAATTATTGGGGTTAACTTTACCAAGATATTTTTTTCTTTTATGTAATCTTTTTAATTCTTCAAATGCCGGTATAACAAAACCAAATCCTTTAAACTCTTTTTTAGTAAACCATCCAATTCTATCTGCATTATCAAGCCAAATATGTCCCACCTGTTTTGATTCTATTTCTATAATGTACCAGACATCATATGGATTTGATTTAATAAATTCTAAATGCTTGTTGAATGATGGTAGTTCTTTGTGTGTTACATTAGTTGTTGAATCTCTTTCTTTTAACATCTCATAAAGAAAGTCTGCATTTTCTACAGTTACTTCTTTTAATTTAACTAAATTTTTTATACCCATTTAATTTCTAGAACCTCCAGCAACAATCAATGCATCCGGATGAATTTGTTTACCAAAGAAATAATTCTAGTAACATCATTTTCTGATAAATTTGGATGGGTAGGAAGGCTAATTATCTTTTTTCCAACACTTTCCGTTATAGGTAATTTGTTTTTAGTATTGTACATAGACATCTCATGAATAGGTTTGTAATGAATGCCAGTTTCAATTCCATTTTGTTTCAATTTTTGCATAATTTTATCTCTATTTTTCGCAAGTATCCAGTAAAAATGATAGGAAGATCCGGCAATATATGGCATTTTTTGGTCCAATTCAATTTCATTATAATATCGTTTGGCGATATTTCTACGAATCCGATTAAGGTTGTCTAATTTCTTTAATTGAATTAATCCTAAACCTGCCGAAAACTCGTTCATATAATAATTCCAGCCTACTTGCTTTACATCATAAGTAAATTCATGCCTATTTGTAATCCCACACCATCGTTTTTCATTTAATATTTTTTTCAGTTTTCTGTGATTCGTGTTATTAATTGAGATTAATCCGCCAGTGGGCATTCCTAGATTTTTAACAGGATGAAAACTGAAGCACACGGCCATACCATGACTACCTATCCTTCTACCATCATATTTTGTTCCAGCTGCATGTGCAGCATCTTCAATGAGTTTAATATTATTTTCTTGGCATAATTGTGATATCTCATTCAAATTACATGCTATGCCAGCAAAATGAACAGGTAAAATAGCTGCAGTTTTTTTAGTGATTAATTTCATGATTTGTTTTGGGTCTATACATAATGTTTCTGAATCTACATCAGCAAAGACAGGCTTTCCTCCATTTAGTGTTACAGCATGTGCTGTTGCAACAAAAGAAAGCGAGGGCAAAATAACCTCCTTATTTTTAATATCTAATAATGATAATGCGAGATTAAGTGCGGCAGTTCCGCTATTAACTGCAATACACTGATCCGAATTTAGATATTTAGAAAATTTTTTTTCAAATTCCTGCACCTTTCCACTTCCAGAACCAGAAGCCCAAAAACCGCTTCTGAGTATTTTGATGATTTCCCTTTCCTCTGAAATTCCAATCACAGGATCAAATAGTTTTATTTTTTTCATGTTGATTTTACCCCAGATTGATTTTGTAAAAAATCTTGGTCTTCCTTCAAAGATTTCAAGCCTCCTTCTTCTCTGTTTACATTTTTATTCATTTCAACTAATTCTGGTTCCCTCGTAAAAAGTTCTAGTATATCCTTCATTAAGATAGGTCTTTTTTTTATCTTTGAAGCTATTGTGCGCACTAATTTCAGATCCTCTATCCTATCAACTGCCCATCTGAGATGTGACAGATTTTCTGAATTTTCAATATGAGATATTTTGAATTTGTCTTCATGGTTGGAGAAATAAGGAGTTACATGTTCTTTTTCGGAAGGAAGTTTAGCTTTTTCCCACGCTTTTTTCAATGCACTTATTGAAAAAACTTCTACTTCTGTACCGCTGGGAAAGGTTGGGTCGGGTAAAAAATTTGTAATGTAATCATACGAGCTATTCATAAACATACTTACTACATTGTCAACAATTTCAGGATCGATTAGAGGTTTATCGGAAGGGATTCTTACAATAGTCGAAACAGAATACTCTTTTGCACATTGATAGTATCTATCAAGTACGTTATCAGAACTACCTCTAAAACTATCTATCCCTAAATGTTTTGAGAAATCAGCGATCTGATTGTCATCTTCTAGTGTTGTGGTTGCAACAATTATTTTATCAACTAACTTGCAGCTTTGAAGTTGTTTTATAACAAAATATAGAACTGTTTTATTACTTTCCACATCCAACATTACTTTTCCAGGTAATCTAGTTGAACCCATTCGTGCTTGAATGATGCAACCAATCATGTAAATCAGTTAATAAGTTAGGTTTTAATTATTATGATTATTTTCTTCTATATTATTCAAAATCTAATTCAAAGTTATCCATTATGCCCTTTTTCACAGTCAGATGTACTATTTTTTGGATCCTGTTGAATTATTTTTTTGCTATGTGTTATTAATATAGGATGGCGCCAAAATTCTTGTAATAACTCTGCGAATCCACCTCCTTTACGTGGTTTGATCCAAGACAAAATTATATTTCCATGCATAGATATATTTTCTTGAACTAATTGATATTGTTCATCAGTAAGACAAAACATGATTTTAGATGAAGTGCTTTTGAAATCACTTAATGATAGATTTGTCGTATTGTTTAACCATTTCCCAATATCATAGTTAAAAACAAATTCTGGGTTCGTATCCATACGGTCTTTTGCTAAAATATTATACGATAAACCTCTACAATAATTTGTAATTGCAAGAAATTGTTCTTCTAACATAATATCAAATTTATTTTCCTCTATAAACAATTCTTTTGCAACTTTAATTATATGATCTAACCAATCATCCATACATTCAGCAATTAATTGACCAGTACAATAGTATAGAATATTAAATGCCGATTTGCCACTAAGCAATTTCTGATATTCGCTTTCACTTTGATAATGAGCCTCTAATTCTTCTGGGGTGTCCCATAATTCATCAATAGTTAATTGCCTAAACTTTTTGAATGTTTTATCTATTGACGTATTGTTAATAGCTTGTTTTATACTTCTATGGAATAATTCGGCCAGATCAATTTCATGCTCACGTAAAAATTTTAGAAGAGGCTTAAAAATAGGGATTGTATTTGATGCATAAATTGCAAAATCAATAGAACGTAAATCAAGGTAATCTTCAAAAGTCATTGTGTTAGAACCAATTACAATTTCCTCAATCTCAATCGCTTTCCTTCCATTACTTAATTTTGCAAAATCCTTTACGAGTATACGAAATTTGGTTTTTAAACCCCATTTTTTCCGTTGTTCTGGTGTATCCATCTGAGAACCTACGAGTACCATACATGAATACACAAGAATATGATCCATATTTGCATTAAGTAATGCTCGTAATGATTGTAAATGAGCCTCGAAGGTTTCGCCAGGAAGTCCTAATATAACTTCCGAAGTTGTATCTAACCCTGAATTTTTTATTGCAGGAGCCAATCCCATCATTTCTTCTACACTTATGTTTGATCTACGAATATTTTTTAGTACATCATCATCCATAGACTGAACAGACATACAAAGTCGTATTGAACCAGCTAAGCATTCAATTGCTTTTATGATCCTTTCTTTTTTGTTCTTACCAGTAGTAACATGAATGTTATGTGGGAAATCATGTGTTTTTTTTCTCTTTGCCAAATACTGAGAGATTTGTAGATCACGCGGATACATACCAAAATTTAAATCACTAATTTCTAAATCATGCATTTTTTTTGAAACATGTGCCATTATGTAATCAATATCTGAATAAACACGTTCCAAACCAAATGAATTTATTTTATTTACACCATCTCCACCATCAACACAAAATGTACATGCAAATGGACATCCACGATTAGTTTGAAGCATTGGACTCAACCTATCATCAAAAAATTTATCCATCACACCACTAGTATAAGGAGATGGGATTTCATCTAGATTTGTTATACGGCTTTCAGTGAAATGATATTGTAGTTTTCCATCTAAACCTAAAAATAAACAATTATCTATCGGTGAAGACAAAACTTTCTCTCTGAACTCTTCTTTTGAATCAGAATGTAACACTTTTTCAATCACATTCGAGAAACCAATTTCACCTTCCAATGGAACATACACATCAATCTCAGAAAATTCATTAAGAAATTTTTTTTGGGATGGTAGATCCATAGGAAAGTTTGGACCGCCCCATATCTTTAGTGCATATGGATTTTTTTTGGATAGCATACGAAACATTTCCAAACTCACACGATGATTCCAAACATAATTACTCATTCCAAGAATATCAGGAGGAGATTCGTTGATGGCACGATCGAGCTCATCAATGTATTTGAATAATGTAATATCCACTTTGGAGGCAAATCTTTTTTTACAATAACTAGCAACATAACCAATATTTAGTGGAAAAACAGCAGTTTGAAGATCTACAGTATCATAAGTAAGATCAGCTAAGTAGATTTTAAGTGGTGATTTCACACTTTCATTTTTTTGTAGGAAGCATAAATAGTTTCAAGAAAATATATGAAAGATTGTTAATAAATACTAACTATAATTGATTATAATCCTGTTCAGCGCAGAACTTCTAAATTGAGAAAAACGTGCTATTAATGAATAAATTTTCATAATATCTTATCGTAGAAAAATTTAACTGTCTAATATAATCGAAAAATATTTGTTGGGAATGGATTCAAATATTGAATTAAAACAGGTGGTAAAAAATGATACGTTATTCTTATATGAACTTCTAAAAAATAAAGATCCAAATGCAAATATTTCGCATAAAACAATGCCTAGTTACGATAAACATGTAGAATTTGTAATATCAGAACCATATACTAGTTGGTATATTATTAAAGCCGACAAAAAAAACGTTGGTGCAATTTATTTATCAAAACAAGATGAAATTGGAATATCTGTCAAGAGAGATTACAAATATGATCAAATTGCTAAACCTGCGTTAAAATTACTTATAAAATTAAACCCACGAAAGCGGTATCTTGCAAATGTAAGTCCAAAGGACGTAAGATCACAAGAATTTTTTTTAAAAAATGGATTTAATGGTTTTGAATATGTTTATGAGATTAAAAACAATTAGTGCAATAAGGTTTTATGATCGTGCTTAAACATGAACTTTTATGCGTAAGGTTATTTTACCTAATTTGAAATGACTGCATATGTTTAAAAATAAAAAAATACTAATCACTGGTGGTACTGGTTCATTAGGTACTGCACTTACCTCTAGTTTACTTAAAACAGATATAGACACTATCAGAATTTTCAGTAGGGATGAATTAAAACAAAGTCAGATGGAATCACATTTTCACGATGAGCGTCTCAGATTTCTAATAGGTGATGTTAGAGATAAAGAAAGATTAGAAAAGGCTGTTGAGGGTATTAATATAGTAATACACACTGCTGCATTAAAACATGTACCGGTTATAGAATACAATCCATTTGAGGCCATTAAAACAAACGTGCAAGGTGCTCAGAATCTAGTTGAGGTATGTTTGGATAAAGATGTAGAATTTGCACTAGCTATAGGTACTGATAAAGCAGTTTCACCATTCAATACATACGGTGCTACAAAATTACTGATGGAAAGATTGTTTGTATCAGCTAATTATTACAAAGGAGAACATAAAACAAAATTTTCATGTGTAAGATATGGAAATGTATTGGGAAGCAGGGGTTCAATTATCCCAAAATTTATTGAGCAAATAACATCTGGAAATAAAATAACAATCACTGATCCAAATATGACTAGATTTAATATTACAATGGATCAAGCAATAGATTTGATTTTTAGAGTAATAAAAAATACTGTTGGTGGAGATGTGCATATACCTAAACTTGATGCATATAAAGTGGGTGATATGAAAGATGTTTTATTGGATTTAATGGATTGTAAAAATGAAGAAAAAAGAATACCTGTGAGAATTGGAGAAAAATATCATGAAATTTTAATCAACGAACATGAAATAAGAAATACATATGAAAATCAAGATAACGATTATGTAATTTATGAAAATCAACTTACTAAAGATCATTCGGAAAATATTCCAAATTCCAAGGAAACCACGCTAACTGCAGAATATTCATCGGATAAAGTAAAACTAGTATCAAAAAAAGAACTTAAAGAAGTTATTATCAAACAAAACCTAATTCCAAAAAGTTATTAAAATTAAATATTATTTTGTAGATATTTTAAATGAATAATTTAGTGCATGAAAATATTGTCTTGCTGTGCCTATATCGAACCATTTTTTATTTCGAAAATTATAGGCTGTAATTTTGTGATTCCAATCTAATAACGTGTTAATTGCATCAGTTACCTGTAATTCATTATTATAACCCAAACCAGTTTTTTCTAATGCATTAAAAATATCTGGCTTAAGAATATACATTGGTAAAATTACTAAATTACTCTTAGGTTTTTTTGGCTTCTCAGCTACATGAAAGACAATATCAAGCGATATTTTTTTTTTCGTTTGTGCTATTCCAAACCCCCTTAAAGATTTTTTACGCTGCAAAAGTAAAGTGGCTGTAATTTTTTTATCATATTGCGAGGATTTTATAAAATCATTTAGAAAAGAGTAATTAGGAAAATATGCATCTCCTGTATGTAATAAAAAAGGTTCATCACCTACAAATTTCTTTGATGCAAGTAATGCATGGCCAAATCCCATAGGTGAATTTTGTGAAATCCATTTAATCTCACATTTTTTAAATTTTTTATAGGATCTTTGTAATGCTTTAGCAAATCTTTTATCAAATTTATTATTTCGTTTTTTCAGCAGTTTAACGTATTCTTGATCTGGTAGCATATGATTTAAAAT
>Ga0066372_10000181_pt1 | contig 21702 bp, 18 predicted proteins | sample Knorr_S15_td_250_FD_77011 | JGI IMG/M metagenome (GOLD analysis project Ga0066372, IMG submission 77011) | Marine microbial communities from Southern Atlantic Ocean transect - Knorr_S15_td_250_ad_251m_LV_A | ecosystem: Environmental > Aquatic > Marine > Oceanic | place: Southern Atlantic ocean... | reverse complement strand
TTTGAAATCAGCTTGCGGGCGCGATAAAAATACCGCTAAAGAGACAACCTGCTTTAGCTCAAGCTGAATGCGGGTTTTTTTGTAATTAAAATTCCCCATTCACTTAGCATCGATTTAATCAGGCTGACTCTTAAATATTTTTAACTGATTTATAGAGGATATCATGATGTCAGATGAAAAATACCGATCTTTCGGCATAAACACACAAGCAACTCGTGCCGGACAAGAGCGAAGTTTTGAGGGTGAACATAGTGAATTGATCTTCGCTAGTTCTAGTTATGTTTTTAAAAATGCTGCCGAAGCAGCAGCTCGTTTTGCCGGTGATAGCATCGGTAATATATATTCACGTTTTACTAATCCAACTGTGAGAACATTCGAGAAACGGCTCGCAGCGATGGAAAAAGGTGAGCGCTGTATTGCAACTTCATCAGGTATGGCGGCAATATTGACTACGGTACTTGGTTTATTAAAGACAGGCGAACAAATTGTTTCTTCAAGGAGTATTTTCGGTACGACGGTAAGTTTATTCTCAAATATTTTGCCGAAATATGGAATTAATACTACCTTTGTTGATCTGACTGATTATAAAGCCTGGGAGGAAGCGATAACTCCACAAACAAAGCTGCTTTTTTTAGAAACACCATCGAATCCACTTACTGAAATTGTTGATATAAAAAAAATTGCCGATATCGCTCATAAAAATAAAGTTTTGTTAGTTGTTGATAATTGTTTTTGTACTCCTTCCCTTCAATTACCGTTAACTTTAGGTGCTGATATAGTTATTCATTCAGCGACGAAATATTTAGACGGACAAGGACGTTGTATTGGTGGGGCGATCGTAGGCAGTGAGGCAATATTATCTGAAGATATTTACACTTTTTTACGTACAGGTGGCACAACGATGAGCCCCTTTAACGCGTGGGTATTTTTAAAGGGGTTGGAAACACTATCGATTCGCATGCGCGCGCATTGTGAAAATGCCATGCAAATTGCAGAGTGGTTAAATACTCAGAAATCTGTGGAAAGAGTTTATTTTCCTGGTTTGAACTCACATCCTCAACATGAATTAGCAAAAATTCAACAGTCCGGATTTGGTGGTGTTGTTAGTTTTGAGGTGAAAGGGAACAAATCAAAAGCATGGGAATTAATTGATTCAATAGACATTTTTTCGATTACAGCGAATCTTGGAGATACAAAAAGCACAATTACACATCCTGCAACAACAACTCATCATAGATTAACTGAAAAACAGCAAATAGAAGCTAGGATTCATCCTAATTTGATTCGTCTTTCTGTGGGTCTTGAGGATGTATCTGATCTTATTTTCGCTCTAGACAAAGCTTTAAGCGAATAATTTGAAAAATGACTAACACCGAGGAAAACCAAGAAAATACTTAAAAAATCCATTCTAATCACAAAATATATGAAAAATAATCAAACCAGCATGGATTTAAAGACCACTTTTTAGGTACACTACGCGGCCTGAAATTGTTTATAGAATTTTGTAACAAATTATTGCAATGCACAATTTTAGTCAGCTATAAAAATAAATAAAATACGGATTTACTACATTTTCTTTAGCTTAATCGCTCAAGAAAGTAATTATTTAATTAATTTAAGATAAAAACTGGAGATTGTTAATCATGCCCGGACGTAATTTTTTGTTTATCCCTGGACCAACAAATGTCCCTCGCCGTATTCAAAATGCAATGTATGTGGAACAAGAAGATATGCGGGCAATGGACCTACCCGAATTTACAAAACCTTTATATGAAGATCTTAAAAAGATTTTTAAAACAAAAAATGGCCGCATTTTCATTTTTCCTGCTTCGGGCACGGGTGGGTGGGAATCTGCTGTATCGAATACGTTAAGTGTTGGCGATAAGGTTTTGATGTCAGGTTTTGGGCATTTTTCAAATTTGTGGATTGATCTTTGCCAGCGTTGGGGGTTAGGTGTTCAAGCATTGGAAGTTGAATGGGGAGAAGGTGTTCCGGTTGAACAGTACGCAGAGATTTTAGCAGCTGATAAAAATCATGAAATTAAGGCTGTATTTGCTACTCAAAATGAGACTGCAACAGGTGTTGCTTCTGATATTGCCGGTGTTCGTAAAGCATTAGATTCTTGTAATCATCCAGCATTATTATTTGTGGATGGCGTAAGTTCAGTAGCGTCTATTGATTTTCGCATGGATGAGTGGGGTGTTGATCTTTGTGTATCAGGTTCGCAAAAAGGATTTATGCTTCCAACCGGTTTAGGAATCGTTTGTGCAAGTGAGAAAGCTTTAGCTTGTAGAGAGAATTCTAATTTACCTAAGACTTTTTTTGATTGGAACGATCAAATTAAGACTAATGATCTGGGTTATTTTCCCTATACGCCACCAATGAATTTGCTTCGTGGTTTACGCGAATCTGTCAATATGTTGATGGAAGAAGGGCTAGAAAATGTTTTTACTCGTCACAATCGTATGGCAAATGCTGTGCGTGCTGCGGTTAGTGCCTGGGGAATGACACCAATAGCTAAAGAAGAAAAATGGTATTCCGATACAGTGACCGCTGTTAAAGTACCAGAAGGTTTTGATGGCAATGAAGTTGTTCGCCATGCTTACAATTATTACAATTTAGCTTTATCAATTAGTCTTGCAAAAATTGCTGGTCAGGCTTTCCGTATCGGCCATTTAGGTGATATGAATGAGCTGATGATTCTAACGCCAATAACTGGTGCAGAAATGGCAATGAAAGATTTGAAGTATCCAATTGAATTGGGTTCCGGAGTCGCGGCTGCACAAGAATATTTACGTTCAACAGCCAAACCTAAAATAAAATAATTAATAAAAAATGACAGTATATATATCTGTCATTTTTAATTAATAAAATTCTATGCAGAGTGTTTTAGAAGTTTATTTATGGAAAATGGCATAATAAGTCTTTAGCTATCTGCTTAATTTTTAAGATTAAAGAGAAATCAAAAATATTAGATTTACATTGTTTGTTAATTTTTGATTGTTTTTTGAGGATGAATAAATGAGTTTTAGACAATATGAACAAGCACGAGCACGTTTACAAAGAAGCGAGCTGGCTGTACCTGGTTCGAGTCCAGAAATGTTTGAAAAAGCAGCGAAGTCCGATGCTGATTTTGTTTTTCTTGATTGTGAGGATGCTGTTGTCCCTGACGATAAAGAACAAGCTCGAAAAAATATTATCGAAGGATTAAATACAATCGATTGGAATAATAAAGCTGTATCCGTTCGAATTAATGGATTAGATACACATTATATGTATAGAGATGTTGTTGATATTTTGGAACAAGCAGGGAATAACTTAGATACAATTTTAATTCCTAAGGTAGGCACTGATGCAGATGTTTACGCTGTTGATATGCTTGTTACTCAGATCGAAACAGCGGTAGGGTTGAAGAAAAGAATTGGCCTTGAATGTTTAATTGAGACTGCTTTAGGTGGCGCAAACGTTATGGCTATTGCACAGTCAAGCCCACGATTGGAGGCATTGCACTTTGGCGTTGCAGATTACGCGGCTAGTATGCGTTCCCGGACCACGGTTATTGGTGGTTTAAACCCTGATTATATTTGTGATGGTGCGTTAAATGATCAGTGGCATGCAGCACAAGTGAGTATGTTGACTGCATGTCGCGCTTTCGGATTGCGAGCAATAGATGGTCCTTTTGGTGACTTTAGTGATGATGCGGCATTTATAGCAGCAGCAAAACGTGTTGCTGCGCTTGGTTATGAAGGTAAATGGGCAATTCATCCAAAACAAATACCATTAGCAAACGAAGTAATGTCTCCACCTGAAGCAGAAGTTACTCGAGCACGTCGTGTGTTGGAAGCGCTTGAAGAAGCGGCTAAAGCGGGAAAAGGTGCAGCACAGCTTGATGGCAAAATGATTGACATAGCATCAGAGCGCATGGCTCGTAATGTTATTGCGCAAGCTGATCAAATTGCTGCGAAGTCAAGTTAATCTATTCAACTATAGTTATTAATTAAATAAAGGAGTATGTAACTAGTGGATATCCATGAATATCAATCAAAAGAAATACTTTCTGAGTATGGAGTTCCAATAGCAGCCGGTGGATTAGCCTATAGCCCGGAACAGGCAGCTTATCGTGCAACTGAGATTGGCGGCAATCTTTGGGTAGTTAAAGCACAAATTCATTCAGGCGCACGCGGCAAAGCTGGAGGTATTAAGGTTTGTAAATCTGAAGATGAAGTAGCAAAAGCTGCCGAAGAGTTGCTTGGAAAAAAATTAGTAACTCACCAAACGGGACCACAAGGTAAAGTTTGTCATCGTTTATACATTGAAGCCGGATGTAATATTGAACGAGAAATTTATATGGCTTTCGTTCTTGATCGCTCAAAAGAAAGTGTTACCGTTGTTGTTTCCGCTGAAGGCGGCATGGAAATTGAACAGCTTGCTGTTGAAAAACCAGATTCAATTATAAAAGTTGCAGTAGAAGCAGCTGTTGGAATGCAACCATTTCAGGCGCGTGAAATTGTTTTTGCATTAGGTCTGGATAAAACACAAGTTAATCAGGCAGTAACAACTATTCTCGGTTGTTATCGTGCGATGCGTGATCTAGATGCAAATATGGTCGAGATAAATCCTTTAGTGGTTACTAAAGAAGGAAATTTGCTTGCAGTTGATGCGAAGATGGGCTTCGATGAAAATGCGCTTTTTCGTCATAGTAATATTTCCGAGTTGCGTGATAAATCACAGGAAGATATACGTGAGATGAATGCCGCTGATCGTGGATTAAGTTACGTGGGTTTAGACGGAAATATCGGCTGTATAATTAATGGTGCAGGTTTAGCTATGGCAACGATGGATATGATTATGCATGCAGGAGGAGAGCCTGCTAATTTTCTTGATATTGGCGGTGGAGCTTCTCCGGAACGCGTAAGTAAAGCATTTAATCTTGTACTTTCTGATGACAATGTTAAATGTATCTTGATAAATATCTTTGCCGGTATTAATCGTTGCGATTGGGTTGCTGAAGGCATTATTCAAGCGGTTGAAAAAATCGATCTCAAAATTCCTGTTGTTGTTAGGTTATCGGGAACCAATGTAGAACAGGGTCGTAAGATGCTAGAGAATAGTGGCTTGCCGCTTATTATGGCTGAAACACTTAAAGAAGGGGCTGATAAAGCTGTAGCCGCGTGGAAAGAGACTGGTAGATAAGGGGAAGAGAATGGCAATTCATCTAAAAGAGACTACTAAAGTTTTAGTGCAGGGATTTACTGGCCAGATTGGTTCCTTTCACTCAGCTGATATGATTAAGTATGGAACTAATATCGTCGGAGGAGTAACGCCAGGTAAAGGCGGAATGAAACATTTGGACAGACCAGTGTTTAATACAATGAAAGAGGCTGTTGCTGCTACAGGCGCAGAAGCTAGTATTATTTTTGTTCCACCACCATTTGCTGCAGACAGTATTATGGAAGCGGCTGATGCGGGCATTAAGTTTTGTGTAGCAATCACTGACGGTATTCCTTCTCAAGATATGATTCGTGTTAAACGCTATATGCGCCGTTACAAAGCCGAAGAAAAGATGGTATTAACTGGCCCTAATTGCGCAGGCACAATTAGCCCAGGAAAAAGTATGATGGGAATTATGCCAGGGCACATATATGTGCCAGGAAATGTGGGCGTCATTGGTCGTTCAGGAACTTTGGGTTATGAAGCCGCTTCTCAAATGAAAGAGGCAGGTATTGGTATTTCAACAAGTATCGGCATTGGCGGTGATCCAATTAATGGTAGTTCATTTAAAGATCATTTAGAAATTTTTGAAAAAGATATTGAAACAAAAGCTGTTGTAATTATCGGCGAGATAGGCGGACCACAAGAAGTTGAAGCCGCAACGTGGGCAAAAGAAAATATGTCAAAACCAGTCATAGGTTACATTGCAGGTTTAACAGCACCGAAGGGACGTCGTATGGGCCATGCTGGCGCGATTATTTCTGCGGTTGGTGAAAGTGCTGCCGAAAAAGTAGAGATACTACAAGAGTGCGGCGTAAATGTTGTCCCCAACCCTTCGTCATTCGCTCCTGTTGTTAAAGATGCTTTAGATAAAGCTAGTTAGTAGGGATTGACGTGAGCAAACCCAGAGTTATTCTTACTCGCAAGTGGCCTGAAGGGGCAGAAGCAAGAGCAAAAGAACTTTTTGATGTTGTAATAAATGAAGACGATCACAAAATGACCGTTGAAGAACTTAAGCGAGCAATGTGTGATGCTGATGCATTATGCCCAACTGTTTCAGATTTTCAAATTGATTCTGAAATTTTTAATGTAGAAAATCGTAAATGCAAGATCGTGGCGAATTTCGGTGTCGGGTATAATAATATTGATACAGATGCTGCAAAAGAAGTTGGTGTTGTCGTAACTAATACTCCTGATGTTTTGACAGATTGTACTGCTGATATAGCTATGGTACTTCTTTTATCTGTTTCCCGTCGCATCGGGGAAGGAGAGCGTCTTGTTCGAAGTAAAGCATGGACGGGTTGGTGCCCAACGCACATGTTATCAACCAAGGTTACGGGAAAAAAACTTGGTTTTATCGGTTTTGGTCGAATAGCTCAGGCTGTTGCTCAAAAGGCTCATTTTGGTTTTGGTATGGAGGTAAGTTTTTATGATCCATATCCTCCTTCAGATGAAATTGTTAAGAAATTTAGTGCAAAAAAGTTTGATACCCTAGAAGATGTTCTTAAAGACTCAGACTACGTAACATTACATTGTCCGGGTGGTGGCGATAATATAAATTTGATGAATAAAGAACGTTTTGCACTAATGAAAAAATCGGCATTTTTAATCAATACAGCTCGTGGTGATGTTGTTGATGAAACTGCATTAGTTCAGGCATTAAAAGATAAAGTTATTGCCGGTGCTGGATTAGATGTATATGCGAAAGAGCCAGTTGTTACTGAAGAATTATTGAATATGCAGAATGTTGTGTTGATACCGCACTTAGGTAGCGCGACAACCGAAACACGGGTTGCTATGGGATTGCGTTCGTTAGAGAACGTTGAAGCATTTTTTAATGGAAAAGAACCTGGTGATCGCGTCGCTTAAAATCATAATTATTAAAGGTTGTTTATGACATCGGCTGATGCCGGTTTTAATGAGAATTCCCTAGATACAATTTCAGCAACGTATGCGAAAGAAGTTGTAGGACTCTTAACTGAACAACTAACTAAAGTAATCGAACATCGCAATAGCGACATCCTTCCTTATTTTAAAGGAGAATTAACTCTATCCCCAGATGATACTGTGATGCTTGTCGATACTCTTCAGGCATGGGGTATATGGTTCCAACTATTAAATGTTGCCGAAGAAAACACGGCAATGCGACGTCGTCGTTTAGCAGAAAAAGAATATGGATTACCAAACGTTCCTGGCACATTTGCTAGTGTTTTTAAACAAGCCTCCGAATTAAATATCAGCACTGATGAAATTCAGAATTTGTTAGATAATGCCGATATTTGCCCAACAATAACTGCACACCCAACGGAAGCAAAAAGAGTTACAGTGCTTGAAATTCACCGCCGTATTTATATTTTACTTTACAGAGTTGAAGCATCACGTTGGACACAACGTGAAAGAGAAAAACTTATATCTTCGTTGCGCGATGAAATCGATCTCCTTTGGTTAACGGGCGAATTAAGATTAGAAAAACCTACTGTTGAACAGGAAATCATCTGGGGACTACATTTTTTTGAACAATCATTATTTAAACGTGTTTCAGAAACGCATGAAAGACTAAAATGGGCTTTAAATCTTAGTTACCCTAATAAGAATTTTACAATACCTCCATTTTTTAGGTTTGGTTCTTGGATTGGTGGAGATCGTGATGGCAATCCTTTTGTTACCAATGACATTACTAAAGATAGTTTATTGAAGAATCGTCAAATAATCTTAGATTATTATATTGAATCCGTAAAAAATTTAATTGAAAAACTGAGTGTTTCTCGAGAAAGCATAAAATTATCAAAAAAATTCGAAAAATACCTTAAAGGTATGCTTAAGGATATCGATGAACTTGAATCGATTTCTACAAGAAATCCGGGAGAAATTTTTCGTCAATTTTTAAGTTGTGTGTTAATTAAATTACGTGGCACATTAGAAAACGAAGAAGAGGGGCACTATAGCGCCATACGTTATCTTAACGCAGATGATTTTATTTTCGATCTTAGGCAACTTTCGGAAGGTTTATTTGATTCAGATTGTAAGCAATTGTCTAATTTATTAGTGAATCCGTTATTACAGGAAGCGGAGTCTTTCCGATTTTGTACTGTACGTCTTGACCTACGAGAAAATTCAGATGTAATAAATCATACCTTATCTGCTATTTTTACTGCAATGAAAAATGAAGTGGAACTACCACTACCAAATAGCAAAGAACGGAAGAAATGGCTGTTAGAAGAACTTGATAAACCATTAGATACGTTGCCAACATTTTCAAATCTCGATGAATTATCCTCATCAACACTAGGTCTTTTCCAGATGGTTGCACAAATGATGGATGTACTTGATAGCGAAGCGTTTGGACACTTTATTTTAAGTATGACGAAGTCGGTTAACGATATATTGAGTGTTTATTTATTGGCGAAAATTTCGGGTATTTTTTCTGAAGATAATGACGGAGAATTTTGTCGTCTTCCTATTGTTCCATTATTTGAAACGATCGAGGATTTGAAGGGGGCTCCAGGTATTATGAGTGAGTTACTAGCAATTCCAATTATTAAAAGAACAGTTGAGAAAAAAACGGGTATTCAAGAAGTCATGATTGGTTATTCTGATTCAAATAAAGATGGCGGTTATTTAACTGCTAATTGGGAATTAAATAAAGCGCAAGTAAGCCTAACTAAAATTGGCGATGAAGCAGGTATTCCCATTTCTTTTTTTCATGGCCGCGGGGGGTCAGTCAGTCGGGGTGGAGCACCGACTGGTATTGCTATTGCAGCCCAGCCTGCTGGTTCTATACATGGCCAAATGCGTATCACTGAACAAGGCGAAGTGGTCTCATCCAAGTATGCGAACGAAGGCACTGCGCAATATCAAATGGAATTACTTGCGGCAAGCGTATTTCAGCATACTCTAAGATCTTTGAATGAAGACCAGTTAAGGCCAAAACCGGACTTCGATAATGCTATGGAATCATTATCGAGTTTAGCATTTAAAAAGTATCGAGAACTGGCTGAATCTAGGGGGTTGGTTGGTTATTACAGCGCTGCTAGTCCGGTTGAAGAGCTTGCAAAGATGAATATTGGCTCAAGACCTGCAAGAAGAACTGGAGAAAAGTCATTAAAGGACTTGAGGGCTATCCCATGGGTGTTTGCGTGGACACAAAACAGACATCTTGTACCTGGATGGTATGGTGTAGGTACGGCCATAAAGGAATTTATGGATAAGCATGAAGGTGAAGGGGAAAAATTAATTAAAAAGATGTTCGCCGATTCACGTTTATTTCGTTTGATTATTGATGAGACTGAAAAAACCTTAGCGCTTATTGATTTTGATATTTGTGAAGCATATTCAAGTCTTGTCGAAAACAAAACTGAGAGAGAAATAATTTTTAATATGATTTCCGATGAGTATAACTTAACAAAAGAAGTAATTTTAAACATTACTGACGAAGAAAAACTATGTCAGCGCTTCAAAAAGTTTAGTCGAAAGTTAAACCGTCGGTCACCAGTGCTACATCAAGCAGGCTTAGAGCAAATTAAATTAATTAAAGAGTTTCGTCAGCGTAATGAGAGTGATAATAACTTTGATGATTTAATACCCTTATTATTATCGATAAACTGTATTTCATCAGGATTAGGATGGACAGGATAAATTATTCTGTACGATGCGAATCAGACCAAAAGATTTTATTGCTATTGATAATAAATTATTTTTCGCTGTGGTATGTGGATATCAAGAAGATAATCACGTATTAACTTTTCTTCGTTACATAAAAGATAATGCAGGTATGCATAAACTGACTACCAAAAAAGCAGAAAAAATTATTAGGGAATCTTATCCTGAATTTCAATTCAATAGCTCCTACATTGATGTCAAATTGCATGGCATTCCAATCGATATGATAAAAAAAATATATTACCCAGAAGAGACAGTTAAAAAATTATTAAATACAAAAATACCAGATGATAAAAAAAGGGATGCTATAGATGCGATAAAATATTTACAAAGCATAGGATGTAAAACGGGTAACATAGGAATTACTGGGTCGATAATGTTAGGCACATATAATGAGTGCTCAGATATTGATGTTATAATTTATGGCCGTGAAGTATTTCTGAAAATACGAAAACATATAAAAAACTCATTAGCTATAGGAGAGCTTAACCCATTAAATCAGGTAATGTGGAAAGATGCGTATGAGCGTCGTGATTGTTCATTGAGTTTTAATGATTTTTATTCCCATGAAATAAGAAAATTTAATAAATTCATATCCGGAAATAGTAAGGTTGATATTAGCGCTATTCCAAATAAAGATGAGAAACATAAAGAAAGTGGACCTTATAAAAAAATTGGTAAAGATAAAATTTTATCAACTGTAATGGATGATAGTTATGCTTATGATTTCCCAGCAAGATATTCAATAAAACATGACAACATTAAAGAAGTCATTTCTTATACTGGAACATATACTGGTCAAGCAAGAAAAGGAGAAAGAATTGAAGCCGTTGGTTTTGTGGAACAGGATAAGGAGGGGGTATATCGCTTATTAGTTGGCACTAGTCGTGAGGCCAAAGGTGAATATATTCGTGTAATTGATTAATTTCGAATACATACTAGTTATTATCAAAATGATTTAATTTTATCGAAGTAAATGTTCATTTCGTTGATTACTTTTTTTGCCAATAGTATTGTTGATAGTAAAGTTGGAAAAATCATTAAAGCAAACATAACATCAATAATGTTAATGATTGTTGTCTGAGTCCATATTGTACTTAATGGTATTATCACTAAGTAAATAAAAATATATTTGTCTCCTATCTTTTTACCAAACAAATAACGCGCACATTTAAGACTATAATAGGAATAGGTAATCATTGTTGAAATTGCAAATAATGAAAACACTAAATAGACAATGATGTTACCGATATTAGGGAGTGCTTGATTAAAAGACATGGCAGTCATCACAATACCACTTTCTGAAGTGTAGATTCCTGATGTTAATATAACCAGGGCTGTACACGTGCAGACAATATGTGTATCAATAAATGGCCCGAGCATCGCTACTAGACCTTCTCGTACCGGCTCTTTAGTTTTCGCAGCGCCATGAGCCATTGCTTCGGTGCCAACACCAGCTTCATTCGAAAAGATAGCACGTTTAATCCCGGTGACAAGAATTTCTTTAAACACAAAACCTGTTGCGCCTCCACCGATAGCGTTCATTCCAAATGCCGAATTTATAATATCTGTTAAGACTTGTGGGACCTGTTCAAAATTGATAGCGATCACGATAAAACTGCTTACTACATAAATGATAAACATGAAGGGAACAATTTTAGCTGTCACTGAACCCACTCGTTTTACATCTCCTAATATCACAATCCCGATAATTAGAAGGCAGATGACACCAGTGTTTAATGGTGAAATTGCAAATTCACTATGTATAAATGATGCAAGTTGATTGACTTGAAAAATAGGGATGCAACCAATTAACCCCCCTAGAGCAAAAAGTATTGCAAGTGGTTTAAAATGTTTTCCAAGACCACGTTCTATAAAATACATTGGACCGCCTTGTTCTATACCTTCTTCATCAAGTTTTCGGTATAAGCAAGAGAGTGTGCATGTAAAAAATTTAATCATCATGCCAAATAGACCAGCAACCCACATCCAGAATATCGCGCCGGCACCACCCATATTAATTGCAATTGCCACACCAGCAATATTCCCCATTCCAATTGTTCCCGAAAGTGCAACCGTCAATGCCTGAAAATGAGATACCTCACCGGGCGAACTTTTGTCATCATACTTACCAAAGAGAATGGAGAATGCATGAAAAAAACCAGTCAACGGTCTTAATCCGGATATATAAGAAAAATAGATGCCAGTAATAAGAATAAAGGTAACCAGCGGTAATCCCCAGAGTAAACCAACCGCAAACGACCAGAATTCCTCAAATTGGCTCATAATTAATACCACTTTTTATTTTTTTGTTTAGTTAAATTGAACACTATCATAAAATACTCTTATAAACATGAGAGCTTCAATTTTAGAAAATCCAATGCAACGTATCACGTTAATAATGATTTTGTTGAATGCGTTTGCGACTCCTGTGATGTTATCTTCTGTTAATGTCGCAATTCCTTTTATTGCTAATGATTTATCAGTAAACGCAGTATTACTGTGCTGGATTCCGATGGCTTATCTTATGGCAAGCGCGATGTTCGTATTAATTTTTGGACGTATTGCTGATATGGTAGGTAGAAAAAAAATATTTTTAATTGGAACAACTAGTGTCATAGTAACATCGTTGATAGCAGCATCAGTAGATAGTGGGATTGCATTAATAGTGACTCGTTTTCTGCAAGGTGTTAGTGCTGCTATGTTATATGCGACTCAGCTAGCAATTATTTCTTCTATTTTTCCTCCAGCGAAACGTGGTTATGCGATTGGATTGACAGTCTCTGCCATATATTTAGGTTTAACTATAGGACCACTTATGGGCGGATATGTAGTTGATTTATATGGTTGGCGTGCTAGCTTCGTAGTGCATCTACCACTTGCGATAATGGCTTTAACTATTGGGATTCTATACGTAAAAGATGAATGGCTTTCTGATGAGAGAGGAAGTTTTGATTTATTTGGCGCAATTCTTTATATGTCATCAATTTTAGTTCTTTGCTTTGGGGTTTCTTATTTACCGTCAGCTCTAAGTTTCATTTTAATTTTTTTCTCACTTTTTGGATTTATATTTTTCTTTTTGTTTGAGCGCAAACATAAACATCCAATTTTTGATACCACATTGTTTTTTACCAATCGTGTTTTCACGTTTTCGTGTTTAGCATCTTTAATAATTTATACTGCAACATTCGCGAATGTTGTCCAAGTAAATCTTTATTTACAGTACTTAAAGGGTTTTTCTGCTACAGCGGCAGGACTAGTAGTTATATGTCAACCAATAACTATGGCAATTTTTTCGCCTATAGCTGGTAGATTATCAGATAAATTTGAACCGAAATATTTATCAACAGTTGGTATGGCGATTACATGTTGTGGTTTAATCATGCTTTCTAATTTAAAAATTGATTCAGCACTTAACTACTTGATCCTTTCTCTTATTATAACGGGTTTCGGATTTAGTCTATTTTCACCGCCGAATGTAAATGCAATCATGGGATCAGTTGAAAAAAAATTCTATGGGAGCGCAACCGGGGCTATGGCAACAATGCGTATCGTTGGTCAGATGAGTAGCATGGTGCTAGTAACATTAATTTTCGCATTAATTATTGGTAATGTTGATATTAATCAAGAAAACTATGACGCATTAGAAAATGCAATTCGCATCGTTTTTAGCATTTCAGCAATATTGTGTATTCCTGGCTTATATCTTTCAATGGCAAGAGGTAATTTTATCAGAACATAAAAAAAGGATGCATAGCATCCTTTTTTGTGGTTTTTTATTTCTGTTAAAAAAGACCGATGATTTTACCATTACTATCAACATCGATTTTTTCAGCAGCTGGTATCTTAGGTAAGCCAGGCATTGTCATCATATTCCCAGCAATAACAACGATAAATCCTGCCCCACTTGCAAGCCGAGCCTCAGTGATTGCAACAGTGTGACCACTTGGTGCTCCTCGAACAGTTGGATCAGCAGAAAAAGACATTTGGGTTTTCGCAATACAAACTGGATAACTTCCATAGTCTTCATTTAATTTATCTATTTGCGCACGCACGTTTTGTGGCGCTGTGATCCCACTTGCTCCATAGATTTTTGTAGCAATAGCTTCAATTTTTTCCCATAAAGAAGCATCATCTTCATAGACATACTTATGTTTCCCTGAGTGACCATCAACAATTTCCACTACAGCTTTTGCTAAATCTTCAGCTCCTGCTCCTCCATCTGCCCAGTGCTTTGATATTACAACCTTAGCACCCATGGATTCCGCTTTTGACTTAAGTAATTCAACTTCGGCATCAGCATCATTTACAAAATGATTGATACAAATGATGCAGGGAAGGCCAAAGTTATTTTGCATATTGTTAAAATGTCTCTCGAGATTAACCATGCCTTTTTCAACTGCTTCTAAGTTCTCACTATTAAGCTGATCTTTATCCACACCGCCATGATATTTGAGCGCACGAATAGTAGCGACAAGAACAACGGCGCTTGGCTCAAGTCCAGCTTTTCTGCATTTGATATCAAAAAACTTTTCTGCACCTAAATCAGCACCGAAACCCGCTTCAGTAATAACATAGTCTGCCAATTTTAATCCTGCTTGGGTTGCTGAAACACTGTTACAACCGTGTGCTATGTTTGCAAAAGGACCACCATGCACGATTGCTAAATTATTTTCCAATGTTTGAACAAAATTTGGTTTGATAGCATCTTTTAAAAGCGCAGCCATTGCTCCATTTGCATTAAGTTCACGCGCATGAACTGGCTTCCGTTCACCTTTTGTATAACCAATAACAATATTACCTAAACGTTCTTTTAAATTATCCAATGAAGTTGCAAGGCAGAAAATTGCCATTACCTCTGATGCAACTGTTATATCAAAACCATCTTCTCTTGGGTAACCATTTGCTACACCACCAAGTGAATTAATTATTTTTCGTAATGCACGGTCATTCATATCAAGTACACGCTTCCATGCCACTAAACGCGGGTCAATGTTAAGAGCATTGCCATGATTAATATGATTATCAACCATAGCAGATAGAAGGTTGTGTGCTGATGTTATTGCATGGAAATCACCTGTGAAGTGAAGATTGATGTCTTCCATTGGTACAACTTGTGCATATCCACCTCCCGCTGCACCACCTTTAACCCCGAAGCACGGTCCGAGTGAGGGCTCACGCAGGCAGATCATTGTTTTCTTTCCGATACGATTCATCGCATCACCAAGACCTACTGTTGTAGTTGTTTTGCCTTCACCGGCAGGTGTTGGGCTAATCGCTGTTGTTAGGATTAATTTTCCATTAGGTTTATTTTTTAAGCTTTCGATGTAATTGAGAGATATTTTAGCCTTATAGTGACCGTACGGTTCTAAATGCTCACTCTCAATTCCGTATTGTTCTTTTGCTAAATCAACAATACGTTTCATTTTTGCTTTTTGAGCAATTTCTATATCAGACATTCTGCCTCTCCTAAAAATATAAGAAAATACAAAAAGTTATCCAAATAATAAAAATATTGAATATCCCCTTCACCGATTATTTTTCTATTTTAAGTGGTGAAAATATGACTCTATTTTAACGTTTTGCCATCAGATCCACTAATAACTTTCGACCGAATGAAGGAAAAAAGTAATGTTTTTTTGGAGAATCTAAGGTGCTTCTAGGATGGTACAGCGTAGGTAATTCTGATAGTATTGATATCCCTGAATATGAAACTATTTAGGATACTTTTTACCCAAAAACTCGACTCCCCAGAGTCGAGTGAGCTGTTACCCTCTAAAATTTCTCAATTAAATGGTGCGAGTCCGTGACGCGTTATATATTTATTACTGGTGGTGTTGTTTCTTCACTTGGAAAAGGGATAACATCAGCGTCTCTTGGTGCAATTCTTGAAGCAAGAGGATTAGAAGTAACACTCCTAAAGCTTGATCCTTATATTAATGTTGATCCAGGAACAATGAGCCCATTTCAACATGGCGAGGTTTATGTAACAGAAGACGGAACTGAAACAGATTTAGATCTTGGACACTATGAACGCTTTGTTCGAACAACAATGCGTAAAAAAAATAATTTTACGACAGGGCGTATTTATCAAAATGTTATTCAAAAAGAAAGACGCGGAGATTATTTAGGAGCTACAGTTCAGGTAATTCCACATATTACGGATGAAATAAAAGAATGCATTAAAGAAGGTGCTGGCAGCTCAGATATTGCAATGGTTGAAATCGGAGGTACAGTGGGTGATATTGAATCACAACCTTTTCTTGAAGCAATTCGGCAATTAAGAATCGAATTAGGTGTTGAAAACACATTATTTATTCACTTAACACTTGTTCCTTATATTTCGGCTGTCGGTGAAATAAAAACAAAGCCAACACAACATTCGGTTAAAGAGTTAAGGTCCATAGGTATACAACCGGATTGTCTTATTTGTCGCACTGATCAAGTTATTCCAGAAAATGAAAAAAAGAAAATGGCATTATTCACCAATGTCGAAGAGTCTGCGATTATTTCAGCAATTGATGTTGATAGTATTTATAAAATTCCAAAAGTATTACATGAACAAAATCTTGATGAGATCGTGATTAGAAAATTTGGTCTTGATTTGCCAAAAGCTGATTTAACTGAATGGAACAATGTTGTTGATGCAATTAATAATCCTGAGAAAGGAGTCAATATAGCAATGGTTGGAAAATATATTGGTTTAGCCGACTCATACAAATCACTTTCCGAGGCATTGATACATGCGGGAATAAAAAATAGGACGAAAATAAATATCACTTATATTGATTCGGAAGAGATTGAGAAAAATGGAACTGAGTGTTTACAAAGTATGGATGCAATTCTAGTGCCAGGAGGTTTTGGAAACCGAGGAATCGAAGGAAAGATAAATGCGGTGAAGTATGCTAGAGAAAATGACGTTCCATATTTAGGTATATGTCTCGGTATGCAAGTTGCGGTAATTGAAATAGCTAGAGACCTTGCTGGGTTTATTAATGCAGATAGTACTGAGTTTAACAAAGATACAGAGCATCCTGTAATTGCGTTAATCACGGAATGGCAGGACGCTAAAGGTAAGAAAGAAAAACGTAATCAGGGTTCTGCCCTGGGGGGTACAATGCGTTTAGGTGGGCAAGAATGCAAACTTATTGAAGGAAGTTTAGTAAAAGGCCTGTATAAGAAAGATAGTATTGTTGAGAGACATCGCCATCGTTATGAATTTAATAACAAATATAAAGATAAATTAGAGTCAGTGGGAATGGGTATTGCCGGTTTTTCAATTGATGATGAATTAGTTGAGATTATTGAAATTCCAAAACATCCTTGGTTTGTTGGGTGTCAATTTCATCCGGAATTTACTTCTACACCTAGAGATGGCCACCCATTATTTACGAGTTTTATTGAAGCAGCTTCAAAATATAAAGAATCTCGTTTTCGGATCCATAAAAATGTTGCTGTGTAATTTTAAAGTTGGCCCGGAACATCCATTTTTCCTAATTGCAGGACCATGCGTTATTGAAAGCGAAGAATTATCAATCGATGTGGCCGGACAATTAAAAGAACTAACTTCTGAGTTACAAATTCCGTTTATATATAAATCTTCATTTGATAAAGCAAATCGTAGTTCACACGATAGCTATAGAGGGCCAGGAATTGAAAAGGGCCTAAAAATACTATCTGATGTAAAAGAAAAAGTGGGTGTTCCTGTTATAACTGATGTTCATGAAGATACACCATTAAATGAAGTTTCTGATGTTGTTGATGTTCTTCAAACCCCAGCCTTTTTGTGTCGGCAAACTAATTTTATAGAGGCTGTTGCCAATACAGGGTTACCTGTAAATATAAAAAAAGGGCAGTTTCTAGCTCCGTGGGATATGGTGCATGTTGTAGAAAAAGCTCGTGCCGTAGGTAATGATAAAATTATGGTCTGTGAACGAGGAGCTTCTTTTGGTTATAACTATCTTATTTCAGATATGCGATCACTTATTGTTATGAAAGAAACCGGTGCACCTGTTGTATTTGATGCAACTCATTCCGTACAAATGCCCGGCGGTGGGGGAAAAGTTTCAGGAGGGCAGCGTGAATTCGTCCCAGCACTTGCACGTGCTGCAATTGCCGTTGGTATCTCAGGCTTATTTATGGAAACACACCCAAACCCAGAAAAGGCATTAAGTGATGGGCCAAATTCATGGCCTTTAAAAGAAATGAAAACATTATTGAGTATATTAAAAGAAATTGATCAAACAACAAAAAGTAATTGATTTATTTTGTGCGGGGGGAGTTTTGAGTGTCGGCCATTAGTAAAATTCTTGCTCGAGAAATTCTTGATTCAAGAGGAAATCCAACGGTTGAGGCAGAGGTTTATACTGATAGTGGTGCTATGGGAAGTGCAATGGTTCCATCAGGCGCCTCAACCGGTATACGTGAAGCAATTGAATTACGCGATAAAGATGATTCAAGATTTCTAGGTAAGGGTGTTCTTTGTGCAGTAAAAAATATTCAAGAATCAATTGCTCCTACTTTATATGGAAAAGAAGTTTCGGAACAAACGAATATTGATCAGGTAATGATTGATCTAGATGGTTCTTCAAATAAAGAAAATCTAGGCGCAAATTCAATTCTGGCTGTTTCTATGGCAACCGCACATGCGGCTGCAAATGAAAATAATCTTCCTCTTTATAAATATTTAGCTGATGAAGAAAAATTACAAATGCCCGTCCCCATGATGAATATTATTAATGGTGGTGTACATGCTGATAATAGCGTTGATCTTCAGGAATTTATGATATTACCAGTTGGCGCTCCAACTTTGAGAGAGGCTGTAAGGTATGGAACTGAAATATTTCATTCACTCAAATCCGTATTATCTAAACGTGGTTTGGGAACGACAGTCGGAGACGAAGGCGGGTTTGCACCTAATCTGTCATCTAATGAAGAGGCAATAGAAGTTATTTTGGAGGCGGTTACAAAAGCTGGTTATGTCGCAGGCGACGATATCTTACTAGGTTTAGATGTAGCAAGTTCAGAATTTTATAAGGATGGAATTTACACCCTTGAATCAGAAAATTTAAAATTAAATTCACAAGAATTTTTAGAATATTTAAAGCCATGGTTTGAAAAGTATCCAATAATAACAATGGAAGACGGTATGGCTGAAGACGATTGGGGTGGATGGAAACTATTAACAGAAGCCCTTGGTAAAAATATCCAGTTAGTTGGCGACGACCTTTTTGTAACAAACACATCAATACTTAGTGAAGGTATTAAAAAAAGTGTTGGTAATTCAATTTTAATAAAAGTGAATCAAATAGGGACTCTTTCTGAAACGTTTAATGCAATAAAAATGGCTAAAGAAGCTGGTTACACTGCTGTTATCTCACATCGTTCAGGCGAGACAGAAGACACAACAATTTCTGATCTTGCCGTAGCAACTTCGGTCGGGCAGATAAAAACAGGCTCTTTGTCACGCTCTGATCGCGTTGCAAAATATAATCGTCTTATGAAAATTGAAGACGAATTACAGGGTAATGCAACATACCTTGGGCGTAGTGTATTTTATAATTTATCATGAGTATTAAAGTGTTATTTTTTTAGGAAATATTAATGAAATTTATTACTGTTATTATGGTGTTGTTGTTGCTTTTGTTGCAGTACCGTTTATGGACAGGTAATGGGAGTTTAATTGAAGTAAGTCTCCTTAGGGAAGAAATAGAAAAGGTAAAATCTGAAAATGAGAGCCTAAAAGAACGTAATCTTTCATTAACAGCAGAAGTTTTTAATCTTAAGCAAGGGCACGAAGCCATAGAGGAAATTGCTCGTAGTGAAATGGGGATGGTTAAAGATGGTGAGACTTTTTATCAAATTATTGATAGTGCTGAGCAACAATTTAATTCAAACTAAAATAATATGCCAAAAAGTAATAAGTATTGGGTAGTTATCCCAGCTGCTGGAATTGGTAAACGAATGGGTAGCGATATCCCCAAACAGTACGTTTCCGTGCGCGGAAAAACAGTTATTGAACATACTATAGATAATTTTATTAGTCGTAAGGAAATTCAAAATATTTGTATCTCAATATCAGAGTCCGATAATTATTGGTCTACATTACCAATATCAAAAAATAAAAAAATAATAACAACTGTAGGTGGTAATGAACGATATGAATCTGTTTATAATGGTTTACGTGCTTTACAAGATAAAGCGAATGACGATGATTGGGTACTAGTACACGATGCTGTAAGACCATGCCTTAAAAAATCAATAATAGATCGATTAATTACTGATATAAGCTCACACGATGTCGGTGGAATTTTAGCTTTACCTTGTTTTGAAACGATGAAAAGAGTAAATAATAGTAATGAAGTCGAGGAGACAATTAATAGGGAAACTATTTGGCGCGCGCAGACACCTCAGGTGTTCAAATATCAAAAACTTCTATTGGCAATTGAAAAGGTAATTAATGAAAATATTTTTATAACCGACGAAGCAATGGCAATGGAGTTATCAAATCATAAACCCATTGTTATTTTAGGTGATGAGAATAATATTAAAATAACTCATAAAACTGATCTTAAATATTTAGAACTATTTCTCGAGAAAACACTATAAATATGCGAATTGGACATGGATATGATACTCATCGCCTTGTTGAAGGCAGGCCTTTAGTTTTAGGCGGCGTTACTATCTCTTATTCAAAAGGTTTGGATGGCCATTCGGATGCCGATGTGGTTATACATGCCGTATGCGATGCGTTGCTTGGTGCGATGGGTTTAGGTGATATTGGAGTACATTTTCCTAATACTGATATGAAATTAAAAGATATCGATAGTCGCGTTCTATTAAAGCAAATTTTTGATTTGATGAAAGAAAATAAATTTATTATTGGTAATTTGGATATTACGATTTTAGCGCAAGAGCCAAAGATGGTTGATTATATTCCTATGATGAAAGAAAATTTTGCTAGTGATTTAAGTAGTAACATTTCACTTATTAATATTAAGGCAACAACTACTGAAGGTATGGGATTTGTTGGCCGAGGTGAAGGTATCGCAGCACACGCAGTTGTTTTACTAACCTCAGCTTAAAAAAATATTTCTAGTTTTTTTTGAAGTAAACATATACTGCTCCAGTTCCTCCATCACTAGGTTGCGCCGAACAAAACCCCCAGACCATGGAGTGATTTCTTAACCACTGGTTTAGTTTGTTTTTAATTACAGGAGAGTTGTTTTTTGATCCATAACCCTTCCCATGAATGATAAGAACACATGATACGGATCGAAGTTTACATTCTTCTAGAAACATAGCTAATTCTTTTTTTGCTTCTTTTGCCTGCATTCCATGTAAATCTAATTTATTCTCAAATTTATATTTTCCCTGTCTTAATCGTTTAAATTTTTTATCGTTTTCACCCGCACTACAGAATCTAATTTCCTCTTTACCATCAACTAATTTTTCATTTAGTTCATTTTCATTTATTTCATAATCAGAATTAACATAGTTCTCTTCATTCTTTTTTGGATATGGGGACGGCTTAGATTTTTCAGTTATAACATTATTATCTTTAATTGGTTTAGTATTTCCGACTGCATCTCGAAATAGTTTTTTGTCTTCATCTGATATTTTTGATGATTTATTCATTTTACTAATTTAGCGATTTTCTCGCGTTTGAAAATATTTTTATCCAGGGGCTGTATTCACTACTCCATTCTTGCGGTAACCAAGAAAACTGTTTAGTTAAAAAGACACGCTCAGGATGAGGCATCATGATGGTAAAGCGCCCGTCTTTATTGGCGAATCCAGTTAGCCCATTTTCTGATCCGTTAGGGTTTTGTG
>Ga0066372_10000180_pt1 | contig 21756 bp, 17 predicted proteins | sample Knorr_S15_td_250_FD_77011 | JGI IMG/M metagenome (GOLD analysis project Ga0066372, IMG submission 77011) | Marine microbial communities from Southern Atlantic Ocean transect - Knorr_S15_td_250_ad_251m_LV_A | ecosystem: Environmental > Aquatic > Marine > Oceanic | place: Southern Atlantic ocean... | reverse complement strand
CGATGCATAAGTACGAATATAGGAGAAGCCGGTGAAGCACATTAAAGCGGTCAATCAGAAAGCTGCTCGGATCGAAGCTTGGGTGGCCCACGAAGCTGAGCAAGCACAGCCTAGCGAGCTTGATGTCGTAGGTCTCGAAAGTCGTCCTCCCCACGAACAGAACGGTCCCAATTTTCCTTTGGGTTGTTCCTTGGTCTTCGCACCCGGGTGGGAAGCAGACTCTGCTGGCGGTACAGCAGGACTCTGTCAGCCTGTGGAAAGAGACATCTTCGACTGTCACCTATCATGTTTCTGGCCGGCACATGTGCCAGACCAGCTCAACCATTCTCCTGATTGGACAAGCAAGTGCGCGTCTGCTCAAAAAGACTGGCGTAAGCTGGACTTAATTTTCCCGTAGGCTAGAGGCTCAACTGACATGATGCGGATGCTTGATAGCGGCGTATGGGCGCTCATTATCCTGATGGCTGGGACATCAATAAAACTCGAGGCCCAGGAAACTGCACTCTGGTATCTGGGCACCTATACCAGAGACATACTCGTGTGGGATGAAGCCAGCGAACAGGTCATTGACCGGATAGAGATGGGGCATGACATCCCAGCTGATATCGTCGTAAATGAAGGGAAAGACCGTATTTACGTGCGTGATGGAACCGCGCTGTACATGGAACTTGTGGACCTGAAGACAAACAAGGTCGTGGATGAGTTCACTTTGTCCCAAGGCAATATAACCGTGCGTATTAACGGTTTCGCACCGCATCCAGCGGATGAAAAAGCTGTGATCTTCGCGAAACGATATACCAAACTGAGGGACAGGTATGTGGTCGAAGGGCCATTCCTGCTTGAATATGATCTGACGAATAAGACTGTCACTGACACAATTCCATGGCCAAATGATCAAGAGCGCGAATCGATTCGCTTTCAGTACTCTCCGGATGGCGAAATACTCTACATGTTCGCTGAAGACATTATCGCACTTGATGCAAACAGCTACGAGGAAGTTGACCGATGGCAGATATCCACTCCGATTGAGTCTGGGGTTGGGCGAAGCAGGTTCGGAACAACCCCTCAGCCTTATGATGAAGAGGGTGTGGCCACCAGCCTCTTTAGGATGACAGATCCAGTGCAGAACCGGCGTATGATGGGTATAGCCAAAGTTCGACTTTCAGAGAAAAAAGTGGACTTCTTCACACTTGGGGAATCCAGGCCAATTAGGAATTTCACACTCGCGCCGGATGGCAAGAAAGCCTATGGACTACTTGAGCAAGGCAATATTGCAGAGTACGAATTTTGGGAGTTTGATCTGGTCAATCAGCGAGTATCCAAAAGGGCGCCTTTCGCGGGTCGACCCCGCATGACCTTGGGGGTGAGTGCTGATGGGGAGCGCCTTTTCATTTATAACGCAGGTAATACGATTGACGTCTACAACGCTGAAACATTTGACTATATAAAGCAGATCGTGTTCGATGAGGACACAACGTTTGAAGTTATGATTCCCAAAACAGCGAACTTCACACCATGAGTTACACTAGTAAGGAGGATACCAAGGTGAACCGACTCAGAAAGCTTCTAGCCCTTAGTTTCTTAGGATTTATATCCCTAGGGACTACACTCGAAGCCCAAAACGTTGATCCCGTCGGTGTCTACGGTATAACGATCAATGCTGATTTTGACGGCCAGGTAATGCAGCTGTTTGGAACACTGACCATTGAAAATTCAGATAATGGACTTAGAGGATCAGTCGATACAGACATGGGAATTACCTCGTTATCCGGTATCGAGATTGAAGGATCAGAGATGAAATTCAACGTGGATGCAGAGGGCATGCTAGTCGCGTTCGAAGTGAACTTTGAAGATGATGGGTTCAGCGGAGAATTCGATTTAGACGGTTTGGGTGGAGGGACTATATCAGGGACAAAGCGCTAAATTTCATCTAAGCACAACATCGTTCTTAATAAGCATATAACAACTGAAGTTCTGGTCCCCGAAGTGGGTGACCTCACACTGTGAGTTACACTAGTAAGGAGAATACCAAGATGAACCGACTCGGAAAGGTTCTGGCCCTTAGCGCCCTAGGGTTTATATCCCTAGGAACCACACTCGTAGCCCAAAACGTTGATCCCGTCGGTGTCTATGGTATAACAATCGATATTCCTGAAGCGGGATTTCAACTTCCCGGTACAATGACGATCGAGAATTCTGATAACGGCTTGACGGGATCCATGGTACTTGAGCTACCTCCTGAGATGCCATCTCAGGGACCCGCCGACCTGTTTGATATCACGATTGAAGGCAATGTGATGAAGTGCAAGATCGGAGCACAGGGAGCCACGGTCGACATTACACTCAATTTTGAGGACGGTGGATTTAAGGGCAGCGTTATGTCTGATATGGGAGCATTTGATATCACAGGCACAAAGCGCTAAGCCCCCCCTACTCCACTCAGTCCAGGCGACCCTTAGACGCCTGAATCCAGAAAAACTGTGGCCAAAATACTAGATCCGCACTTCAAGCGGGCACTAGTATTTGTGCGCCCATACGGCTGGGCACTCCTGCCAGTGGTCGTGCTCTCGCTCCTAGGCACTGGTTTAGGCCTAGTACTCCCATACCTCTCAAAGCTTCTGGTTGACGATGCACTCGTTGCCCAAGATTTTAGCGCACTTCTGAACATCGTAGGCCTCTTTATCTGTATCACAGCGGCCTCTTTCCTGATGAACGTCCTGAGTGGAATGCGCTACACCAAGGTGTCAGCTGACATCCTATTCGACATGCGATTGGACCTTTACCGCCACCTGCAGCGGTTATCTCCGAGATACTACGCGAAGACTCCACTCGGGGATGTCGTATCCAGGATCAATGGCGATATCGGGGAGATTCAGCGTGTTACGGCCGAGGCGACTCTTGCATGGCTGGGTCAGCTCATCGCACTAGTAGGAACGGTGGGGATGCTGATTTATCTTGACGTACGCCTATTTTTTGTTGGGCTTATCACTTTACCCCCCGCCCTTTTTGCCCTTTTACGCTATCGGCGTCAGCTAGAGGCCCGCGTTCGTGACCTCCGCGAACGCAGCGCAGATATCGGCACCTTCTTGATTGAGACACTTCAGGGCATGCGAGCAGTCGTCGGAGCCAACGCACAGGAGCGTGAGGTTGATCGTTTTCGTAACAAAAACGACTCCTTCGTTGATGCGCTACTTTCTATGCGACTTTTTACGTATCTAGCCGGCGGACTGCCGGGACTCTTGCTCACTACCGGTACAGGTATCGTCTTTCTATACGGTGGATATCGTGTGATCGATGGAGCGACAACCCTTGGTACGTTTGTGGCATTTATGGCCTACCAAATGCGTCTAATGGCACCTATCCAAGGATTAATGGGCCTGTACTCTAATCTTGCTACCGCACGAGCATCTTTGGTGCGGGTGCACGAAATCCTTGATAGCCCTCCTGAAGTTGTTGAGGCTAACCCGGCCAAGTCACTCTCAGAATGTAAGGGAGAATTAACCCTTGAAGGGGTTCATTATGGCTTCGGACGTGGAGGCGAGGTGCTCGCTGGTATCCATCTAGCCATCCCCACAGGACAGATATTAGCGATTGTCGGAACCAGCGGAAGCGGTAAATCAACAATCGCAGATCTTCTTTCTCGCCAGCTCGATCCAGATGAAGGCCGCATCCTGTTGGATGGAACGAATCTGTGTGACCTACTCCTTTCACAAGTAAGAAGGCACGTCGCGGTTGTCGAACAGTCACCATTTATTTTCCATGCTACGGTTGCTGAAAATGTCCGCTATGCGAGACCGGAAGCGACAGAAGCAGATGTGCAACGAGCAATACAGGCAGCGGGACTCTCAGATCTTATGGATTCGATGCCGGAAGGCATAAATACGGTCGTTGGTGAACGAGGAAGCCAGCTGTCAGCGGGTGAACGCCAGCGTGTCGCGATTGCGCGCGCCTACCTTGCCGAACCTTCAGTGCTCATTTTCGATGAGGCAACCGGCGCACTTGATCCCATGTCAGAAGCTGCTGTCCTTTCGGGTTATGATGCTCTGATGCGCGGCCGGACTACTGTGCTCATCACGCACCGGATTGACCTGGCCCGACAAGCAGACCGAATCGTGGTACTCAAAAATGGAAGAGTGGCAGAAGACGGACGGCCGAACGACTTAGAGACTCAAGGGACTGCTTTCAGCGATATTTTTCTAGACGTCAAGACCGGCTAATTCCTGCTGATGCTTGAATGAGAAAAATATGACCATGAAGGACCGACCCATTACCCTCACAGTTATAGATAGCGGAGTAAATATTCCACACCCTCACTTACCTGCAGTACAAAGCGGTATCTCTCTTGATCCTGAGGGTAACGAACAAGAAGATTTTACAGATGTGTTAGGGCATGGAACTGCAGTAACGTCAGTGATCTATGAAAAAGCCCCCGACACGGAAATCTTTGCGGTAAAGGTCTTTGATCAGCAGCTCGCGACAAGCGTGCCAATACTCGTGAAAGCGCTAGACTGGGCGTCAGAGCATCATATGCGTCTAGTCAATTTGAGCCTTGGTACACCCAACGAGATTCGTGCTTACGATTTAGCTCCAGCCGTGGCACGTGCCGTCGAGAGAGGAACTATCATCGTTTCGGCTAGAGCCAATGAAGAAGAATTCTGGTATCCCGGATGTATGGAAGGTGTCTTAGGGGTAGTCCTCGACTGGAAGCATCCCAGGGAGAGTGTCTCCGTGATCAAGGCCGAAGGATCTACCGAAGCCTCTTCGGTCCGTGTTGCCAGCGCATCTGGTTATCCTCGACCGATTCCAGGAATCCCAACCTCCCGGAACTTGAACGGGATTAGTTTTGCCGTAGCGAATACCACAGGTGTGCTCGCCGCACTTCTCATAGATCGACCGGATGTTCGGACAGCTGAAGCAGCATTGGATCTCCTCAGTGAGAAGGCACCTCCACTAGACTAAGCTCGGAGCCGGTCGTGCACCCAACCTCAGCTGCCTCGTTAAGGAGCCACTAGTTCAATTGCCGTGCTCACTGACTGAGCCGATGGTGCAACGTCCATCAGGTTGTCGGAGGGTAGGATATGAGACGCCGAGCTGGTCAAGATACGAATCATAGCGATCAGAATCATAGTAATACTTCCGCATTTCCTCCCTGAACCCCCCCATGATTTCGGCATTCATTTCAGTCGCTGGTTGGTCTGATGGCCGGATAAATGGCGTGTACTGGATTTCACGGTTCTGGATGTTCTCGAAATAGTCCCAAGCCTGATCAACTAGTTCGGGTCGAACCATGAAATCGAGAAGGGTCATGGCTTGTGCCATTGCTCCCTGCGTAGCGCCTTTATGAGCGATGGGGGTTGCCATCGCCATTGCGTTCGCCCAGTGATGTCCTGGGAGACCGGGAATGTTGGATGGGAAAGAGAGTGTCGCTGTTGGTACATTCCAAGAAATATCCCCGATATCGTCTGCAAACCCTGCAGTTCTCTGTGCTTCGGTAAGTGCAGGCCTCAGAATCGCAAGCTCTGTAGCTAACCCAGACTCGAAGGTACCAACCTCTCTCTGTGTTGCTTCAGCAAAACGCTGATCATCCTCAGTCCACTGCGGGAGCCCAACCTGCTGGATATTTTCATACATCGCCTCAGCGATTACCTGGTTAAAGTGACCAGGCCACGCACTACCGATGATGCGGACATCGTCCAGGACAGTACCGCTCATCATTGCCGCTCCTTGTGCAATCGAATCTCCGATCGCAAAAAGATCTCTGATCTGAGGATAGTTTTTCTCGCGGAAATAAAACCAAATTGAAGCCTTGGATGGCACCACATTGGGCTGATCTCCCCCGTCATACACTACGGAATGGGACCGATGCTGAGTGCGCAGATGTTCACGGCGGAAGTTCCAACCAACCTCCATGAGATTCACTGCATCAGCAGCGCTTCGCCCCCTCCAAGGAGCCCCTCCGGCGTGGGCGGCAGATCCCTCAAAAGTGAACACTGCTGAAATAAGACCAGTTCCAGGGGTCATGCCCCAGCTAGTCGACAAATTATTCCCAACATGAGCATAAAGGACGATGTCTACGTCTTCAAACATGCCCTCCCTCACGTAATATGCCTTGGTAGCAACAAGCTCCTCTGCTACTCCGGGCCAAATCTGAATCGTTCCCTCTAGCCCTTCTTGCTCCATGAGTTCTTTTACTGCAAGAGCAGCTGTGATCTGGACAGCCATACCCGAATTATGCCCTTCTCCATGCCCAGGGGCCCCCTCAACAAGAGGAAGATGACAAGCCACTCCAGGCATTTGGGACGCCTTTGGAATATTATCGATATCGGTTCCTAGAGAGATCTTAGGTCGGCCGGATCCCCAAGTAGCAACCCAGGCAGTAGGAATACCGGCCACTCCCTCTTCCACAGTGAAACCATGTTCCCGAAGGAGTTCTACCAGGTAGGCTGAAGTCTCAAACTCTTGAAAACCTAGTTCAGCAAAGCTGAAAATTTGGTCTACGATATTTGCTGTGAATTTTCTTTTCCCATCGATCGCCTCAGCAAGCTCATTCTTCCAGCCAGCCAACTGACTTGTTTGGGCAGTAGAGCCGCTCGGTAAAACAAGCGCGGGCACTAAAACCCATACCATTACAATCACAAACCGATACGTGGGTGAAAACATTTAAGGCTCTCCTATGGAACTAGTCAGTCTCAGTCCAAAATGAGTTGGTTCCGGTCGTCCCGCGAGAGCTTAGCTCCTCTCGACCTGCGCCAACTACAATACCGCCTATAACCAGGCGAACTAGGAATTCCACTCCTGTTTACCGCTAGCCAGATATATGTCATGCTCCTTATATGATTCAACTGACATCTAAGCAACGAGCGCACCTTCGAGGCCTTGCAAACCGACTCAAGCCAGTCATACATGTGGGGACAGAAGGAGTCAGTGAGAAACTCCTTGCATCAGCGTCAGAAGCATTTAACAAGCGTGAGCTAATTAAGGTTAGAGCCCAGGAAGGAGCACCTGGACCCATCAAGGCGATCGCGAATGATATAGCCTCTCACCTCCCAGGAGTGCATGTCATTCAAACGATCGGGCGCATCGCAGTTCTATACCGCCCACATCCGGAGGACCCCAAAATACAGCTGTCTAAGCCAACTCAGGGTTAAGTAAATGTCCCGGGCGTTTATCAAAGAAGATCCTGATGAACCAACCCCGACATATCAGCTACCTGATCCCGAATCACCCTATTACAACGAGGCAGCAGCGTGGGCGCTCATCCAAGGAGCAGATCAGGGAGATTCTCGAAGTGCCGAACTGGCTACAAGCTACAACTGGGGTGACCCAACACTGGTCCCGTGTGTCCTTTCGATCCTTAAGGAAGCTGAAACTGCTGGTGAAGATCGGGTAGCTCAGCTAGCACGACGATTCCTTAAGGCTGCCGGAAAATCAGAATCACCTTGAGATCTACTAAAAGAAGAACGCTCCACAGGCCAATATGGCTTGTAGAGCGTTTTTCTTTCTCTTGAGGACCTCTCCTAGAACGGCAGACGGCCCAAAAAAACTATTTAGGCACAGCTCAACACGAAACGCAGTTGTTGTTGTTCTTAGAACCGAGACCCATAAGCAGTGTCACCGCATTCAAATGCGGCGGGATTCGTGATACAGGGCCATTCGCCAAGTCAGCAGTGGTCTGTCCACGCCGATTTACCACACTGACATCGCCTCCCTGGCTGATGAGATAGAGGATCATCTCGTTATCACCGCGGCCCGCTGCATTATGGAGCGGACGGTATCCGTTGTGATCTGGCTGGTTAACGTCGGCGCCAAGTTCCTCAATGAGATATCTCACTGACGGAATCCAACCACCGGGCATAGCCCGATGTGCGTTACCCGCAAAACCTTCACCATATCCAGCACCCGCAGCAGCGTTGACTGGGAATATTCCCGGCCCCCCGTCTACATACGGAGGCAAGCCTGATGGGTCAGCGTTTGCCTCACGAACCGAATCCGCTCGCTCTACCAGATTAACCAGTTCTTGTCGCCTATCGTCTGAGATTTCCGCCAACTCCTCATCCGTGAATTCTGCTCTTTCAGCTTCTGGTAGCTCGTTTCGTACTGAAGTAAGAACCTCCATCCGCTCTTCTGCAGACAGTGGATTGAAGTTGGAATCGTCGGATATCTGATTACGTGCGGAACGAGCTCCCGTATCTCGGGGTCTCCTTCGCCTTTGTTCTGGGGCAATTGTTGGGATGTTGGGATCAGCACCATACTTAACTAACAGGCGCATCGCCTCAACATCTGCCGCGTAGGCCGCACGCCAGAACGCCGTGGAACCTTTTGTATCTACCAGCCCACAATTCCGATTGCCGCACCCTCCGTAGACCATGTACCAAGGATGCATCGTCGTACGTGCGTCAGGCTCAGCTCCACTCTGTAATAGTGCTTCGAGCACTTCCGTATACGTAGTATTCTGCAGGTGGTGTTCCTGAGGTTGAGGGAACCGCGTCCGAGGTTGCCACTCACTGTTCACTGCACTCCATAGTGGTGCAATACCGTTGATGTTGGCTGCCAGGTTGGGATTTGCCCCAGCGTCAAGCAACAGCATGGCCATATCGAACTGCCCATTGATTGTAGCCATGAGGAGCGGGCTCGTACCATCACTCAGGCTTATCTGGTCGACGCCAGCTCCACCATCAAGAAGTACTCGTGCTACTTCCAAATGCCCCTGACGAGCTGCATGTAAGAGTGCTGTCATTCCACCAGTCGCTGTGATGCTAGGCGAGCCACCTCTTCTGTTTTCTTCCTCTTCTTCTTCCTCTTCTTCTTCCTCAGGAAGTCCATTCTCTAGTACCTCACGGCCAGCACGTAAGGCAGCCTGCACCTGAGTTGGCGTGATAGAGCCACTGGCTTCTCGAATAGCGTCAAGGACTTCGTTTTGTCGCTGGTTGGCGGCACGGTCCAGCTCTCCTTGTTCTTGGAGGTCGACTACAGTCGTCGAGAGTCCGGGTTCTGCGCCGTGTTCCAGTAGGTAAACTGCGGCAGCAGCTCTATTAAGCGCTGACGCGAAGATTAAAGGTGTTTGACCCGAAGAAGCCTCTAAGGCATTCGCGTCCGCACCGTGTTCTATCAGTGCCTCAAGTACATCGGTCTGACCAGAAGCTGCAGCTAGATGGATTGGTGTCGTACCAGCTGGGAAGGTCATGGCATGAACATTGGCGCCTTCTTCTAGTAGACGACGTGTGACGGGTTCATTTCCTGCTTTGCTCGCCAGATGTAGAGGAGTGTACTGACCGATACGTGTAGTTGCATCAACTCGGCCACCAGCATAAAGGAGTACCTCAACCATCTCTAGTTGGGCACGCTCAGCGGCCCAATGTAGTGCCGTCATTCCATCGCCCTGTGCTCCATTCACATCCGCCCCCTGCCTGAGGAGACCACGCACAGTTTCTAGATCACCATTCATCGCAGCATCAGCTACCGGCGCTTCAGGAGGTGTGGCCGCAGTAAGCGCCATGACCACACCCAGCACCCCAAAAACTCTTAAGGGTAGACCCTTCATTCTATTCCTCCAGCTTCGTTCAGCATTCGTATTCAGTCTCTCATTTGCTCTATGAGCTAGAAAGACGTCGCAGATACAGGTGGTGTGGCGAGGGAGAAAACCCCGTCACTGTCTCCGAAACTCTCCATCTCATCATGACCAAGCATGTGGAGTAGCGTGAGCATCACGTTAGCCATTGGTGTGTCGTCCGCCGCCTGCAGGTGGACATTACCGGCTAATTGCCCGCTAGCATGACCCATCAAGATTAATGGACAACGGCGATGGTTATGGATATTGGCGTCTGCCATCGGAGATCCCCAGATAATCATTGACTGCTCAAGCAGATTGCTGTCCCCGACCACCGAGTTCTCCATCTTCTCGAGAAAGTATGCTAGCGTTGACATACGGTATTGGTTGATCTTATTGAATTCGAGAATCGCCTCCTCACGCCCACCGTGATGCGAGGCCGGATGGAAGGGTCTCCCTGAATCACTGTCTGGGAACACACGGTTCTGCGCATCCCGTCCGGTCTTGAATGAGATCACTCGCGTCATCTCTGTTTCAAGCGCTAGCACCTGGAGATCAAACATCATTTCCATATGTTCTCTGAACGTATCAGGAACCCCTGCCGGTGCTTCGGGCAATGCCCGCTCTTCTCCACTAGAGTTTCTGATTTCAACCATCTCGATACGTCTTTCAATCTCTCGGACATTATCGAGATACTGGTCCATACGTTCCCGATCGACGGCACCAAGATCCCGACGTAAAGACGCAACTTCGTCCGCAATCCAGTCTAGAATACTCGCCCGGTCAGCTCTACGCTCAGCACGTTCTTCAGGACTGGACCCAGCACCGAACAGCATATCAAAAGCCACCCTTGGATCCCGAATCATCGGCATCGGTTCACTGGGTGATGACCAGCTGATCGTATCCGTGTAGGCACATGAATAGTTATAGGTGCAACCACCAGATTGATCGAGATTTTCAATACAGAATTGCATGGAAGGAAGCGGTGTGTCCTGACCAAAGCGCTTCGCGTAAATCTGATCCAGGGACGGGGTCCCTACCCAGAGATCCGACCCCTGTGTCTGCTTCGGATGCGACTGAGTCAGGAACACCGCGCTGGACCGGAAGTGATCCCCTCCAACCTCCGGCGCAGACAGCGGCTCGGCCATCCTGACATCAGTATTGCTTATTAATGTAAGGTAGTCCCGCCATGGTTCGAGAGATTTTGCAGGGTGATCAGCGATCAACTCGAAGTCACGACCTACGGTTGCAGGAGCATACAGGAGTTGGGTGGCACCCCAGTCATTATTCCCAGCTAGGCCGTGCACCTCCTCAATACAAATCAAGGGCATCTTATCAGCTGCGAGGAACGCACGCCGAGAGTCGCCCAGCCTCCCAGCTGGGACCATCGCATCAAGGAACGGCAGGGCAACACTCGCACCCATACCACGTAGGAACGTCCGTCGCTCGATATGTTTACCTGTAATAAAATGCATCTCTTGGTCTCCTGACCTATGTCTTACTACATCGTTCTCTTAGTTGGAGGAATTAACTTGCTCCTCCCCTTCAGTTGTGCTATCTAGCGCTGCTCGCTTCATCTGGAATGCATCACTCTGAATGATACTCATAATGAAGGACGACAGCCTATAATCGTCTTTCTCTGCATTTCTTGAAATTTCTCGCACCACGGGTTGATCATAATGTTCAATACGTCGTCCGAGTGCGTAAGCCATCAGGTTCTCCGTGAAGTTCCTGACCAGTGGAATCGGCCTGCCTAGCAATGCGTCGACAAGCTCTGCAGGTGTAGATACAGGCGTACCATCATAGAAATCCCCGCGGGTATCTAGCGGATTCCCATTCTCTCTAAGTCGCCAGCTGCCCGTCACATCAAAGTTATCAAGCGCTAGGCCGATCGGATCCATCATAGTGTGACAGGAGTTGCAAACGGGGTCCGCCCTGTGGAGTTCCATTCTCTCACGCGTCGTGAGAAACTTTCCACCAGAGACAGCTCCAGTCTCATCCAAGTCAGGTACGCCCGGCGGCGGCGGCGGCGGCGGCGAGCCTAGTAGGACTTCCATGACCCATTTACCACGGAGCACCGGAGAAGTGCGATTCGCCAGCGAGGTCAGGACTAACACGCTTCCCTGGCCCAAGAGTCCGCGGCGTCGATCATCCGAATAATCAACGCGCCGGAAATGGTTCCCTGATACACCAGGAATTCCGTAGTGTCTGGCAAGGCGCTCATTAACGAACGTGTATTCGGCACTGAATAGCTCTAAGAAGCTCTTGTCCTCGCGGACAAGGTTGTAAAAGAAGAGTTCCGTCTCTCTCCTCATCGCATCCGCAAGATTTTCATCAAAGTTCGGATAAAAATTGGGGTCCGGACGAACCTTGTAGAGATCTTGAAGCCGTAGCCACATCCCTGCGAAACGCGTTCCCAGAGCCTCAGAACGAGGATCTGCAAGCATTCTCTGTGACTGCCTCTCAAGCTCTTTGTCCGAGAGTTTCCCTTCTGCTGCGATCTTAAGCAATTCAGCATCTGGAGGCGTGCCCCAGAGGAAGAAAGAGAGCCGCGAGGCAAGATCCGCATCCGAGAGCCGATACGATTCACCGGGATCCTTGTTTCCAGGCTCCCTTTCGAATCGGAACACGAAGTGTGGGCTCGCGAGTATCGCCTCGAGCGCCCTTCTCACTCCACCCTCGAAGCCTCCGCGGGCGGAGCCAGCTGAGTAGAAATTCATGAACCCTGATATGTCACTATCCGACAGAGGGCGCCTATACGCTTCACTACCGAGCCGGGACACAATCTCCCTGGCGCACTCTAGTTCCTCACTCGGCACAGTCGGTCGGCAGGAAAAGATCTTGGAGCGAGTAGCAGTCTCAGAAACTCCAGTTGTGTTATAGGGACCACTGACAATCAAGTCACGTAAATGCGGTAGCGATGTAATCCCGTTCCCGCCCGAACCACCACCAGCCAACGACCACTCGTGCGGACGAAGAAGGTCTTCGTACGGACCATCTCCACGGCGGACAAACGCGGCTGAGACTTTGTGCTGTCCTGCACGAAGCATGATTGGTTCCGTCCTAACCCCCGACCCACCACGGCCATCCGCTCCAGCTCCAGAACGCGTGTAGTGAAGAAGTGCAACGCGCTCGCCATCGATCGATATATCGACGTCCTCAAGCCGCGCATTACGGCCACCATTGAATGTCATTGCGAAAACATATTCCGCATCGGCCGGAAATACGTGGTCTATTACCATGCCGCCACGGGTGCCGTACGGAGCTCCTTCCACATGGTCCCAGGGATGCTGGGAAATATACTCCGGAAGCTTATAGACTTGGTCTACAGCTGGCGCGCTCCGATTACCTACAGCCCAGCGGCTAATCTCGCCCGCCGCATTTAGATAGGACTCTAGCAAAGTGGCTGAAAGCGACTGCACATCTGCGATATTATCGAAATTGGCACTCATCTGATCGTTCTGGAGCCACTCACTGGCATCAACCTTGAGGAGCAGGAGGTCTCTTATGGCCTGTTCGTACTCAGCACGATTAAGGCGCTGGAAGGTTCGGCCACCAGGGTTCGGGTTTCGCGATGCAGCAGCATCGACCACTCGCTCAAGCTCTTCGACAACTGTTTGGAGCGTGTCACCTCCAGGTCTCCTAGCACCAACCGGAGGCATCATTCCAGCGCGGAGCTTACGGATCATACGTTCAGCAATTTCCGCGTTTTGATCCGCTTCATCGGCGTCGAAACCAACTAGTGACAGGTTCCCACTTAGGCGTCGCTCGTTATGACACCGCACACAAGTGTCCTGGATCACATCATTTGGTGACACATCCTCGATATCTTCATGAAGGTTGGCCGCTAGCTGGGAAGGCTTATAAACACTGGCCTTTTGCCACAATGGTCCCACTTCAGCCCGAGCTCCTGAAAGCACGAGCATCATACCCAGCGCAGCGGTGGAAAAGACGATATTTTTCATTGTGGGATACATCTCCCCAAAAAAGCCTGTTTACACGCTATCTACTGGGTTCCTAGGGGGCAAGGACTACGTCAATTACGTGTTTGGGTGTTGCGTCTAACCCCAAGAAAACCGAAACTGATCTGAGCGTGTTGGCATGAACCAGCTCGCAGGCAACTGAGTGGCTCCACATTAGGAGGTAAAAGATGGACCTGAGGCGTTCTTTCTCCCGACGGCAATTCATGGGTGGAGCAGCGACAGCGCTGGGTTATCTAGGGTTAAAGCCGGGCGCAGAGCTTTTGGCTGATGAGACGGTAAGATTTCCTTTAGCGCGTAGGTTAGATGACCCCTATGACTCCCTCGCGCACCTAAACTCAAATGAAAACCCGTGGGGGCCCTCCAAGAGTGTGCTAGAAGCCATGAATGGCGCCTGGAAGTATGCCAATCGCTATGGCTATCCTGACGGGGACATCCAATCGGCAATTGCCGATCATCATGGGGTTAGTAGAGATCACATCCTCATGGGTGCTGGCTCGGGTGAACTCCTGAAGGTCGTCGGGCTCACCTTTATGAGTCCCGGTAAGAAAGTTATCGGTGTCGAACCTACATATAGCACGGTCTACAGACACGCGACGGACCTTCGCGCAGATGCAATCACCCTGCCGTTGATGGAAGACTACCGGCAGAACATTCCGGAGATGATCCGTACCATTAAGATCAATCACCGAAACGTTGGCTTTGTTTTCCTCTGTAATCCGAATAATCCAACTGGCATAACGGTCACGGCTGCAGAGGTAAAACAATTGTTGGACAACATCCCTGAGGACGTGCCCGTGCTGGTCGATGAGGCATACCACCACTTTGTTCAAGATCCGTCTTATGCCGAATCCCTCCCATATGTCCTAGAGGGACGCAACGTGATTATCACACGCACGTTCTCAAAGATTTACGGCGTAGCAGCGATGAGACTCGGATATGCCATTGCGAAACCAGAACTCATCGATCGTATGCGCCCCCATAGCACCGGCTCTGTGAATGCACTGGTAAAATGGGGTGGAGCGGCAGCCTTGAAGGACAAGGAAGCCGAAAAGTGGGTGTTAAATAAGACAGTTGAGCTCCGAGAAAAGATGATCGCCGGAGTTAAATCAATGGGATTCGATGTCCTGCCATCTGACACCAACTTCTTTATGATGCATACGGTTCGACCGTCGTCTGAGTTTAGAACTGCCTTCCGTGAAAGAGGGGTTGCGGTAGGTCGTGACTTCCCGCCCATGCTTGACTGGCTGCGGGTCTCAGTCGGTAACGAAGAAGAGAATGAGCGGTTTATGCACGCGTTGCAGGAGATCGCTTAGCATAAGGCAAAACGCAACTACTAACTGGAAGGGCGACAATGCGGACGGCTAAAGATACGTCCCCACGAGACGCCCGGAGCCGAATAGCTCCGGGCGTTCTGTGGTTGCTGGTACTAGCTACCTTCTCCGGAAACCAAGATCTCAGGGCGCAGGAACCAGTTGCGTGGGGAGAAGAACTCGTTTTTCATACCTTTTCTATCGCTGCAGTCGACCCGAGGACTGGCGAATCCGGTGTTGCCGTTACAACACGAGTTCCCTGTGTAGGAAATGGAGTACCCTGGGTACGCGCGGGCGTTGGTGCTGTGGCAACACAGGCCTCTACACGAACGGCCTACGGGAATGAGTTGCTTGATATGCTTGAAGAAGGGCGAACCCCTCGGGATGCTCTCGACCGAGCTATGGCTGGTGACCCACAGTCCGAACGTCGGCAAGTAGGTGTTGTGGCACTAGATGGTACATCCGCTCAACATACTGGAACCGGGCCTGGCTATTGGGCAGGCCATAAATCCGGTCTCAACTATGCAGCTCAAGGCAATGTGCTTGTTGGGCCGGAGGTGATCGATGCCGTTGCGGCGGCCTTTGAGGAAACTGAAGGATCGGAACGTCATCTGGCGGATCGGCTAATCGAAGCGCTCGGGGCGGGTCAGGAAGTGGGTGGTGATCGGAGAATGGGCCGCCTGCAATCTGCTGCAGTAATCGTAGCCGATCCAAGAGAAGGACGCTTCCGACGTGCCGACGGGCTCACAGCAAATATCAATGTTTGTGAGCACCCTACTCCGGTGGCGGAATTGCGACGAGTGTACAACACGATTTCGGGAACCCTGGGGTATCGCACGCTCCAACAGTACACGGGTAACGATGTATGGCAGGTGAAACTGATCATGCATGCTCTCGACTACTACCGCTCAGGTACTGAAACCCTAGAGCAAGAAGGCAACTGGCGACTCTACGATAATGAGATCATCTCGGCAGTAGACGAGTTCCGCTCGGACCAAGGCCTATCAGTTCCTAGCTCAGGTAGTAGCCCCCCTGGGTTAGTTGATGCAGCCACCGTCGAGCGCATGTGGATTGAACTAGAGTCCGTAGGTAAGGCGGCTGAACTCCGACGAGTCATTAGGGAACTGACAGCGGTCAGGAGATAGCACGATCAGGAAGGATTCTGATCGACTAGGCGGATGACTCGAGCCAGATCGTTGTCAGCCCAAGATTGATCGCGAGGTGCTCTCCATGGGTGTTAGGGGCTGCCCCATGCCAATGCTCCTCATCTGGACCGATCATAGCAAGATCACCCACTCCTAGGGTTAGCTCGTGGCCAGAGCGATCTACCACGGAACAAGTACCACTCAACCCGAGAAGTAGTTGGAAGTCATCGTGACGATGCCAGTTCGTGCGACCGCCTGGGTCAAAGTACACCCGGTAAAGACGCACCGGCATGTCGTCATCAGGGCCCAACAAACGCTGAAATGTACCCGACAGAACAAAGTTATCCGGGTCCACCGGAGTCGGAGATCTACTCGAAGATTCGATCAGTCTCATAAGCTTTATGCGGGAATCAGACAATGCGGCTACCCTAGCGGTTACCACATCAGAGGATCTTAGTCTGGGGTCTCCAGGACTAGTGCCTCTGCTTCTATCTCAACGAGATATCCTTCTCCAATCAATCCTGCTCTCACGAGAGTATTTGTGGGACGAATATGCCGAAACCGCTGACCATGTGCGCGGGTCACTGGCTCCGATATTGCGGAATCAGCAATATAGATTCGGGTCCGTACGACATCCTCTATCCGTCCACCAAGAGACTGGATGGCGCCCTCAATTTTATCAATGCAAAAGTGCGTTTGTGATGCTGGGTCAGTACCCCCAATAAGCGTTTCTCTATGGGTTGCTGTTGTACCCGAAACAAGGATGCGATCCCCCTGTCTCAATGCTCGAGCAAAACCAGCTGCATCCTCCCACTTGGTACCGCTGAGCGCAATCGACCGGCCTTCCTGGGTTACGCTCGTAGGGTAAGGTGAAGGAAACTCATCAAAGTGATCACTGAGATCCCCAGCAGCGGTCAGGAATGGAGGCTTACGGTATTCGTCTCCACAACCACCTGGAATTTTTCGGAAATCTGCTAGGGCGTGTTCGATCTCTTCTAGGGCAGGTCCGTCCAACTCAAAATCAAAAAGGCGGAGGTTATCTTCAATGTGCTCCCCCCTTCCGAGGGGTGCTCCAATAATCACACCCGCCACAGTCGGTGCATCCAAAATCACTCGAGATGCTACGTTTGCTACCGACACCTCGAAACGCTTTGCTACTCGTTCCAGTGCTGCCAACAGAACTTGAAATTTGTCCCACCCGCCTGCAGCATCGATGAAACGTTTGTACTTCATCTGAGACCAGGTCTCAAGTGACTGGAAATCAGGCTCAGGTACCTGCAGCCACCGCTCAGTAAGAAATCCTCCTGCGAGCGTACCAAATGCCAACAGCTTGATATCAAACTTCAAACAAAGGTCGGTCATCGCGTGCCTCGCTCTCTGATCAAGAAGCGAGTAGCAAACCTGGTTTGAGACAACGTCCACTCCACTGTTGAGAAGCATCGCAACATGGGCGGCATCTGTGTTGGTCACACCGAGATGCTGGATCAAGCCTTCCTCTTTTAGCTCCTGAAGGCAGAATATGCAGTCAAGCCAACCTGGGTCTGAGTAACTCCAAGCGTGAAACTGGAGTAAATCAATCCGGTCCTGTCCCATGCGCTCCAGTGCTAATTCGACAGCGGCGCGCGTCTTTTCTTTTCCAACCGTTCCGGGCCTTGGAACCCATTTTGTTAAGAGTTCGCCTGACCCGGGCCAACCCGCTTCATACTGACCGGCGATCAACTCAGAGGTTCCATAGTGGTCTGCCATGTCGAACGTCGTGAACCCTGCATCAACGTATCGACGCATCTCAAGGGCACCTTCCTTTGGATCCATGAAAGTGCCTTCACGTTCTATGTCCGCTATCTGCCATAGCCCCATCAGGACACGTGAGATCTCTAGCCCGCTTGCCAACTGTGTGCGTTCTACCATCAAGCTATTCGGGCGGAAGTGTCCGAAAGAGAACCGCCGTATCGACCCCGTCGCGTTTTAGTGTGCGGACCTCCCTTATGTAGATACATGTCGCTAACGCCATCACAACCACCCACAGAGGTGTCGAGCGGAGGTACCATGCGCTGACATCAGCCGTCATGTCCTTCCAAAGGTGCACAACCAAAAACGTCCCAAGCAGCATGATTCCACTCACTGCAACGGGTATCTGTAATCGACGCGACTGAAGCACCGTCACATCTCTGGCAATCTTCGGATTCCGATGGGGCAGAGTGAGAACTGCAGCACACATAACTATGAAGTTCAGAAGCATGGACGTCACAAGGATATCAACACCTAAGAAGAAATCGCCGGCAAAATGGCTACCAAAGATGCTCAGTGAGGCCATAAGACCACTGAGCACTAGTGCGACATGCGGCGTGTGCCGCGTCCGATGGATTCGGGCAACACTTTTCGGGAACACACCATCTTCGGCCCAAGCGAATACGAGCCTAGACACCGACAAGAGCATCGCTGGCAAATCATTGATGAGTGCAACTGCCGCGCCTGCGACAATAAGGATTGTCCAACCAGGTGAAAGCACATAGCCCAGCAGCCCAGGGGCTGTAAGGTCCTGAGTTAGGGCTTTTTCAGCTACGAAGCTCCACGGTACCGTATGGTAGACAGCGGCGGTGAAGAGCAGGTAGAACGTGCCTACTGATACAACTGCAATACCAATCGCAAGTGGAAGAGACCTGCCAGGGTTTTTTGCCTCCCCACCGGCTTGAGCAATTGAGTCAAAGCCTATAAAGCTTGAGAAAAGGAGAGCCGAAGCCGCGAGAAAGCTTGTCCAATTAAATGGTCTTTCAGGCTCTGGAGGTACGCTGAGGCCCTCCCGAACGGTCAATCCTGCTGCAAAATCACCGTGATCAAACAAGAACCCCGCGACAATTACTATGCTCCCAAAAACAAACATTACGAACATCATCGGAACCAGAATCCGCTCGTATACTCGGAGCCCAAGCAAGTTGATCCCTACCGAAGACCAAAGGAAAATCAGGGCAAGGCTCACACGTACTGACCCCGTGTCGAGCGCGACAGCAAGCGCGTCGATCCCCATAGCCGAAACGATGTCCCTCAAGAAGGGAATCAAGACGTAGGAGACTACACCAATTGCTACAGAAACCCCGAACCACTGAGAAAAACTTGCAACAAATCCCAGGTAAGGGTTAAGGCCACGACTCGCGTAAATATAACTACCTCCAGCTCTGGGCATTGATGATGCCAGGATAGCATAGGCGAGTGCCGCGAGTATCGCGGGAACCGCTGCAAACACATACGCTGAAAGCACATGAGGGCCTATTCCCGGGACGCTCCGCTGGATCATGAATGGCAGTACGTTGATCGCTGCTCCAAGCATGGAGCAAATTCCTGTTGCAGCGAGACCCAATAACCCGAGTTGGCGGGTGAGACCGCTCGATCGTGGTACCACCGTGTTCTTGTTCGTTGTCACGTCTCGGCGCCAGAACGTCCTGCGGTGGCAGAGATCCGAGGTAGCACAATGAGCGTCATTGTCGCCGCCGTCACCGTCCCCAGAATTACAGCCAAACCAAAACGGCTCGTTGGCGGGAACGTTGATAGGACAAAAATCCCAAATCCCGCACAAATAATCATGCTTGCCCGTAACACAGGGGTCCTAATTTGATCTAATGCCCTGCTCCAGGGCAGCGGCTCTCCGAGGGCATCCAATGTACGTACACGGACAACGAGGTGGATCATCGAATCGACACCCATAGCAAGTGCAATATTCGCAGCCGGAGACGTTATGATGTCAATCGCGATGCCGAGATGTCCGAAAACACCGAGCACGACAATTGGAACAGCTGCCAGACAGATCCACATTCGAGATGTCGTCAAGGCAGAACGGGATACGATGAACCCAATGACGAGGAATAAGGCCATGAGCCCACCAATCCCAATCTTCAGGCTAGACCTTATCAGTTCTCCGAGCTGCGCTTGGAGATCATAGAGGCCTCCAATCAAGACTGGCTCGAGCCCCGCATCGACTACATCCATCCGTAATCGTTCCATGATCTCCCGACGAGATGGTTCTTCAACGGTTTCACGCATACGCAAGAAATAGTGACCCTCATCCCGAGCTGCAGTGACGTATCCCAATCCGACACTACCAAGCTGCGGAGTCGAGGCCAGGTCGAGCAGGAGCCCAAGACTCAAGAATCCCGCAAACGGGAGAGTCCTTGCATGCTCCAGCAGTACTGTTGGTGATAGCACGACACCAACGGCGGAATCCTCTTCAAGCGACGCCTGTAGTACCTGCATTTTTTCGAATACTGGATTCGAGTCAAGAAGCGCTCCTTCGGTATCGCGAATCACGATATCTAGCGTGCTGCTTCCTCCATCCGCATCAATTTGTTCAAGACCATCACGGAGCGGTTCGCCTTCAGCGAAGTAGGTGAGCAGCCCGGGATCAGTATCAACTCGGACTAGACCCGCACCGAGAAGAAGCACCATAGATCCTGCTGCAACCGCAAGCGTACGTGTCCGAGTAGGAACTGCAATTGTTGCGAAGTCCATAACCTTATTTGAGGTGCGAACCTTGGCCCATCGCCCCAGAAACGCAGGGTAAGCAGAGTAAGCAGTTACCATAGCAGTTAGCGTGCCGATTACGCCCGCGATCCCAAGCTCACGAAGAGGTTGTGCTGATGCGATCAAGAGTGAGGCGAAACCCAGGAGCGTGGTCGTCATACTCCAGAACGAGGCTTCAAGTGTGTCTCGGATCGCACTTTGAATGACGAGAGTCCGGTCAGCTTGCTCCTCAGCGGCACGCAGCCAGTTCGCTGTCATAAAGACAACGTGCGAGAGGGTGAGGACGAAAACGATCGTAACCAGGTTGGCTGTTAACAATCCGATCGAGAGACCAATCGCCTGTGTTAAAACGAGCGTCAAGCTCACAGAGATAGAGCAAGTCGCCAAAGTACCTGCCACAATGGCAATATCGCGGTAAACAATGGCAATCAGCAGACCAAACACTAAAACAGCTGCTAGACTGAAAACGATTAAATCACGTAAGAGATTCCGTCGGATCAACTCGACGATCACTGGTACACCAGACATAACGATGCCCAATTCTGGTGCTTGGTGTTCCGCTATAACCGCCTCAATCCTTGGAATAAGGACTTCGGGATCTGTTTCATCTGCCGATAGTACAATGTTGGTGGCAGCAGCATCTGGCGTGAGCAAAATTCTACTGAAGAGAGCACTGCCTTCAGGGTTGTCGGTCGTGATACTATATCCGCCAACTACTCCCTCAATCTCTAACAGTTCATCCGTAAGCGTCTCAATGCGGGCCTCATAGGAGTTTTCCGCACCCTGTTCACTTGCCACCCGCAGAATGATCTGTGGGCTCGATGGGTAAGTGTCATTGATCCTCTTCGAAGTCTGGAGTTGAGGATCACTCTCAGAGAAAAAGAAATCACCTTCAACTCGCGGACTTAAAGATCCTCTTAAGAGCCAGACCACTCCGAGACCGAGAGCCGCCACAAGAAGTGCACTCCACGGAGACGCACGATGCGTCCAGAGTCGTGGCGACACTCTAGGAACTCCAACTTAGAATTAAGGTCAACATCGGTTCCATGAATCGATTTATCCCAAAGTACTAATCAAGTTTATGACTTCAACTTGCGCACATATAGAGCCTGTTGTCAGGCCCCACTTGTGAACTGACGTAGTACTCTACTATCTAGGGCCCTACTTGATACAGGTCACTTAGGACACGAAGCTTGCCCATTCAGTTCATCATTCCGGAGGACCTCGTGCTGCGTCGTCTCTATTCTTCACTCGCAATT
>Ga0066372_10000176_pt1 | contig 21929 bp, 17 predicted proteins | sample Knorr_S15_td_250_FD_77011 | JGI IMG/M metagenome (GOLD analysis project Ga0066372, IMG submission 77011) | Marine microbial communities from Southern Atlantic Ocean transect - Knorr_S15_td_250_ad_251m_LV_A | ecosystem: Environmental > Aquatic > Marine > Oceanic | place: Southern Atlantic ocean... | reverse complement strand
TTCGCTCGAAGTTGGAAACTCTGCACCACTGACCGTTCGGGTGCTTGATGCTTCCGGGGCCTTGGTCGATATCCCTGTACGTTACGCAGCACCCCGCCAGGCTCTACGCGTGCGAAACGGTATGGTTCAGGCATTCAGCGCTGGAAACTTTGAGATTATAGCGACAGCAGTGCTCCCAACCGGTATTCGTGAAGAAACTCCCACACTACGGATACCCGTCAGTATCTCCTGGCCAGGCATAAACACGATCAATCTCAACCCATCCGCACCGATGCTCTTCGTCGGGACAACCCTGACCCATCACCCTATCGCTTTCCATGCAGACGGAACCAGGCGCCCGGCACCTGTGTTCACATGGACCACCTCTGATCCAACGGTCGCATCAGTCGATGCATACGGAGCGTTAACCGGACATTCAGAGGGAACGGTGACTCTAATAGTATCAATTGAAGGAAGTTCCAGAGAGACCTCGCACACGGTGAGGTCATTTCCAGCTACTGAACTCTTGATTGAAGGAGGAAGCGACGAAGCACGAACAGGAGACGTGCTCCGTTTCTCTGCCACTGGTCTAGGACCAGAAGGAAGGATTGAAGACCTGCCAGTGACCTGGGCATACACCTTTATACCTGATGACTCAATAAGGGCCCCCGGTTCCGCAGCAATCATGAACGAGGGGTTATTCGTGGCTGAAGTTCCTGGACGCTATACAGTTCTCGCTCTATCAGGCTCCCTTACCAGCCGTAAGACAGTATTGGTACACGGCCGTGGGATCGTTCAGCCGATTGAGTTACAAGGGCAAGGTGCAGTTCGAAGCTCTCATACATCGGATCTCTGGGTATTTGAGGGACTTGATGGAAGAGACTACGCGATCACTGGCACTTGGTCGGCCGCCGGCTGGGCTTACTTCTGGGACGTCACTGACCCGACCAACATGTTCGCAACAGACTCAATCCAGATCGACGCTCGAACAGTGAACGACGTGAAAGCTCCACCGAGCGGTCGTTATGCTGCTCTCTCCCGTGAAGGAGCTTCTAACCGAAGTAATGGCGTGGTGATCTTAGATATGGCAAACCCAGCTCACCCTATTATCGCATCAACGTTTGAAGCAAACGGTGTCACAGGCGGCGTTCACAATATGTTCGCGACCGAAGATTACCTTTTCGCACTTGCTGGAGGGGACAAGTATGTCATCATCGATGTTCGCGATCTATATAACCCGACGTATGTGAGTGAGTACAACCACCCAAACAGCCGCGTGCATGATGTCTGGGTGCACGATGGAATTGCGTATTCCTCAGAATGGGAAAATGGTGTAGTTGTCGTTGATGTTGGGAATGGTAAATGGGGCGGCACGATAGAAAATCCCGTATTCGTAACCAATGTCCCATATCCAGTGGGTGCCACCCACGCAGCTTTTCCATATCACCAGGAGTCAACCGGGAAATTCTACTTGTTTCTTGGAGACGAGATGAGCGGTGGTGGTAATGAGCCCTGGGCTGGGCGCGGAAGCGACAACCGTCCATACAATGCTGCTACTGGTGAAGGAGGTGTGCAGGGGCGCATGCGGGGCTATCTCCACATCATTGATTTCACAGATCCTGAAGAACCACTCGATGTGGCACGTTACGAGATCCCAGAGTCTGGGACACACAACCTATGGATTGAAGATGACGTGCTCTACCAAGCACACTACAAAGGTGGTCTGCGCGTTGTAGATATATCTGGTGAACTAATGGGAAACCTCGCACACCAAGGTCGGGAAATCGCGGTCTACAAACCCCAGGATCCTGGCGGATTTCTCAGCAACCAGGTAAGCGTTTGGGGCGCCCAACCTCATAAAGGTCACATCTTTTTCTCTGATATGAACTCAGGACTTTGGGCTGCAAAGTTATCTCCGATAAGCAGACCTATCAGCTGACCCAGAGTTTCAACCCGCTCGTATTTTGTAGCTAAGTACTTTAGGGCATCAGTAGTCGACCGGTCTCAGATAGAACTCTCCAATCGCGCTTGAAGAAAGAACTGCGACGGTAGGGAGTTCACGTTTCCAGTGTGTTGCATGGAGCCGTTTCCAAACGAGCTCAACTTCCTCTTGGTCAAACCCACCCCGTGCGAGTTCCTCAACACTGTAGCCGGAAACCAAACCGAAAAGAATCGGATCTGCTGTATGATACGAGACACCTATCTCGTCTTCATCAGTAACCCCCTTCACGAGATCAGCCGTGGCAGGCTTCTCGATAATCACCTCTGGGATACCCAAGTGTCTAGCAAGAGCCCACACCTGTGTCTTGAAGAGATCACCCAAAGGATTGATCGGCGGAGAGTCATCAGCATGCCAAGTAAAGTATCCAAGCAACCTCTCACTCTTATTCCCGGTACCGAGAGGGAGTGCTCCAAGCCTTGCTGATTGATCGAAGAGGATTACTGAGCGCAGCCGGGCCATGAGATTACCTTTACGAAGAGGCGATATCTCAGGCTCGTACTCTTTAACATAAAGGTCTATGGGATCCGAAATTTCAATGGTCCGAGCCTCAGCTTCGGTCATATCAAGGACGAGAGTTGCATGCTCAAGGCTTTCTCGGCTTGATGTTCTATAGGGGAGACGGAACCCGTAGACGTTTTCAGGACCCAAAGCTTTACAGGCTAAAGTAAGAGATACAGCTGAATCAACTCCACCGCTTACCCCCACGACTACTCTCTCAAACCCTCTTTGCCTACAAACTTCATCCCGAATGAACTCAATCAGAGTTTTTTCAACTAGATCAAAGTCAAGATTGAGTTTCGCCTCGTGGATTATTCCCAAATCTTCATTCGGTAGGGGTCCATCACCTACCAATCCCTCACTAACCACCTCTTGGGCTTCATCCTCCCATGGCCCATGTGAATCCTCAAGAACTGCATGAGGCCGTGTTGACTCAAGGGATCTCTGAAGGTGGGGCAGCATTTGCTCGAGGTCCGCTAGAAGGGGAGAAGCCACCCGCGATCGGTTAATCGATTCCGCATCAAGCGAGGCCAATGTGACGGATTCCTCTAGAAGAGGGCCTCGCGCTAAGAAGCTCCCATCCGGCCCAACTGCGATGGATCCTCCAAGAAATAGTTTGCCTCCCTCTGAGCCAACGAGTTGAGCTGCAATCACAAAAATCCCGTGCTCAAGTGCAACTCCCGAGGTTATTTGTTCCCATCGCTCCAAGTTTCGAGAACGTCCACCTACGGGTGAGAAGTCTCGCGCAAGAGAGGCGCTAGGCACTACCAACAGCTCTGCACCACCAAGAGCTAGAATGGTGGCAGGCAAAGAATGCCACATATCCTCACAAATCAGCATCCCTATCCGACCAAATCTTGTTTCAAAAGCCTGAACGTCCGTGCCTGGCTCAACGAAACGTGCCTCATCAAAGACTCCATAAGTCGGTAGAAACATCTTTCGGTGAATATGTCTTAGCTTCCATGCACCCTCACCAGCCTCTAGATACACAGCACTGTTGTAGAGCCGCCGCCGCCAGCGTTCGTAAAAGCCAATCACCACATCCGGACTCATTTCTGGCGGGGGACCCATTAGTCCGATGAGTTCTTCAGTAGTTACAGCGGACTCAGCGACACCTCCTTCTAGGAAGTACCCACTGAGTGAAGTCTCCGGAAAAACGATAAGATCAGTCGAATTAGACTGACTTGTGATCGTGCGTCGAATGGTCTCCACATTTGCTGACACTTCAGCTTTCGTGGGCTTGAATTGAACAAGTGCCACCCTCAGCGGGGGACGGACATCGGTATTGTTCATGGGCCGTGTGGCCATTTTAAGTTATCCACTCTTAGCACCGACCCTTTCGGGAAGGGCAAAGTAAAGGTATCCGTTCCCGTCTGCTTGTTGCAGGGATGGGATGCCAAACTTGGAATACTACTAAGGGAACGCCGCTTCTTGTAAGGGTGTTTAAGGATTGCTGAACCTGACATGCTGCCGCCGAGGGCGCACTCAATGATACATCGCATAACTTTAGTGACATTGATCCTGGTTCTGACAACAACTTCAGCACAAGCTCAGAACACACGAATTCCATCGGATTCAAGGGCGCTGGATAACCGCCCACAGCTTGCAATCCTTGATAGTGCAGTCTCGGCCATAACCCAAATGCACATGGATCAGTTCAGTGACTCCATACTTTGGGAAGCAGCGATCGATGGGTTGATCGAGGCACTCCAGGACCCTTATGCAGAACTTTTTACCCCTGTCGAATCTGAAGCATGGGAAGAAGAAACTACGGGTAACTATTCTGGAATCGGGCTGCAAATTACTCAGCTGAATGAGAGAATCACAGTTACAGCCGTCTTCCGCGGTACCCCAGCAAACCAAGTAGGACTTTTAGTGGGTGATGTTATCGTTGGAGTGAACGAACACGATGCCTCATCATGGACTACTGGGATGGCGGCAGACTCGATCAGAGGACCCGTCGGAACCGATGTTCTCGTCAAAATCAAGCGGCAGAGTTTTGACGAACCAATCGCGTTTGATATCGAGAGAGCTCAAGTGCACCGCCCGGCAGTTCATTTCGGTCGACTAGAGAGTGGACTTGGATACGTCGTTCTGGACCGTGTTGCCCGTAACGCAGCAACTGAGATGAACGATGTCTTGCGTGATATGGACTCAGCCAAAGGCTTGATCATTGACCTGCGGAGAAATCCCGGAGGATTCCTTGACGAGTCCTTAATGCTAGCAGACCTATTCTTGAAACCGGGTTCGAAGCTAGCCAGCACCGTTCAAAGAGCACCTGGCGGTCCCGCAAGTGAGACAACTGCAGATTCTTGGGATGATCGCTGGCCTCAGTTAGTTCCAGATCTGCCGATTGTCGTACTCGTTGATGAGTTCACAGCCTCGGGAGCTGAAATCTTAGCTGGTGCACTTCAGGATTACGATCGTGGACTAGTCATGGGTGCACGCACATTCGGTAAAGGTGTCGTTCAGACTGTAATGCCGCTGCCATTCAACCGGCGCTTGCGTTTCACTACTGGATCATGGTTGACACCCTTGGGACGCTCGCTCCAAAGAGTCAGAGATGCCGAAGGACGCCCTATTGAAGAAGACCTCGACACGCTTCCTCGGGTAACAACTCCTATGGGTCGCACGCTTATCAACGGTGGCGGGATTTTCCCAGATCTTGAGATTGAAAACGATACTTTGAAAACGATGGAACGCGAACTGATCGTAACCGCGAATGAGGCACGTGTTCTTCTGGGGCTTCGGCTTGCAGAATTTGGATTCGAAATCGCAACGACACTTCTTGAAAACGATGAGAAACCAAGCCTCTCTGAAGGGCAGTTTGAAGGATTTCTGGCACAGCTTGAAGAAGACGGACTGCCAGCAGAGTTGCTCTTAGATCAAGATGTGCGCTCATACCTCCACTGGCAGGCCCGGATCAACATTGCTCAGCGCATGGAAGACGTCGGCTCGGAGGCGGACTTCCGTAAGGAACGAGATCGGGTCCTGGCGGAGGCGATCCAACTTCTAATGACTTCAGACGGGCAAACAGGTCTGTTTCAAGAATTGGATAAAAGAGCGCCTGGAGTAGGTAGCGAAGGGGCAGAACGCTAGGCTAAAGTTCGGTCAATACTGATCAACTGCTCTAGGCACGGGGATGGTATTTCCCGTGAATCTGACGTAGGTATTCGCGATCTACGTGCGTATAAATTTGAGTACTCGAAATGTCCACATGACCCAGCAACTCTTGGACAGCAGCCAGGTCAGCCCCACCCTCCAACAAATGCGTCGCAAAAGTATGTCGCAACGTATGTGGCGAGACGTTCTTGCTTATTGCTGCTCGGCGTCCCGAATTCTTGACCAGCTTCCAGACTGATTCTCGTGTGAGTGGACGCCCTCGAGCGTTCAAGTATACATGCCCCCTCCCTTCTTCTCGATCGAGTTTTGGACGCAGTTCGCTAAGGTATCTTCTTAGAGTTGCCAAGGCTGGTGTGCCGATAGGCACAATCCGCTCTTTGCCACCTTTTCCAAACACTGTGATAAAAGAATCATCCAAATCCAATGCGGATATCAGCAGTCCCACAAGTTCTGAAACACGGACACCCGAAGCATAGAGCAACTCAAGGATAGATCGGTCGCGCCAGTATAGTGGCTTCTCCGGACTCGGAGCATCCAGTAGTCGCTGTGTTTCCTCTTTAGTCAAGAACTCAGGTAATCGATCCCCAATTTTCGGACTTTGCAGACGCTCTGTCGGATCAACTGATAACCAACCTTCCGCAAGTAAGAACCGGAAAAATGTTCGTACAGCCGACTGAGCCCGCCTTATCGATGATGGTGCGAGCCCGGCTTCGTGGAGAGAGAATATCCACGTCCTGAGAACCGGAGGGGTCACGTGGCTTGGATCGGTGATACCTTGCCGGGCAAGAAACTCTATGCAGTTCTCCAAGTCATGCTGATATGCAGAAAGTGTGCGCTTGGAGAGACCTCGTTCGAAGATCAGATAGTCCTGGAACTGCTCTAACCTATAAGACCTAGTCAATCCCTCAACAGATTTATCGACGTTGAGTTCATTCATCGGGTTCGTCGTTCTTAGTTCGCCACCACCAGCAGATAACCGCTAGAAGTGCAAGGCTTGTAACCCCTGCCAATACACTGCTCGTCCGGGTTAAAAGTGTGCTCAAGGCTTCAAGGTTGTAACCAGTCAAGGCTCCCAACCAAATGAGTGTGCCGTACCAAATCGCGGAGGCAGCTGCAAGAGGTACTGCCACAGGTCCAACCCGCTGCTGGGTTATTCCAGCGAAAATCGGAACCACTGCTCGTAGTCCAGGAAGGAACCGAGTCCAAAAAATAGCCCAAGTTCCCCACCGTTCGTAAAAGCGTGTCATGCGATCCATCTGGTGATCTTTTAGTACTCGTTGTCCCCAGCCCTGCATGAAAAAAGGCCTTCCATGAGTGTATCCTACCCGATACATCACAAGCGCCGATCCTACATTTAGTGACCAAGTGACAGCAAAGATTAATCGAATATCGAGAGGCCCGAACGCTGAGAGAAAGCCACCAAGTGCAACGAAAGTATCAGCCGGAACCGCTGGGATCACATTTTCGACAGCAGCGCCAATTCCTAATCCAACGTAGAGGAAGCCCACAGGAATCTGGTCCATGAAAGACAGAAAATCTGCCACTGGCAACTACCTCCATACGCCCGTAAAGGGTTGGATCAGGGAGCCCTGCTTCCTTCTCCTATGCTACCTGAGTCCGGAAAGTTTGAAGTCCGATTAATTAACGCCACAGAGTGCACAGCCAAACCTTCACCCGACCCTATCCAACCTAATCCTTCATTGGACTTTCCCTTAATCGACACGCGATCCACAGCAATCTGCAGGACCTCCCCCAATCGCTTTTTCATCGCGTCTACATGGGGGGCGATCTTCGGTTTCTCACAAATCACGGTCACATCGATATTGACCACCTTGAAACCCTCGTACTCAAGAATTTGCCTGGTTCGTTCAAGCAAACCCATCGAATCAGCTCCTTTCCAGGTGTCATCATCCGGCGGAAAGTGACTGCCGACATTACCCATGGCAGCTGCCCCAAGAATTGCGTCGATCACAGCATGGGCAATCGCGTCTCCATCAGAGTGACCTGACAACCCAGGGTGGCCCGGAATATATACCCCTCCAAGCATGAGCCTGCGATCCTCTGCGAAGCAGTGGGAGTCGTAGCCAGTGCCAACTCTCATTGAATACTCTCTAGAATCGGCATCCCTCGTCGCCGGGATAAGCCAGAACCGTCAATCAGTCCCACCCCCGGATCGCTAGACAAACATTGTGTCCTCCGAAACCGAACGAATTCGAGAGCGCAAGTCGAATCGGACGCTCAATCACTCCACCATGAGCGTACTCAAGATCACACTCTGGATCAGCTGCTTGAAAATTGATGGTCGGAGGAATTTTACCAGTCCTACAGACTAAGATCGAGACGATCGTTTCAAGCGCTCCTGTAGCTCCGAGCAAATGGCCAGTCATCGATTTGGTGGATCCGACCACAATTTCATATGCCCGCTCCCCTAGTACTTCTTTGATCGCAGTTGTCTCTATAGCATCAGCCATCGTCGAGGTGCCATGAGCGTTAACGTAGTCGACATCATCTGGACTGGCCTCTGCACATTCTAGGGCCATGTGCATAGCGTACTGCGCTCCGTAACCGTCAGGCGGCGGCGCAGTGATGTGGTAAGCATCTGCTGAGAGTCCATAGCCAACAAGTTCCGCTAGAATCTCTGCACCCCTAGCCTCTGCACATTCAAGCGCCTCCAGCACGAGGGCACCCGCGCCCTCTCCCATTACGAAGCCATCTCGCTCTGCCGAAAAAGGACGACTAGCACCTGCAGGATCTTCATTTCTAGTTGACAAAGCCTTCATGGAGGAAAATCCAGCATATGTCATAGGGGTTATCGTTGCTTCACCCCCGCCCGCAATCATCATATCTGCATCACCATGCTGGATATGTCGCATGGCATCCCCAATCGCATGAGCCGATGATGCGCACGCCGAAACGGTAGCATAGTTCGGTCCCTGGAGATTCCAACGCATAGATATATAGCCAGCTGAGATATCTGGGATAAACATGGGTATGAAGAATGGGCTGACTCTTTTAGGACCCTGCTCAATCAGCTTCCTGTGTTGCTCCTCAAATGTGGATATTCCCCCTATACCGCTACCGAAGATGACACCGAAGCGAGCTGGTTCTACACCGTCAGGAGGTCCGTCTAGTCCTGCAGAGGCGAGTGCCTGTGCGGATGCAGCAACAGAAAATTGAGACACGCGGTCATGACGCTTAACCTCCCTGCGCTCCAGATATTCGAGAGGGTCGAATCCCTTAACCTCACATGCGATGCGCGAGGCAAAGTCATCGGTAGCATCAAATAGGGTGACAGGTCCCCCTCCACTTCTACCTGCCAGCATGTTCGTCCAGCAGGATTCCACATCATTACCGACGGGCGAAACCAGACCAACACCAGTGACTACTACGCGGCGCAGTCGCCCTTCTTTACTATTCCCATTCAACATCTTACGTGAGTGATTACGCGACCTCAGTTCTCGCTCTGCTTGTTTAGATATCCCACCGCGTCACCCACAGTTCTCATCTTCTCGGCGTCCTCGTCGGGAATGTCCAGCCCGAATTCTTCTTCGAACGCCATGACAAGCTCGACCGTGTCGAGGGAATCAGCGCCAAGATCCTCAACGAACGAAGCATCATCAGTGACCTTCTCTGGCTCTACCCCTAGCTCGTTAATAATGATCTCACGCACCCGTGCGTCGATCGACTCGCTCATGTAGCCTCCGTTTATTCGTCTATCGGAAGAAAGGGCCCAATGCCCTATCCCATAACCATACCGCCATCGACCGCTAAAACTTGGCCAGTAATGTAGCAAGCTGTGGGGCTCACGAGAAACAGTGCGACGCCTGCGATATCATTCGGCTCTCCCAATCTTGCAAGCGGAATCTGGCTCTGGAGCGCCCCAATCTGATCTTCAGTAAGCGCATCAGTCATGTCGGTACGGATAAATCCAGGAGCGATCGCATTACAACGAACCCCGCGTGGTGCCAATTCCCTTGCAATGCTCTTCGTAAACCCTATTAACCCCGCCTTCGAAGCAGCGTAGTTGGCTTGACCTGCATTACCTATCAGCCCAACCACTGAGGCAATGTTGAGGATTGCTCCACTTCTTTGCTTGAGCATTCCCCTGCCAACCGCACGGGTCAAATTGAAAGCTCCCTTTAGGTTGACCTCTATAACGTCATCGAACTCTTCATCCTTCATACGTAACAGAAGGTTATCTCTGGTAATCCCAGCATTATTAACGAGAATATCTATGGTCCCCAGGTCTTCCTGTACTTGTTTGACTACTCCTACAGCACTCTCATGGTCTGCGACATTACCCTGGTACCCTGAGTGGCCCCCACCTGGAAGCGAACCAGCAGCCGCTATAGCGCCCTCACCATCCAAGTCCATAATTGCTACCCGAGCCCCTGCGTTCGCGAATGCTACTGAGATCGCGTGCCCGATACCTCTAGAGCCTCCTGTAACCAAGGCAATTTTCCCTTGTAGGTCCGGACCACTTAAGACTTCATTCATCGAATGCCTCCACGTCTTTGGGCTCACCCACAGTTTGACAAGGGACGCCCTTAGCATTTTTACGATTTAACCCACACAAAACGCTGCCTGGACCCAGTTCGATAAAATGTGTGACCCCTGAGTCGACCATCTCAATGATGGACTCTCTCCAACGTACCGGTGACGTCAGCTGCTGAACGAGTAGTCCATGGGCTTCTTTGGCAGAATTAACGCACCTTGCAGTGACATTTGAGATCACTGGAAATTTTGGATCTTGCATTTCAATGTTATCTAAATGGTCACCGAGGCCGTTCGCAGCCGACTCCATCAGAGGCGAGTGGAAGGCTCCAGAGACCTTGAGTTTCATAGCCCTCTTAGCACCGGCTTCGCGAGCTAAGACGATGCCCTCATCAACTCCTGAAATATCTCCACTTACTACAATCTGCCCGGCTGAATTAAAGTTAGCCGGTACACATGTTCCAGTAGTAACACCGGCGCAAACATCAGTCACTACTTGATCGCTGAGACCAAGAATAGCTGCCATAGTCCCTGGTATTCGAGTACCCGCTGCACGCATCAATTCACCCCTCAGGCGCACGATCTTCAAAGCATCAGAGAAAGAGAAGGTCCCGGCAGCCACATGAGCACTGAACTCACCAAGTGAGTGACCCGCCGAAAATGTGACTCTACCCAAACGCTCTTCCATCACACGCAAAACTGCAATCGAGTGAGCAAGGATAGCCGGTTGTGCATTCTCTGTAGCCGTTAATTCGTCCTCTGGGCCATCAGCCATCAGTGCTGAAAGTCTGAATCCGAGAACTTCATCTGCCAGTGCAAGTGTTTCTGCAGCAATTGGTTCCGTTTCAGCTAAGGCTTTAGCCATTCCAACATACTGTGAACCCTGACCAGGGAAGATTAAAGCGATTGACATAGAGATCTGGCTACCAGCGCAGTGCCATTGCTCCCCAAGTCAGCCCAGATCCAAAGGCTACCGTGAGTACATTCGACCCAGGTGCGATCAATCCCTCTTCGTCAGCTTCGTCAAGCGCAACAGGCACAGTTGCAGAGCTCATATTCCCATACCTATTCACGTTGACAAAGACCTTTTCCATCGGCAAGCCTGCATATTTTGCTGTGGCCTCGATAATCCTGATATTCGCTTGATGAGGTATAAGCAACTGCACATCGTCCACCGTAAGTCCCGCATTCTGTAGAGCTACATTACAAGAATCTGCCATGCAACGAACTGCATGCTTGAATACCTCTCGGCCCTCCATCCGAATAAGGTGGCTTTTCTCATCCAAGACCTGTTGGCTAAACGGGATAGCAGCCCCTCCCCCAGGACGATATAAGAGGTCAGCAAGATCTCCATTGGAACCCAAATGTGAAGAGAGAATTCCTCTACCAGATCCGTTTGTCGGCCGTAGTACCACCGCACCAGCGCCATCCCCGAATAGCACGCTTGTAGAACGGTCCTCCCAATCCACGATCGAACTCATTTTCTCCGTTGCTATTACTAAGGCTACCTCAGCACGACCAGCTGCTAAGTAGCATTCAGCGACAGTCATCGCGTAAATAAATCCCGTACAAGCAGCGATCACGTCAAAGGCGACGGCATTCGAGCACCCGAGCAAAGCTTGTGTGTCACAGGCTGTTGAAGGAAGCCAGCGATCGGGTGTAGCTGTCGCTAGAATGATCACATCAACTTCGCCTGGCTCAACTCCAGCCTGCTCCATCGCTTTGCGAGCTGCAGCTGCACCCATGTAGGATGCACCCATATCGTCAGGTGCTATGCGACGCTCCTGGATACCTGTACGAGTTTGAATCCACTCATCTGAAGTATCTAAGCGTTCGGCTAGGTCATCGTTTGTCACGACGTCGTCTGGCAGAAACCGACCGGTTCCAGTGATTTCTACCAGCGGACTGGGTTTTTTCATAAGATCTCTTGTGATGCATCATTTATTGATGCGGACAAACGGCTAGCAGTTTGGGCAACCATATCAGAACGCACTGCTTGAGCAGCTACACTGATCGCATTCCTTATGGCCTTTGATGATGAACCACCATGGCAAATGACTGAAACACCTCCAACACCTAGAAGTGGCGCACCCCCAGTCTCTGAATAATCCAGAATCCGGAATATGCGATCGAAGTCCAGAGAGTTCTCAGTCAAGGCATCCAGCTCCGTTTTTATTAGACCAACAATGAACTGAGCGACTGACTCGTAGAACTTCAATAACACGTTGCCGACAAACCCATCACACACGACAACATCACAGACGCCCTCAATTATATCCCGGCCTTCGAGGTTTCCGATGAAATTTAGACCATCTTCACTGCTCAGCACCCCATAGGCTGCCGCGCTCAACTCGTCACCCTTGCCTGGTTCCTTCCCAATATTTAGGAGAGCGATACGAGGTTTAGCGCGCCCCATTATCTCCCGAGCATATATGTTTCCAAGGTGTGCGAACTGGACCAGATGCTGGGGCTTACAGTCAACATTGGCTCCCGCATCAACGAGCAAACACTGTTCTTCTGCCGTCGGCAAGAGGGTGCCTACCGCTGGACGATCTACCCCTGGTAAGGGCTTGAGTTTGAAAAGTGATGTGGCCATTACAGCACCAGTAGAACCGGCACTCACAAACGCATCAGCCTCTCGTTTCCTCTGAAGCTCAAGACCCACTACAATCGAAGAATTGGGCTTCTTGCGGATTACTGATGCAGGGGAATCACCCGCCTGAACGCTGTCAGGCGCGTGATGGACTGAGATACGATTGGGCACAGATTCGTGTCTTGCCAACTCTGCTTCAATCACGTCCCGATCACCGACAAGTATCAGTTCGAGATCGGACTCGTGCTCTCTCAGAGCTTCGACAGCCCCCGCTATCTCAATTCGGGGAGCGTCATCCGTGCCCATCGCATCAAGAACGATGCGCATGGGGATTACCTAACTCAGTAAAGCCGGCACGATTAAAACTAATCTAGGCCGACTTCAAGAACTGGTTCACCTCTATACTCCCCGCAATTGGGGCAAACCCTATGAGGCACCTTTGAATCCCCACATTTCGGGCAGGTATTCACGCTCACACGCTCTGCCTTGAAGTGCGTTCGGCGCTTCCGTTTACGCTGTTTCGATGTCCGTTTCTTAGGAACAGCCATATGACCTACTCACTTTTCCTTGAGAACCCTTAGTGCTTCCCACCGGGGATCAGCGTGATCCTCAGTACAATTGCACGTCTGGTTATTTCGGTTAGTCCCACAACGAGAGCAAAGCCCCTTACAGTCGGACTTACAAATCACATATGGATCTACCGTAAAAACAACCTCTTCACGAACTGCATTGCTCAAATCAATCTCAGTACCTTGTCCATAAACGTGAACCCCATCGTCATCTTCCGCACCCTTTTCATCAGCGGCAACAAACACCAGTGTCAATTCATGGCCCATCTCACCCCCAACCGGCTCAAGACAACGCCTGCATTCTTGTTTGAGCCTTCCATCAAGCGAACCCCTGACTACAATCTCTCCCGAACCGGCCAGAGAAGCCGTGAGTTTTACTTCAACCGGACCGTCCCATTCAACACCACTCCCCTCCCAAATTGCAGAAGCAGCTGGCAAGCAAGCATTTAATTCAACAGATCCTTCTCGGTCCAAGCGAGTAAGATCGAGGCTTAGCATGGTCATAAAAGCTAGTTTCGGAGCAATAATTGTCTAGGCTAACGACACACCTTATTGCTGGTGCTTAGCCGAGGCTTTAGCGCTCACCTTGAGGGAAAAAGAAGCCAATTTCAAGCTGAGCATTTTCGTCGGAATCAGACGCATGAATCGCATTTCGGCCCTTAGATTCAGCATAGAGATTCCTCACAGTCCCTTCGGCAGCTTCCGCAGGATCTGTCGCCCCAATCACTTCCCTCAATTTTTCTACAGCCGCGTCTGCTTCAAGCACCATAGGAATTACCGGACCCGATGTCATGAGATCGACTAACTCTCCATAGAACGGCTTTCCTTCATGAACCGAGTAGAAAGCTCCGGCTTGTTCACGATTGAGTACCATAAGTTTGATTGCCTTGATACTAAATCCACTACTCTCTAGGTGAGCGATGATCTTCCCGGCATTACCCGAGCCAACGGCATGTGGTTTGATAATTGCCAGCGTATGATTCATGGATAATTCTCTTAGTTAGTAGAACTGAACTAGGCGAGTCTGCTCTTTAGGAGGCCAACGATATCGGCCGGCCGGATCGCAACAGATATTCCGTTTTCATTGAACACTCTGATTTTTTCCTCGGCAGTCCCTGAGGATCCACTGATAATTGCTCCCGCATGCCCCATTCTACGACCTGGGGGAGCTGTTTGTCCCGCTATGAAGCCGACGACGGGCTTGGACATGTTCTCTTTAACATAGGCAGCTGCCTCTTGCTCATCCGTCCCCCCGATCTCACCGATCATGACCACAGCAGTTGTTTCGGGATCTTCCTCAAAAGCCTCTAGGCAACTGATGAAATTCGTACCGATGAGGGGATCTCCACCAATTCCAACACACGTTGTTTGACCTAATCCCGCAGTTGTTAACTGGAATACAGCCTCGTACGTAAGCGTGCCTGATCGTGAGACGACACCGATAGGTCCTTCAGCTACGATCTGCCCCGGCAGTATCCCAACTTTTGATTTTCCTGGTGAAATAAGTCCGGGACAATTAGGTCCCAAAACACGCACACCTCGATCTCTCGCAAAAGCATGAGCTCGTGCCATATCCAGAACGGGTATTCCTTCAGTAATCGCAACGATCAGATCGACGCCCGCTTCTGCTGCCTCCAATATCGCCCCTGCAGCAAATCTTGGCGGTACGTAAATGACTGAAGTATCGGCACCTGTCTTTCTAACGGCCTCATCCATTCCATTGAAGATGGGCACACTGCTACCGTTCGGTCCCTCGAAGGTTTGTGAGCCTTTACCAGGAGTCACACCTGCCACAACCCTGGTTCCGTATGCCATCATTTCTCGGGTGTGGAATGAGCCGTCTCGCCCAGTTATTCCTTGGACCACCACCTTGGTATCAGAGTCGATAAAGATCGCCACTACGCAGCTCCTGCTAGCTCTACCGCTTTCTCTACCACCTCATCCATCGACGTGTAGGCAGAGAGGCCAGCATCTTCAAGGATCTTGAGAGCAAGGTCCTCATTTGTACCCGTGAGCCGAATAACGATCGGCAACTCAATATCGATATTCTCAATTGCTTCGATGATGCCGTTAGCCACGTCGTCACACCGTGTGATCCCGCCAAAGATGTTAAAGAGAATTACTTTCACTTTGGGATCAGATGTGATGATTTCCAGAGCGGCTACAACCTTATCCGGGTTCGAAGAACCACCAATGTCGAGAAAGTTCGCGGGTTCACCACCGTAGTACTTCACGAGATCCATCGTAGCCATGGCAAGCCCAGCACCGTTCACACAGCAACCGACATCCCCCTCGAGCTTTACGTAAGAGAGTCCTGCTTCACGTGCCTTCGTCTCTGAAGGTGGTTCCGAAGAGGTATCCCTCATCTCCGCTATCTCAGGTCGCCTGAATAACTCACTATCATCGATGCTCATTTTCGCGTCGATTGCTTTCACTTCCCCTGCAGGCGTAGTGATCAGCGGATTGATCTCAGCCATTGATGCACCTGAGCTTACGAAGGCATCATAAAGTTGTGCGATGATCTTTCTAGCCTGATTTGCAAGGTTTGGATCATCATATAAGAAGCTAGCCAGCCAATAGGCCTGGTGCGGGAGCATGCCGTAGCGTGGATCAACACGAAGCTTTCGGATCGCGCTCGGACTGGTGCGGGCTACTTCCTCGATGTCGATGCCCCCTTCCGGCGAGACCATGAACGTAGCCGCCTGTGCCTTCCTATCTAGAAGAACACCAACGTAAGCCTCTGTATCAATATCCTCAGCCGGAGTGACTAAGACTTTATCTACCCGAAGACCATTGATATCCATACCAAGAATTTGCGACGCGTAATCCCTCGCCTCTAGGGCGTGTTTTGCCAACTTCACGCCCCCAGCTTTCCCCCTACCACCCGAATGCACCTGAGCCTTGATAACTACTGTCCCACCATATTCCTCAGCTGCTAATTCAGCTTCCTCTGGTGCTCCTACGACCCGACCCGGTGGAATAGGGATACCTACGGAGCGAAAGCGTTCCTTCGCCTGATATTCATGTATATCCATAAGTTATGTGCTTGCTGTGCAAAGGGCGCCGAAGCTACCGAAGGTTAGTAAGCCAATCAACGCTGGAGTCCTTCTCCTAGAAGCAAATTCAGCGGCGATCTCTATTCAATTGCTCCAAAAGTAATCGCAGTTCTTCAAGAGCTTCTCCAAAGCCACTCCAATCCCCCTCCTGAGCACGGGCTTCAGCCCTTTCCAGTAAATCGAGTGCGTCTGTAGACCAAGAGAGATCCATAGCCGCTGGAATCCTTTCTGCAGATTGTTCCACCTCAATGGACAACTGTTCTGGAATTACAAAATCTGCTAGTTGGCTGATCGCCTCAGAGAGTTGTTCAGTCATGGCCACTCGCCGGCCATCACTTACAACGAAACGCCTCAACTCCGGGATTGCGTCGGCTTCGGCCGCCAAGAATACAGGTTCCATATACAATATCCGACTCCCTACGGGTACCACATGAAGATGTCCGGTCCAGACATCACTTCCACCCGTGCGCCACAAGGAGAACTGCTGCGATATCTCAGGATCTTGTTCAACCAGGGCTTCAATTTGCCGAGGGCCCGATATCTGATCTGCAACAGGAACATCAAATAGTACAAGGTCTGGCACCCCATTCTGATCCGTACCGGCTGCTAAGATCGCCGTAAGATTTTGTCGGCCGGCCGGCACAAAAACCGTCGTCAAGTGAAAACGCGCCTCGTCTTCACCTGGAAGTCTATAGATTCCGTATTCAGGCTGATAGGGTACCGGATTCGTACCCTCAGCCAGTTCCTGGGGGGGAGCCCAGACATCCTGTTGGCCGTGGAATGTGGGTGCAGTTTCCTGGTGATACTGGAGAAGTACACGGCTTTGAAGGTTAAGAAACTCTCTAGAATACCGAAGGTGCTTTCGTGCCTCCGCTGGCATCTCAGTCATAGGTCTGAACAGCCCTGGAAACGCAAGTTGATAAGCATCCAAGATCGGGTCATCAACCGGTACACGATAAAACGCCACCTCTCCTGTCACTCCATCCACAAGCACCTTTACTGAATTTCGCACGTACGTAAGATCGGATCCAAATGCTCCGAGATACTGCGTTGATGAGAGCGGAAAAGTCCGGCTTCCAATGAAGCCCTCAGTCATCCACATGACCCTTCCATTCGCAAGTATAGGATAGGGTTGTTCTGGAATAAGAAGGAACGGAGCAATCGCCCGAATCCTGTCCGCCACTCGCCGACGGTAGATGAAATTACTCTCACTATTCAGTTCTGATGAAAACAACAGGTTCCAATCCCGGAAGCGCCAAGCCAGAATCCCAGTAGTAACGCGGGAACCCAATTCAATCCCCTTCGGGAAATCCACTCCTGGTACACCAACTGTCCCGTCAAGAGCTTGGAACTGCTCAGCACTTGGGTTCACAACAGCATAATCCTGGGTTCGTGTACCGAAGTATACTTGTGAGAACTCAAGATCAAGTCCCTCAAGGGGCGAAGAACCGTCTGCGACCTCAGGGGGAATCCCTGAGATCAGCATAGGAGGCCGACCCTCAGGAGTGCGCGTAGATGCCAGGCTTGCTACCGCTCCCATACCTTCGACATATCTCTCACGCAAAATGCGGTTTTGCCAATTTGGATCTTGGATCCCGAGCGGTTCAATCTCCCGAACCGACAAAGCAACAGGAACAGGACCATCGGGCCCATCGTACCGATCAACCGCAACACTTCGGAAATCGTAGTAGGGGAAACGCGCTTCAAGCTCCCTGTACGTTGTTAAGAGAGCATCCGAACTCCAGACCGGCAGTCCAGAAAATTGCTGAGCTGCACTGGCCCAATCGATGGCTGCATCAACTTCATACTCAAACGATTTCCGTTCCAGCGCAGCTAACCCGAATCCATTTCTCGTGAATTCAAGATTGAATTCTATATACGGTGTTTCGCTCTCAAGTTCGTTTGGTTCAACCCGAAATCTCTGAATAAACCCAGGATATACTTGGCCAATCAAGACTACTGCTAGGCCGGTCACAACTAACGAGCCAATCAGAGGTCCAATCAGTTTCTTTTTAGCACTCCACAATACCCCGACAGCTGCAAAGATGCAGATACCTGCGAGAGTTTGAAGGGTGGGTATTCGAGCTTGTGCATCGGTATAACCAAAAATCCCACTGACTCCAGAAGTCCCATCCAAAAGAAGCGCATAACGCTCGAACCAAAACCAAACTCCCATAAGGACCAGGAAGAATGCCAGTAGTATAGCCAGGTGCAGACGAGCGCGATTCTCCGCGTAAAATTTCCCCCCACCCCACCGAATCGCTCCAGTTGCTGCGTAGCCCGCGACTACAATTGAAATCACAAGGAAATTGAGGATAAGGGCAAACATCAGAAAACTGAGCAGAACCGGGAGCCAGAAGACGTAGAAACTGACATCATGAGTAAGGATTGGGTCTGTGATACCCCACGGGCTCGCATTACTCAGCAGAAGGGCCTGGAGGCCAAGATTGTTCGGAATCCCAGCACCAAACCACAACGCAAGAAGAGCTGAGATACCTAGGACACCCATAAGAACATAGCTGCGAGGGATCTGTTCTGAGATCTCTAGATTCCCAAAACGACGCTTGATCTGGATCCCGGTTAGCGTAGCTGCCACTACTCTCAGGTTCAGGAATACAAGACAACCGACTCCGATGGCCACACCAATGCGCGCACCCCACTCCCACACAACTCTTTTCCAGAAGACACTGCCGTAACCCACTTCCGTATGCCACATGATTTCTACATAGGCGTTTGCTCCGAAGCTAAAAAGACTCGCAAGTGCACCCACTGAGAGGACTAGCAAAATAAAAAATGAGCCGCCCCGAAGCGCAGAAAAAAGCGGATTAGTAGTTGGATTAGAGGACATGTTCAATGTTGGTTTTTCAAATGAAAGGCACGCCAGCCTGTGTTAGCCATTCAGCAATTTCAGTTCGGATTTCTAAGAGACGACTTTCAGATCGAGCTTCAAAGCGAGCCACAATCGCTGGTTGCGTATTGGATGCCCGCAACAACGCCCAGCCATCTCCAAATAAGATACGAACCCCATCTACACCGATCACATCATATTTCTCCTTGAAGTAGACTTCGGCTTCGGATACAACTGCCCACTTCTGATCTTCAGTAACATCTATGCGGATCTCCGGTGTCGAGCTGTACTCCGGGAAATCTGAGATCATCTCTGATAGCGTGCGCCCAGAATGACTGATGATCTCTATCAGTCGACATGCGTTATATAGTGCGTCATCAAATCCGAGATAGTCATCCGCAATCATGATATGACCAGATAGCTCTCCCGCTAAGAGAGCTCCAGTTTCTCTCATCTTCTTTTTGATTAACGAGTGCCCCGTTTGCCACATGATGGGCTCACCACCAGCCTCTTTAAATAGCTCCGGAAGCACCTGGCTGCACTTAACATCAAAGATGAGCTTTTGACCCGGGCCCCTCTTCTTTAGTAGATCAAGACCGAACAAGAGGAGGAGAATGTCACCTCTGATGATCTTACCTTGGTCATCAATAGCGCCGATCCGGTCCGCATCACCATCGAAAGCTACCCCAAGGTCATGACTGCCTGATTCAATAGTACGAATTAGGTCGATGAGATTCTCGTCAACTGTCGGATCGGGATGATGATTTGGGAAAGTGGGATCCGATTCACAAAAGAGCGGTGTTACTTCAACCCCAATCGCTTCCAGCAGTCGAACTGCTAGGATTGATCCTGTACCGTTTCCGCAGTCAACCGCTACCCTCATCGGTTGATCCAAACTAAACCGAGCAGCTATATCATCCACATAACGGTCAAGCACTGTAAGCCGCTCATACCCACCTGAGCCGCTAGTGAAGCTTGATGCCTGAATGGAACGAAGCAGGTCTTGGATAGCATCTCCGTAAAGTGAGCTACCACCATAGGTCATCTTGATCCCATTCCATTCGGGCGGATTGTGTGAACCCGTAATTTGGACACCAGCATCCGCACCGAGTGTCACCTCTGACCAGTACAGCACTGGAGTAGGAACGGTACCGACATCAAACACATCAACACCCGCAGAACGGATACCTGAGATTAGAGCTTCGGCTAAGGCCGGTGATGTAGTGCGATTGTCACACCCCACCGCGACAGTAGGCGACGACGAATTGGCATCACGTCGCACACGTGACCCAAAAGCTAGACCGACCGCTTCGGTAACCTCGGGATCCAAATCCTCTCCGACGATACCCCGGATGTCGTATTGTCGGAAAATATGAGATTTCATTAGGGGCCTTGGCCTAGAAGGCCACCTCCAAAAGTCCCGAGTCCCTCAATGCTCGCCCTCGCAAACTCTAGAGTTCCGCTCGGGAGTATGCCGACATATAGAATGAGGCCTACACTCACTAGTAACGCAAAGCGCATAGGGAGAGGCACAGTGATGCGATCATATTGACCTTCAACTTCTGGATTTTTCATCCACATGACCCAGGCAACACGCAGATAATACCAGTACGATAGCACTGTGGTCAGCACCAGAATCACCGACAACGCCCAGAGTTCTGATTCTGCAGCCCCCAATAGAAGGTAGATTTTTCCCATGAAACCACCGGTACCTGGGAATCCAGCCAACGACAGCAGAAAGACCGTGAGAAAAATACCGAGCAGGGGCTGAGCCCAACCAAAGCCTAGGTAATTATCAATGTAGAGTCGCTTTTCGGAGTGATGAGACACGCTCATAACAATCGCGAACGCACCCATGTTCATGAGTGTGTAGACGAGAAGGTAGAAAAGCATCCCAGCCGATGCCGTCTCATTGGCTGCGGCAATTCCCACAAGCAAATATCCGGCGTGCGCGATGCTTGAATATGCGAGCATACGTTTGATGTTGGTTTGCACTAACGCAATAAGGTTCGCTACAACCATTGTGATCGCTGCAAGCCACCATAGGATCGGGTACCAGAGTGGGTACATGCTGTCAAAACCAACCATCAATACTCGAAGGAATGCGACGAATCCAGCAGCCTTGACCGCCGCAGACATCCAAGCGGTAACTGGGGCAGGAGCACCCTCGTAAACGTCCGGAGTCCACATATGGAATGGGACGGCCGATACTTTGAATGCAAAGCCGATAGTCAACAAAGCAATAGCAGCAGAAAGAAGACTCTGAGAGCCTTCTCCCCTCGATACAATTTCTCCTATAACCGCTACATTTGTGCTCCCCGTAGCTCCATAAACCAGCGCAATTCCATAAAGTAAAAACCCGGTAGAAAAAGCGCCCAAGAGAAAGTACTTCAATCCGGCTTCTGCAGATTTTCTATCTCGCCTATTGAAAGCCGTCAAAGCATAAACCGCGATCGACATCACCTCGAGACCTAGAAAGACTACGATGAGGTCACGCGCACCAGCCATGAACATCATCCCAGAAGTCGCGAAAAGAATCAGGGCGTAAAACTCACCGGCCTGAAGTCGCTGTCTGTAGACATAAGCAAACGAGATCAGGATTCCGAGCACCGCTGCCAGCAAAAAGATCCAGTTGGAGAAGAGACGGAACTGATCCACAGCGATCATCGAGTGCACACCAACTTCTGTGACACCATAGAGCCATGCATTCGCTACAGCCGCTAACGAAAGGCTCAGGAGTGCCAACCATCCCAGATCGTCAGACCTA
>Ga0066372_10000173_pt1 | contig 21964 bp, 25 predicted proteins | sample Knorr_S15_td_250_FD_77011 | JGI IMG/M metagenome (GOLD analysis project Ga0066372, IMG submission 77011) | Marine microbial communities from Southern Atlantic Ocean transect - Knorr_S15_td_250_ad_251m_LV_A | ecosystem: Environmental > Aquatic > Marine > Oceanic | place: Southern Atlantic ocean... | reverse complement strand
GACCCTCGGAGGCAGGTCGCTCACGTTCGCAGTCCTCAGTAACGCCCAGTCGATGCCCGAGGAGATCCGGTCGATCCACGACCAGGTGGTCCTCACCCTGGTGGGCTACCCGGACGGACCGGACCTCTCCCTGCTCGAACCACACCCCGTCGTCACCCGCTGATCCCATGGGCGCAGGATCGCCCTCGATCCGGGAGGGTCGGCGCACCGAGGCGATGTTCCCGCTGGGGACGGTGCTCCTTCCCACGGCGTTCCTCCCGTTGAACGTCTTCGAGCCGAGGTATCGGACGATGCTGGTCGACCTGCTCGAGGGCTCCCGGCTCTTCGGGGTCGTCCTGATCGAGCGGGGGAGCGAGGTGGGTGGAGGAGAGGTCCGCACGGAGGTCGGCACGATGGCGCGGATCGTCGAGGCACGGCCGGCGGCCGACGACGGATGGCTTGTCGCAGTCGTCGGTATGCAACGGATCCAGGTGGTTCGCTGGCTTCCCGACGACCCGTATCCGACGGCGGTTGTCGAGGACCTGCCGGATGTCGAGGAGGCGGTACAAGACGCCAGTGTCGAGACCACCCGGTTCCGGGACCTCGTCGCACGCCAACGGCGGATCCTGGCCCATCTCAGCGAGTTGGGCCAGTCGGTGACGGCCAGCACCTTCGAATGTTCCGAGGACCCAGCGCTCGGCACGTTCCAGTTGGCGGCACTCGGCCCCTTCGGGCCGTTCGACCGCCAACGGCTCCTCACAGCCACCCGGGTGTCCGACCGCCTGGACCTCGTCGACGGGTACCTCGGGGACCTCGAAGCCGTCGTCGCCCACCGGATGGATGGCAACGGCGGTGGTGCCGGGACGCAGGGATAACGTGGACGACCCATGGCCAACGAAGACGACCTCGTCGCGCTCCTGAAGCGCTATGTCCGCCAGGAGACGGTCGACCCCCTGCGCTCGGTCGGTCGGACGCTCCTGTTCGGCGTGTTGGGCTCACTCCTGCTCGGCACCGGCGTCGTGCTGCTGGCGGTCGGGGCGCTCCGCCTCCTGCAGGCGTGGGAGCCCCTCGACGCCGGCTGGTCCTTCGTGCCGTACCTGATCGTCGCGGTCGCACTCGTCGCCATCTGCGGCATGGCCCTGCGCAGGATCCGGAGGGCTCCGGATGGGTGATGACCGTGTGACCCGCGAGGACCTCGAGACGGAACTGCGCGACACCTTCGGAGATGCCGGCGGCCGTGCGGGTGAGGCGCGGACCCCACTGCTCGCGGCAGCCGTCGTCGTCGGCGCCGTGCTGCTGGGAGTGGCCTACCTGGTGGGCCGCCGGATCGGTCGACGGTCCTCCACCACCGTTGAGATCAGGCGGATCTGATGGCCCTGGCCGCCGGGAGCCTGCTGCGTCGCGGCCTTCGCCGCGGCGTGCTGGGGGGCCATCGAGGTTGGCAGGCGGTTCTGGTTCTGGTCGCACTGGCCCAACTGGTTCGACGAGTGGTCCGACCGGGACCAGGGCCGGTCGTCCACCGCCAGCGCCTCCAGGAGGGCGAGGGGATCGAAGTCCGCCACCTGCCATCGGCCACCGCCAACGGCAGGGAACCGACTGGCCGATGAGGGTCGAACTCCGCAACCCGAGCCGGATGCTCGAGATCGCAGGCCCGCTGTCCGTAGTGGCGTTGCTGAGACGGCTCGACATCGACCGCGAGACGGTCCTCGTCATCAGCGACGGCACCCTCGTTCCGGGTGATGCACGCCTGGAGGCCGATGCCGAGGTGGAGATCCGCCCGGTTATCTCGGGTGGTGCCTCGTGAAGTGCAGGGTGTGTCGCCAGCCAGCGGTGATCGACGTCCGACGGCACAACGCCAACTTCTGCGAGGAGCACTTCGTGCGGCTCTGTCGCGACCAGGTGGTGAAGGCCATCGAGGCCTTCGAGATGCTGTCGCCGGGTGACCGTGTCCTAGTGGCCGTCTCCGGAGGCAAGGACTCCCTTGCCCTCTGGGACATCCTCCTCGCTCTCGGCTACGAGGTGGACGGGCTCTACCTGGGGCTCGGAATCGGTGACTACAGCGAGGGGTCGGGCCACCATGCGCGGGAGTTCGCTGCGGCCCGTGGGCTCCGCCTCCTCGAGGTTGACCTCCGGTCGGAGCACGGTTTCGGCATCCCCGATGGCTCAAGGGCGGCGAACCGCCCACCGTGCAGCGCCTGTGGGCTTTCGAAGCGGCACCTGTTCGACCGGTCCGCCCGAGACGGCGACTACGACGCACTCGCCACCGGGCACAACCTCGACGACGAGGCCGCCGTGCTCTTCGGCAACGTCCTGCGTTGGGAGGGCGAGTACCTGGCGCGACAGATGCCCGTCCTGCCCGCCGGGAACGGATTCCCACGCAAGGTCAAGCCGTTGGTTCGGCTGGGGGAGCGCGAGACCGCCGCCTACTGCGTGCTGCGGGGGATCGACTACCAGGTCGAGGAGTGCCCCATGGCCGCGGGGAACCGCCACCTGGGCTACAAGGCGGCCCTGAACGCCGTCGAAGCGCAGTCACCGGGCACCAGGCACGCCTTCTATTTCGGATTCCTCGACCGGGCGGCGGACCTCTTCCGCTCACAGATGGCGGAGGTCGATCAGGGTCTCGGCACCTGTGCCACGTGCGGGAGCCCTGCGAACGGCGAGGTCTGCGCATTCTGCCGACTCGTCGACCGCGCCACCGGGGATCGGGGTCCCACGCACGACGCCGCGGTGCGCCGTGTGCCCGTGAGGCTGGAAAGCCGCCAGGCTGACGGGGTTCCCGGATGAGCAACATGTTCGAGGCTGGAGACCGTGTGCTCCTCGTGGATCGGAAGGATCGGCGCTACCTCGTGACGCTCGAGGCCGGCGGCGAATTCCATTCGCACACGGGCGTGGTCGACCACGATGACCTGATCGGGTCACCCGACGGCGGTCGATTGCGGTCGAGTCGGGGGGGCTCCTTCGTGGCGTTCCGGCCCACCCTCAGCGACTTTGTCCTCAAGATGCCCCGGGGCGCCCAGGTGATCTATCCGAAGGACCTCGGCTCGATCCTGATGCTGGCCGACATCCGGCCGGGAGTGCGCGTATTGGAGTCGGGCGTGGGGTCGGGCGCGCTCTCGATGACCCTCCTTCGGGCTGGGGCGCAGGTCGTCGGCTACGAGATCCGGGTCGACTTCGCAGAGAGGGCGCTCCGGAACGTGGAGGCGATGCTCGGTGCCGAGGAACTCCACCGCTACGACGTGGAGATCCGCGACGCCTACGGGGGAATCGACGAGACGGACCTCGACCGGGTGCTGCTCGACCTTCCCGAACCCTGGCAGGTGGTTCCCCATGCGGCGAAGGCCTTGCGCCAGGGCGGGATCATCCTCGCCTATACGCCGAGCATCGTGCAGGCCGCCAGTTTCAGGGAGGCCCTCGATGAACACGGATTCGCGTTCTCGGAGACGCTCGAGGTGACGCACCGAAGTTGGCACATCGAGGGTGCAGCGGTCCGCCCGGCGCACCGGATGGTTGGCCACACCGGATTTCTCAGCCACGCACGCCTCCTGGCTCCATGAATCGGCTCGGCACCGCCGCCGGAGCCGTTCTGGCCCTGGTGGCCCTGTCGGCCACGGGCGCCTGCACGAACAGCGGCGAGCCCCCCTCGACGACGCCCACGAGCACCTCCGTGACGACCTCGACGGCTCCCACGAGCACCTCCGTGACGACCTCGACGGCTCCCACGAGCACCGTGTCACCGGGCAAGACCTCCGATGAGGTCCCGGAAACGGTGCTTGCAGCGACCCGTGCCGCCGTCCACTTCGTTCGCGGCCTGGATTGTCGGAAGGCACAGGTCGGCACCACCTTCCTGATCGCTCCCGACCTGCTGGTCACCAGCGCGCACGTGGTGGCCGGAATCGAGGTGCCGATCCTGAGTGTCGGCGCCGGGGAGGTGAGCAGTCGGGTCGTGGCCTTCGATCCAGTGTCGGACCTGGCGATCCTCCGGACCGCTGAGGAACTGGGCGAGCCCCTCGCGATGGGCGAGGCGACCGCTGGTACGGCCGTCGCTCTGGTGGCCTACGACGGTGACGGAATGCCTGTCGAGCGGCACCTGACCGTCAGGCAGGCCATTCGGGCCACCGGTGAAGACATCTACGGAGAGCCCGGAAGTGGTCGGGACGCCCTTCTCCTCGACGGTTCGGTGGCGTACGGCAACTCCGGTGGTCCGATCGTCGACGGATCCGGCACCGTGGTGGGCGTGGTGTTTGCAAACACGCGTGGGGGCGAAGGGACATCATTCGCCGTCCAGGTCGGAGAGGTGCATGTCCTCCTCGCAGAGGTCGGGAGCAGTCCGGTACCACCCACCGAGTGCCGTTGACTGATTCGGTCCCGGAACGCGAAAGAAGGGCCCGCAGGCCCTCCGGTTCGGTCGATCGGTTGTCGGGGCGTGGACTCAGTCCACCTCGATGAAGATGCACTCGCCGGGACATTCCTCGGCGGACTCGATGGTGGCCTCCAGCAGTGCTTCGGGGATCGGGGCGACCGCTTCGGCGCCACCGGGTTCACTGAGGATCTTGTCGCCGTCCTTCACATAGGCGAGTCCATCGTCGAGCATGGCGAAGACGTCGGGAGCGATCTCCTCGCACAGTCCGTCACCCGTACAGAGATCTTGGTCGATCCAGACCTTCATGTGATGCGGATTCCCTTCTGGTGTGGGTCGGTCACTGGCTCGGACAGACACCGGTCCGGGACCGGTTGGAGCCCAGTTCGACATCGTCGGCCATTCGCAGGACACAGGCTCGGATGTCAAGTGTATCCGGTGACATCTTCCGCCAGACCGATATGTCGGGTCTTCACGATGGCCGTCTCTCCTTCCACCCGCGGGGCTAGGGTCCGCGCAGAGGGGAGGCTCGTGGACACACGCGATAATCCGGAGCGCAACGAGGACCGTAGCGGGGGCCCCGACGAGGGGGCACTCCTCCGCGACCAGATCGACGACCTTGAGGACGAGGTCGAAGAACTCCGCAAACGCCTCGTCGACGCACCCCGACGGCTGTCCGAGTTCGAGGTGGAACTCCGGGACGCCAAGCGGGAACTGGCACGTGCGATGGCCAGCAACAAGAAACTCGAGAACGTCCTAACCTCGTCGCGCGAGCGGATCGAGGCCCTCCGGGAGGAAGTCGACAAACTCTCCCAGCCGCCGGCCTCCTACGGCACCGTGGTCGGCCGCAACGAGGACGGCTCCGCCGACGTCCAGGCCTCGGGTCGCAAGATGAAGGTCAGCATCCACCCGGACCTCTCCGATGGCCTGGAGGTGGGCCAGGAGGTGGTCCTCAACGAGTCGCTCAGCATCATCGAGGCCCGCGCTCCCGAGCAGATCGGTGAGGTGGTGACCATCAAGGAAGTGCTCCCGGGAGGGCAACGTGCAGTCGTCGTGGGGCGTGCCGACGAGGAGCGTGTCGCCGACCTGGGCGACGACCTGCTCCGGGATGGGATCCGAAGTGGCGACACAGCGCTCCTCGATCCCCGGTCCGGCCTCCTGCTCGAGCGGCTGCCGCGGCCCGAGGTCGAGGCCCTGGTGCTCGAAGAGGTTCCCGATGTCACCTATGCGGACGTCGGTGGCCTCGACCAGCAGATCGAGATGATCATCGATGCCGTCGAGTTGCCATTCGTCCACCAGCAGTTGTTTGCCGAGTACCAGTTGCCGGCGCCCAAGGGAATCCTCCTCTACGGGCCCCCGGGCTGCGGCAAGACCCTGATCGCCAAGGCCGTTGCCAACTCACTGGCCTCGAAGGTGTCCGAAATCGCCGATGACCGCGAGGCACGCAGTTTCTTCCTCAACATCAAGGGCCCGGAACTGCTCAACAAGTACGTGGGGGAAACCGAGCGCCAGATCAGGCTCGTCTTCGAGCGTGCACGGGAGAAGTCCGAGCAGGGCTGGCCCGTCATCGTCTTCTTCGACGAGATGGAGTCGTTGTTCCGGACCCGGGGGTCGGGCATCAGCTCTGACATCGAGTCAACGATCGTTCCGCAGTTGCTTGCCGAGATCGACGGTGTGGAGGCGCTGCGCAACGTGATCGTTATCGGCGCCTCGAACCGGGAGGACCTCATCGACCCGGCGATCCTACGCCCCGGACGACTCGACGTGAAGATCAAGATTGAACGGCCCGATGAGGTCGCGGCATCGCACATCTTCAGCCGATACCTGACCGAGGAACTCCCGATCGACGCGGAACTGGTCGAGACGCTGGGCGGCGGGGATCGCAACAAGGCGGTCCTCGGGATGATCGACGCAGCGGTCGCGAGCATGTACGGCGACGATGAGCGCAACCGGTTTCTCGAGGTCACCTACCAGAACGGCGACAAGGAGGTCCTCTACTTCCGGGACTTCGCCTCGGGCGCCATGGTCGAGAACATCGTCCGTAGGGCCAAGAAGTTGGCGATCAAGCGCCAACTCGCCGGCGGGAGTCGAGGAATCCAGACCGATGATCTGGAGGACGCCGTCCGACAGGAGTTCCGGGAACACGAGGACCTTCCGAATACCACCAACCCCGATGACTGGGCCAAGATCTCGGGCAAGAAGGGCGAGCGGATCATCTACGTCCGAACGCTCATCGCGTCGGCAGATGAAGAAGGCGGCGGACGGTCCATCGAGGCCGTGGGCACGGGCCAGTACCTGTAGCCCCGGCCCGGATCGGTGCCCCGCTAGGGTCCGCGCATGGCCGTTCCGAAGATTCTCGGGATCGAGACAGAGTTCGGCATCCTCCACCGCGGGACTTCCGAGCCCAATCCGGTCACGGCCTCATCGCTGCTGATCAACGCCTACCTGAGCCGATGCTCTGCGCCCGGCAACGGCCCCGGCGCGCCGCGGGTCGGCTGGGACTTCATCGACGAGAGTCCCTCCCTCGACCTTCGGGGATTCTCCGCGTTCGACGCCCTGGCTCCCGAAATCGAGACGCACCTCGTCAACGCCGTGCTCACGAACGGAGCTCGCTACTACGTGGACCACGCCCACCCCGAGCTCAGCACGCCCGAATGCCTCGACGCCCTCGAACTGGTGCGCTTCGACCGGGCAGCCGAGTTGATCCTCGTCGAGTCCATGGCGGCCGCCAACGAAGTCCTCCCCGAGGGACAGGAGATCGTCGTCTACAAGAACAACTCGGACGGCAAGGGCAACAGCTACGGCTGCCACGAGAACTACCTCATCGACCGGGCCACACCGTTCGGGAGGGTCGTGGCCCACGCCACGACCCACTTCGTGACCCGTCAGGTCTTCACGGGGGCGGGCAAGGTCGGTTGCGAGCTCCCCGGACGGTGCCGCAGCGACATCGACTTCCAGTTGACGCAGCGGGCAGACTTCTTCGAGGAGGAGGTCGGGCTCGAGACAACCCTCAAGCGGCCGATCATCAACACCCGGGACGAGCCCCATGCCGACCCACTGCGGTACCGGCGCCTCCATGTCATCGTCGGTGACGCCAACCTCTGCGAGGTCGCCACGTTCCTCAAGGTCGGTACGACGGCGATCGTGCTGGCGATGGTGGAGGACGACTTCCTCCATCGGGAGGTCCGATTCGCCGATCCCGTCCGAGCCCTCCAGGAGGTGTCGCGCGACCCGAGCCTCCGTACGGCCCTCGAACTTGCCGACGGCACGACCGCGACGGCACTCGACCTCCAGTGGGACCTGCTCGAACAGGGTCGGAAGTACGTCGAGGAACGGGGCGACGAGAGCGCCGGTGGACCCGTCGCCCACGATGTCCTTGACCGCTGGGACGACGTCCTGGCGACCCTCGAGACGGATCCCGAGTCCCTGCTCGGCGTCGTCGACTGGGTGACCAAGCGTCACATCGTCGACGGCTACCGGGAGCGACACGATCTGGCTCCCGACGACCTGCGCCTGGTGGCTATCGACCTCCAGTACCACGACCTGCGACCGGGTCGCTCCCTGTTCGCCCGGGTGGGTGCCGAGACGCTCGTGGACTCGATCGATGCCAAGGAGGCGATGACCACCCCACCGGACGGCACCAGGGCGTACTTCCGGGGCCGCTGCCTCGAACGCTGGCCGGATCGGATCGTGGCCGCCAACTGGGACTCCATGGTCTTCGACGCCGGCGGGGACTCACTGCGGCGGGTGCCGATGATGGAACCGACTCGCGGCAGCCGCGCCCACGTGGCTACGCTCATCGAGGATTGCGACGACATCGCCGAACTGCTGGATCGACTCTCGGGCCGCCCCGGCTGAGTCGTCCGCCGAGCGACCGGAGAGGACACCATGGCCGAGAGGGAACAGGTTCGTCGGGAGCGGGTCGAGCGCGACCCCGAGTCCGCCGAGGAGACGGTGGCGCAGGCGGTCACCGAACGCGGCGAGCGGCTCAAGGAGGAGCTCGATGACCTCCTCGACGAGATCGACGGCGTCCTCGAGAGCAACGCAGAGGAATTCGTGAAGAGCTACGTCCAGAAGGGCGGGGAGTAGGCCGGCAGGCCTGCGGTGCCTCCGACGATCGTGACCCTTCCCCTCTTCACCCCGGACCAGGATCCGGGCCCCAGCTTTCTGGGCCTGCTGGAACGCATGGGCATGGGCCCGTCGGACTTCACCGGACCCCTCGAGGCCGGCTCCGTTACCCACGGCACCACGGTCATCGCCATCAGCACGACCGACGGCGTGGTGATGGCGGGAGACCGGAGGGCGACCTCCGGCCACCTCATCAGCCATCGTTCGATTGAGAAGGTGTTCGCGGCCGACCGTCATTCCGGGATCGCCATCGCCGGAGCCGCCGGCCCGGCGATGGAGATGGTCCGCCTGTTCCAACTCCAACTCGAACACTACGAGAAGGTCGAGGGTTCCCCGCTGAGCCTGGAGGGCAAGGCCAACCAACTCGGTCAGATGGTGCGCGGCAACCTCGCTGCTGCGATGCAGGGCCTCGTGGTGATCCCGCTGTTTGCAGGCTGGGACGAGCGCCTGGGGAGCGGTCGCCTCTTCCAGTTCGACATCACCGGCGGGCGCTTCGAGGAGCGGGACTACGCCGCCGCCGGTTCAGGGAGCCTCCACGCCTCGACGGTCATCAAGCTCCGACACACACCCGACCTCGATGCATCGACAGCGGTGGACGTGGTCGTCGAGGCCCTCTTCGAGGCCGCTGACGAGGACAGCGCGACCGGTGGACCCGATCCCATTCGGGGCATCTTTCCGGTGATCGCCACGATCGGTCCGGACGGCTTCGAGCGCATGGCGGACGAGGACGTGGCCGCCCGCACGATGGTGCTTCTCGAACGACTCGGTGACCGGAGCGACCGATGAACATGCCGTTGTACGTATCGCCCGAACAGGTCATGAAGGATCGGGCGGACTACGCCCGCAAGGGCATCGCCCGAGGCCGCGCGGCGACGGCCGCCACTTATGCCGACGGTGTGCTGCTCTGCGCCGAGAACCCGTCCAACACCCTTCGCAAGGTGTCGGAGATCTACGACAGCATCGGCTTCATAGGCGTCGGCAAGTACAACGAGTTCGACCAGCTGCGCATCGCTGGCGTCCGGCACGCCGACCTCAAGGGCTACTCCTACAGCCGCGAGGACGTCGATGCCCGCTGGCTGGCCAACCAGTACGCCCAGATCCTCGGCCAGTACTTCACCCACGAGATGAAGCCCCTCGAGGTCGAACTGCTCGTCGCCGAGATGAGCCCGGAGGGCGGCGACGACCGGCTCTTCCACCTGCTCTACGACGGCACGGTGATGGACACCACCTCATACGTCGTCATCGGGGGAGAGGCCGAGGCGATCGGTGTCCGCCTGGACGAGAACTGGTCGGTGGGGCTGCAACTCCGCGAGGCGGTCCAGGTCGCCGTCGGAGCCCTCGCCGGGACCGATCGCGAACTGGCGCCCGACGACCTGGAGGTGGCGGTTCTGGCAAGGGACGGCGAAAGACGGGCTTTCCGGCGCATCGAGGGAGATGACCTGGGCGGGCTGCTCGGGTGACCGTGCCCGCCCCGCCCACCACCCGGACCTGAGGGACGCCCGTGCAGCGACGGATCTACGGCATCGAGAACGAGTACGGGATCACCTGCACGCTGGATGGCCAGCGAAGGCTCAGCCCCGACGAGGTCGCCCGGTACCTGTTCCGGAGGGTCGTCCACTGGGGGCGCAGCTCGAACGTCTTCCTGGTCAACGGCGCACGGCTCTACCTCGACGTCGGCTCACACCCCGAGTATGCGACCCCCGAGTGCGACTCAATCGGCGACGTAGTCGCCCACGACAAGGCCGGTGAGCGGATCCTCGAGGCACTCCTCCACAGCGCCGAGGAACGCCTCCGGGAAGAGGGAATCCGCGGCGACATCTACCTCTTCAAGAACAACACCGATACGGCCGGCAACTCCTACGGGTGTCACGAGAACTACCTGACGACCCGACGCGACGACCTGTCCGACTACCCCGAGGTCCTGATCCCGTTCTTCGTCAGCCGGCAGATCTACGCCGGCGCCGGCAAGGTCCTCCAGAACGCGCGTGGGGCCATGTACTGCGTCAGCCAACGGGCGGAACACATCTGGGAGGGGGTCTCGAGTGCCACCACCCGCTCCAGACCCATCATCAACTCGCGGGACGAGCCACATGCGGATGCCGAGCGCTACCGCCGACTGCATGTGATCGTCGGCGACTCGAACATGAGCGAGTACGCCACCTTCCTCAAGGTCGGTGCGTGCGGCCTGCTGCTCCGGATGCTCGAGGAGCCCTCGGTCCAACTGCGGGACATGACCCTCGAGAACCCGATCCGTGCGATCCGCGAGATCAGCCACGACATGACCTGTCGCCGCACGGTCCGACTCGCCGACGGTCGTGAGGTACGCGCCCTCGACATCCAGCGCGAGTACCTCGACCGGGCGATTCGGTTCTCCGAGCACCACGACCTCAACGACGAGGAGAAGAAGGCGCTCGCCATGTGGGAGCACTGCCTCGACGGGATCGAGCGCGACCCGCTGACCCTCGACCGCGAGTGCGACTGGGTGGCCAAGTACCACCTGATCGAGTCCTACCGGGACCGCTATGGACTCGCTCTGGGCGACGCACGGGTGGCGCTGCTCGACCTCCAGTATCACGATGTCAACCGGGGCCGTGGCCTCTACTACGTCCTCGAACGTCGCGGTCTGGTTGAGCGAATGGTTGACGACGAGGCGATCACGGACGCCAGAGAGAACGCTCCACAGACCACCCGCGCCCGCCTGCGTGGGGAGTTCATCCGGCGGGCGAAGGAGCGCCGCCGTGACTACACGGTCGACTGGGTGCACCTCAAGCTCAACGACCAGGCCCAACGGACTGTCCTCTGCAAGGATCCATTCCGTTCCACCGACGAGCGCGTCGAGAAACTCATCGAGTCGCTATGACCCGGAGGGTTGGGACCACCTGACGCCGGCGGCCCTCTGCAGCGATGTGCCAGGACCTACGATGGTGGGGTAACGACATCGGGCTCGTGAGGAGGTAGCAGAGCAGCGGTGGAGAGCAAACTCAAGCGACTGATGAACCTGGTCACGGCGCTCCTCCACGCCGAGTGGCCGAAGACGCGTGACGAGTTGCGCGCCGACCTCCGGGAGTACTACGCGGAGGATGATGCGTCGTTTCGGAGGCAGTTCGAGCGGGACAAGGACGAACTCCGCGCCATGGGAATCCCCCTCATCACGGGGTCCGCTCCCGACACGGATCCGCCCGTCACCGGCTACCGCATCGACAGGAGTCGCTACCGAGGCGACCTTCCGGACCTCACTCCCGACGAGTTGGCTGCACTCCACCTGGCCAACAACCTCGTGCGCCTCGGCGACACTCCGAGCGATGACCCCTTCTGGAGGTTGGGTGGCCAGTCCGACAAGCCGGACGTGGCGGCGGTAGCCCAACTCCCCGACGAACCGGCGCTCAGTGACCTCATGGACGCCATTGCCGAGCGACGCACCGCCACCTTCGACTACCACGGGGTCGAACGCGTGCTCGAGCCCCACCGCCTGGCCTTTCGGAACGGCCACTGGCACGTGAAGGGCCACGATCGGACCCGGGACGGCCAGCGACAGTTTCGGGTCGACCGCTTCCAATCCGAAGTCAGTCGGGGCGAACCCGGGGGATTCGATCGACCGCAGAAGGCGTCCGTGGTCGAGGACCGGCCGGCATGGCGCTATGGCGACGACGAACCCGTCACGGCCCGCCTCGCCGTCGACGCCCCCCACGTGTCGTGGGTGCTCGGCCATCTCGGCGAAACGGCGATTGCCAACCACAGGGAGGATGGCTCCGTCGTCGTCGAGGAGGTGGTCTGCAACCGGGAGGCCTTCCGGTCATTCGTCCTCACGTTCCTCGAGGGAGCGGAGATCCTCGGACCACCGGAACTGCGCGATGACCTCATCGGCTGGCTGGAGGGCATGGCATGAGCAACCTGACCGCCCTCGACCGCCTTCGCCGCCTGCTGGCGATCATTCCCTGGGTCGTCACTGAGGGCGGCATGGCACTTGACGAGGTCACGCGTCGCTTCGACTATCCGCGTGACGACCTGCTGGAGGACATCTGGTTCGTCGTCCAGATGATCGGCGTTGCCCCCTTCGGCCCCGGGGACATGCTCGAGGCCCGGGTCGAGGACGACTGGGTGCACATCGAGTACAGCCCCTGGTTCGTACGGCCGATGACGCTTCGGCCCGAGGAGGTCCTCGGCCTCCTCGCTGCCGGACAGTCGGTAGCCGAGTTCTCCATCGGCGACGACCTGGGACCCCTGGGTCGCGCGCTCACCAAGCTCTCGGCGATGGTCGAGCCTGAGGTCCGCGACGCCATTGACGTACGGCTCGGTGTCGCCGACGACGAGTTGCTCGTGGCTCTGCAGCAGGCGAGGGTCGATCGCCGGATCGTGGAGATCGACTACTACTCGTATGGCCGGGACGAGTTGACGACCCGGGTCGTCGAGCCCCACGCCCTCACCGCCGACATCGGACACTGGTACCTGTCCGCCCACTGTCGAATGGCCGGCGCCACCCGGGTCTTTCGACTCGACCGCATCAGTCGCTATGCGGTCGGCGACGAGGAGTACCCCGAGCCGACGTCGCCGGGTGCAGGCCCCGAGGGCTTTCTCGCGGACGGTGACTACCCGGAGGTGGAGCTGCTGCTGGAGCCAAGCGTCCGCTGGGTGATCACGCAGTATCCCCACCGTTGGACCGAGGACGTCGACGGGGAGTGCCTTCGGGTCCGACTGGCCGTCGCCTCGACTGCCTGGCTCGAGCGGCTGCTCCTCCGGGTCGGGACGGCAGCGACCGTCCTCGAGGCCCCCGAGGGCCTGGGCTCCGACCTGCGATCCACTGCTGCCGCCCGCGTCCTCGCTCGCTACAGCGGTTGAGCGAGCACCGACCACGCAACGCGGCGGCCCGGGGCTAGGTTCGCTGCCGTGCAGGACGACGGGACCACCACCAGCGGAGGCGACGACTGGGCCGACCAGATCCTTGAGCGTGCGAGGGCGCGCAGCAGTGGGGATTCGCTTCCCGATCCGTCGCCGGAGCCAGAGAAACCGGCCTCCGATGACGGGCCCGACCTGCCCGAGGAGCTTCCACCGCTCTCCGACGTACCCGTGGAATCCCATCGGCGACCGGTGCTCGCAACCGTCGAGAACCCCACACCGGACGAAGTCGATGATCGGGGAGAGGAGTTCGTCCCCTTCGCTGATGCCTATGAGCAAGCCGGCCCGTTGGTATCGACGGCCGCGTTCGGAGATGACCCGCAACTGCCGCCACACCTCACCGTCGAGACTCCTCCGGCGGCCGAAACCGACCTCGGGATCCCCGGCACGGCCGCCGGCACGGTGAGGAGTGTCCTCGAGTGGGTGGGCGTCATCCTCGGGGCGCTGATCGTCGCCCTCCTGGTCAAGCACTTCCTGTTCGCCGCCTACTACATCCCGTCGCCCTCGATGGAGCCGACACTCAGCAACGGGGATCGGATCGTCGTCAACAAGTTGAGCTATCGATTGCACGAGGTCAACCGCGGTGACGTCGTGGTGTTCCGGAGGGCCATGCCCCAGCCCGACGGCATCAACGAACTGATCAAGCGGGTCATCGCCCTACCCGGAGAGACCGTCGAGGTCGTCGAAGGACGGGTCTATGTCGATGGAGGGCTCCTGCTCGAGCCCTACCTGACTGCCCGGGACAGTACCGGTGGCTTCGTCCTGCCACCGGGATGCATCGGTACTCCCGATTCCATCAACCGCTGCACCGTTCCGGACGACCACGTCTTCGTGATGGGGGACAACCGCCCCAACTCCAAGGACAGTCGCGTCTTCGGGCCCGTTGCCGAATCGGGCATCGTGGGGCGGGCTTTCCTCCGGGTGTGGCCCCTCGGCGACCTCGGGCGCCTCTAGACCGCGTCTGGCCGGGGGACCCTCAGGCCTGCACGGCGGCCGCAACGAGGCGGTCCACGTGGTCCCCGAAGATGCCGTCGAGCCCCTGGCCGAGGAGCGTCGTGATCTGGTGTGCGTGCTGGGCATCCCAGCCGAAACACTCCAGGCCGAATCGGTGGAACAGAGTGCAGAGGCCTCCGGACCACTCCGAGGCGTGGAGGTTGACGGCGCTCACGCCGGCCGCGGCGAGGTCGGCGGCCCGACGCTCGGGGCCCTCGGTGATCCGGTTCAGGCGGGTGGAGTCGACGAGTCGGACGGCGTCGTCGAGGCCCCGCCATTCGAGGAGGACCCGCCAGTCGGAATGGGCCAACCAGAGCTGGGCGTTGCGATCCGCCGCTGCGACCATGGACACGACCGGTGCCGCCGCCGCTACGTCCAGGACATCGAGGCACACCTGCACCGTTCCGTCGGCCACTGCGGGAATCGCCTCGTAGAGGTCGGCCAGGGAGGGGATGTGCCCGGGGAGTTCGTCGCGGCGATGTGACGAGAGAGACGACCGGCGGAGGCCCCGGCCAACCCGTCCGTCGTGGTCGAGGACGGGTTGGCCGTCTGAGGTCAGCCACACGTCGCTCTCGAGTCCCGTGGCACCCAGGTCGACGGCCCTTCGGAATGCCTCCAGGGTGTTCTCTGGTGCGTGGGCGCGGCCGCCCCGGTGGGCGAAGAGGAGGGGCGGCGACCTGAGGGGCACGATCCGTGGTGGCATGCCCGTCATCTTGCGCCCGAGGAACGTCACTCGCAAACGGGCCCTTCCGGAGCCACCGGTAGGCTCGTCCCCATGGGCAACCTCGGTGGTGGCGAAATCCTCGTGATCCTGCTGCTCGGGCTGCTGGTTCTCGGTCCCGAGCGCCTGCCTGGGGCCGTCCGCCAGGCGGGTAAGGCGCTGCGTCAGGTCCGCAAGGTCACGGTCGGCTTCCAGGAGGAGTTGCGATCAGCCGTGGAGGATCCGATCGTCGAGGCGAAGGCGCGCTTGAGCGGCGAGACCCTCCTGGGAGAGGCCGAGAGGTCGGGGGACGCTCCGAAGCCGGGAGGCGCCGCCGGGTCCGGAACCGATGGCGACTGAGGAGGGGGCTCCCTCGGGTCGTATGAGCTTGATGGAGCACCTGACGGAGCTCCGGCGCCGCCTCCTGGTCTCCCTGCTCACCGTCGGCGTCGGGGCCGTCACCTGCTGGATCCTCTATCCATGGATCCTCGACTTCCTGCTCGAGCCCTACTGTCAGGTCCAGGGAGAAACCGTGGCTGGCGACGTGTTCGGCGAGGGCTGCGAACTCCTCGTCACCGACCCGCTCGAGCCCTTCAGCGTTCGCATGATGGTCGCCGGCTACGGCGGGCTGGCACTGTCCATACCCGTGCTGCTCTGGCAGGCCTGGCGGTTCGTCGTCCCCGGTCTGTACCGGCGCGAACGGCGCTGGGCGATCCCGTTCGTCGTGATCGGGGCACTCCTGTTCGCTGCAGGAGCCGCACTGGCCTACTGGAGCATCCCCCGGGCTCTCGGCTTCCTCATCGGCATCGGCGGACCGGACCTGGTGAGCGTCTTCTCGCCGGCCAAGTACCTCGGATTCGTTGTCAAGATGACGATCGCCTTCGGGATCGGCTTCGAGTTCCCGCTCGTGCTGGTGTTCCTGCAGTTGGCCGGGCTGGTCCACCACCGTCAACTCCGGGCGGGCCGGCGGTACGCGATCGTCGGAATCGTCGCACTCGTAGCGGTTCTGACACCGAGTGGGGACCCCTTCACCCTGGTTGTGCTCTCTGTGCCGATGCTGCTCTTCTACGAGTTGGCGATCCTCGTGGGCCGGACGCACGAGCGTCGACGGCGACGCAACCGGGAGTGACCCACGACGTGGACGACTGGCCCTTCGAACTTGACGGCTTCCAGGTCGAGGCCATCGCAGCGCTCGACGCCGGACGTTCGGTCCTCGTGGCAGCGCCGACTGCCAGTGGAAAGACGGTCGTGGCCGAACATGCCATCGCCCGGGCGCTCAGGGACGGCTGGCGCACGTTCTACACCACACCCCTCAAGGCACTCTCCAACCAGAAGTTCCGGGACCTCGGCAGTCGGCTCGGAGCCTCGGAGGTCGGGTTGCTGACCGGTGACAACAGCGTCCGCGAGGATGCTCCGGTGGTCGTGATGACGACCGAGGTGTTGCGCAACATGCTCTATGCGGGTTCCGATGCGCTCGACTCGCTGGGGTGCGTCGTCCTGGACGAAGTCCACTTCCTGGAGGACCCGTACCGGGGCCCGGTCTGGGAGGAGGTCATCCTCGGACTCGCCGACGGGATCCAACTGGTTGCCCTGTCGGCAACGGTGTCGAACGCCACCGAACTGGGGGAGTGGTTGTGTCTGGAGCACGGACCGACTGATGTCGTGGTCGAGCGCCGCCGTCCGGTGCCTCTGCGCAGTCACTACCTCGTGGGGGAGCGCAGCAAGGGGGGCCGGGTAAACCGACTGCCCGTGATCGTGAAGGGCCGGCCGAACCGTGAGGGCGCCCGCTACGACGCCGAGCCGACCGGACCGAAGGGGCGACGCCGCGACCGTCCCCCGCGCCGGTGGCGGACGCCGCGTCGCGACGAGGTGCTCCGGGAACTGCGGCGCCGGGACCTCCTCCCGGCAATCAACTTCATCTTCAGCCGGGCGGGGTGTGAGGAGGCCCGGGACCAGATGGTCCGGGACGGGATCCGGCTCACCGACGAACGACAGTCGGCGGAGATCTCCTCAGCGATCGAGCGGCGACTCGCCGGGTTGCCCACCGAGGACCTTCGGGTCCTCGGGGTGGGCGCCTGGCGGGAAGGGCTCGAACGCGGCATCGCCGCACACCACGCCGGCATGCTCCCGCTGTTCAAGGAGGTCACCGAGGAGCTCTTCGGAGCCGGTCTGGTCGGCATCATCTTCGCCACCGAGACGTTGGCGGTGGGGGTCAACCTGCCGGCCCGGAGCGTGGTGGTCGAGCGTTTGACGAGGTTCACCGGCGAGGGCCACGAGGTCCTCACCCCGGGCCAGTTCACCCAACTCACCGGAAGGGCCGGCCGACGGGGAATGGACACCGAGGGACACGCCCTGATCCTGTGGTCCCCGTTTGTGCCCTTCGACACGATCGCTCGACTCGTCGGCAGCCGTGAGTACCCGCTGCGCTCGGCGTTTCGCCCGACCTACAACATGGTCGGAAACCTCATGGTCGACCACAGCCGGGACCAGGCCGAGGACCTCCTTCGGCGCTCCTTCGGCCAGTACCAGTTGGATTGCCGCATCGAGGAGCGTCGAGAACGCCAGGGGGATTGGCGTAACCGACGTGGCGGGGAGTCGTCCGACGACCTGGTAGGGAGGCTCGGCGCCCTCCTCGAGGTCCTCGAGGCCCGGGAGATGGCCGACGGGTGGGCGCTCACAGAGAAGGGGCTGCCTCTCGTCGGTATCTACAACGAGGCGGATCTCCTCGTCGTCGAGGCGTTGTCAGCCGGACTGTTCGACGACCTCGACCCTCCGGGCCTCGCCGCCGTGCTCTCCGCCCTCACCTATCGGCGTCGTGGTTCGGGAAACTCTGAGGCGCGACCGTTCCACGGGCCGGCTGGCCGGCGGCTCGTCGAACTCGAAGGGCTCTGGGCGGACGTCGCAGCTGACGAGGAGGCAGCCGGACTCGTCGCCATGTCGGCGCCGGATCCCGGATTTGCCCGATCCGTACTGTCCTGGACGGCGGGGGGCGAACTGGCCGAAGTGCTGGACGGTGGAGGGGCCGACGCTTTCACTGGCGGAGAGTTCGTGCGCAACGTGCGGCTGGTTGCCGACCTGCTCCGACAGGTTGCCAAGGTCGGCCCACCCCGGGTTGCCCGAACGGCGCGCCGGGCCGTCGGGGAACTCGAACGGGGTGTGGTCTCCCTGACCCGGGAGTTCGCCGGGGAAGGGGACGATGACGAGGCTGCCGAGTCCGAGGACACCGCAGGGGGCGTCCGATGAGCATCGAACGACGGAGGGACTGGGGCAGCAGCGGACCCCTTCCCAAGGATGGAGTCGTGGTGGGTTCCGATGCAGAACTCCTCGACCTGGTCACGAGGCATCGAAGGAAGGGCAGTGATGTACCACCGCTGGCGCTCACCGGAGGCGACCTCTGGCGCACGCTCGGCGGGTCACCCGGACTCGAACGCTGGAAGGGAGCAGAGGGACAGCGGCTCCGGGTCGACCTCGGAGCCGCGCTCATCGACGGACGCCAGCACTGGTTCTGCTCCCACCTCGTGGCACGACGCAGCTGGCTCCGGGGACGGATCTGGATCGCCGCAAATGCAGCGCACCTCGGGTCCTGGAATATCGCACCTCGAGCGCATCCCGGGGACGGGCTTCTCGACGTCCTCGATTCCGAGCTCGCTCCCGGACAGCGATTGGAAGCCCGCCGCCGCCTTCCCAGCGGCACGCACGTGCCCCACCCGGAGGTCCGATATACGCGCACCCGAGCAGAGCAGGTCGAGTTCGCGCGGCCCACGCCGATCTGGCTGGACGGGCGGCGTACCGCCAGCGCTCGGCGCCTCTCGGTGCGTCTCGAGGAGGAGGCGCTCTTCGTGGTCGTCTGAGTGATGCCTCCACGGATGCCAACAGTGGGTCCGGGCCTCGGTACCATCCGGCCATGGAGGACGACCAGAGTGCTGTGTCCATCGCCGCCGCGGCGAAGTCGAGGGTCTGCGACCATGTCGATGAGCTCGCCGAGGTGCTGCTCGCCACCTCCCACGACATCCATGTGCACCCGGAGCTGTGCTACGAGGAGCACCACGCCCACCAGGTCCTGACCGACGTCCTCGACCAGCAGGGGCTCGCACCGGTCCGAGGGGCCTACGGCATGCCTACGGCCTTCGAGGCCCGAGCGGGGAGCGAGGGCCCCGAGGTCGCCGTGCTGTGCGAGTACGACGCCCTGCCGGACATTGGCCACGCCTGCGGTCACAACATCATCGCCGCCGCCGGTTTGGGCGCCGGCCTAGCCGGTGCAGCCGTCGCCGAGGAGTTGGGTGGACGGATCCGGATCATCGGTACGCCCGCGGAGGAAGGCGGAGGCGGCAAGATCCGCCTCATCGAGGAGGGGGCCTTCGAGGGGGTCGCAGCGGCCCTGATGGTCCATCCGTCCGGTTCCGAGGTCGAGCGCATCACGAGCCTCGCCGTCCAACAGGTCCGCGTCGTGTACCACGGGTTTGCGGCGCATGCAGCCGCTGCTCCGGAACAGGGCATCAATGCCCTCGACGGCGCCGTGCTCGGGTACGTCAACGTGGCGGCACTGCGCCAGCACATCGCCGCCGATGAGCGCATCCACGGCATCATCGTGGACGGTGGCCAGAAGGCGAACATTGTTCCGGTACGGGCCGAGGCCCTCTGGTACGCCCGCTCACCGACCCGGGCCCGGCTCGAGGTCCTCAAGCAGCGCCTCCAGGCGTGTCTCGAGGCGGGAGCGGCCGCCGCCGGATGCACGATGGAGCACGAGTGGGTCCAACCCTCCTACGACGATGTGATCGACAGCCGACCCGTCCTCGACCGCTACCTGGCCAATGCCCGCTCCCTCGGACGTGATCCCCGTCCGGACAGCGAGGTGGCGATCGTCGGCAGCACCGACCTCGGAAACGTCAGTTACCTGGTGCCATCGATCCATCCGATGATCAAGGCCGCTCCCGACGATGTCGGCATCCACACCGTTGAATTCGCAGCGTTTGCCGGTGGCCCTGAGGGTGATCAGGCCGTGCTGGATGGCGCCAAGGCAATGGCGATGACCCTGGTCGACTGCTGGACGGAGCCGGGCCTCCTCGACTCGGCAGCTGTGGAACTCGCTGCCATCCGCGGAAGAGTTTGACGATTCCGCTGGCCGCAGCGGACCTCCCGAGACTCCGCGTTCCACCCGGTCGCGCGGCCTAACCTCGGCGCTCGTGACGCCCTACTTCGCCGAGGAGTTCACTCGGGACGAAGAGGATGTCCTCCGGCGCTACTTCACCAACCTTGACGAGCCCGTGTTCGCCCTCGTCAACCTGCCCGAGGTCGTGAAGGGAGCGTTGTTCGCCCGCTACTCCCGGACGCGGCTCAGCCTCCGTCGCCTCTTCCTCGAGGAATTCGTGGGGGAACTCGACGTCAGCGGCGACGAGTCCATCGACGCGACCATCGGGCTCCGTCGGGCGGAGGAGCTCTACGACCGAATCTTCTTCGAGTACGGCGACGACAGCGTGGCCCAGTTGGGCGGCGTCCACCTGGCGTGCGAGCAGTCCTCGAACCTGTTGACCAAGATCCTCGAGCGGGGACGGCTGATGTCGTATCTGGAGCAGTCCACCCGCTACATCGCCTACGACGACCGCCCGGGAGGGCGATTCCGCTACTACCGGGACCCAGAAGTTCTGTCGTCGCCCCTGGGGGCCCGATACATCGCCGACCTGGATCGCCTCTTTGAGGTTTATTCCGAACTGGTTCCGGTGATGGTCGCCCACTTCCGGGAACGGAACCCGAAGCAGCCCGGTGACTCCGACTTCGTCTACCGGCAGGCAATCAACGCCAAGGCCTTCGACTCCGTCCGGGGCGTCCTCCCGGCGGCGTCGCTCTCGAACCTCGGGATCTACGGCACCGGCCAGGCCTACGAGGCACTGCTGGTCCGCATGCGGGCTCATCCGCTTCCGGAGGCCCGCTCCTACGCCGAGTTGATGCTGCGCGAACTCAGGAAGGTGATCCCCTCCTTCCTGAGACGCGTCGACCTCCCGGACCGCGGCGAGGCGACCGGCCGCTTCGTCGCCGACAGCCGAGAGCGGATAGCGGAGTTGGCCGAGGAGTTCTTCCCGGAGGGCGAGGCGATCCATGCTGCACCGACTGTCGACCTGACCGACTTCGATCCCGATGCCGAGGTGAAGTTGGTGGCCGCCGCCCTCTACCCCTCCTCGCACCACTCGGACCGGGAGATTGAGGCCCGGGTGCGGCGCATGACGGTGGAGGAGCGCGTGAGGGTCCTTGTGGCACTGACGGGCGATCGGGACAACCGACGGCAGCGCCCGGGGCGTGCACTCGAGAGGCCGACCTACCGGTTTGACATCCTCTCCGACTACGGCGCTTTCCGGGACCTCCAGCGGCACCGGCTCATGACCATCGAGTGGCAGCGGCTCACGCCACTCCACGGCTTCAGCCGTCCACCCGACCTCGACGAGGCCGGCGTGGCTGGACGCTTCGACGAGGCGATGGACCGGTCGGCCGCACTCCACGACGTCCTGGCCGAACCGTTCCCCGAGCAGGCCTCCTACGCCGTCTCCCTGGCCTACCGGATCCGGTACCTGATGGAGATGAACGCCCGAGAGGCGATGCACGTGATTGAGTTGCGCACCACCCCTCAGGGCCACCCCGCCTACCGGGACGTCTGCCAACAGATGCACCACCTCATCGCAGACGTGGCCGGGCACCGGGCCATCGCCGAGATGATCCGCTTCGCCGACCACTCGGATGAGCCGGAACTCGAGCGCATCGAGGCCGAGCGGCGGGTCGAAGAGCGCCGTCGGGCCCGGGGTGATGCCACCGTCGGATGAAGTGGCACCGGCTGACGCCGATACTGTTTCTGCTGATCTCGTGCGGCGAAGAGATCGAGCGCATCCTCCCGCCGTCGGTCCCGACCGCCGCACCCACGATCACCG
>Ga0066372_10000171_pt1 | contig 22087 bp, 20 predicted proteins | sample Knorr_S15_td_250_FD_77011 | JGI IMG/M metagenome (GOLD analysis project Ga0066372, IMG submission 77011) | Marine microbial communities from Southern Atlantic Ocean transect - Knorr_S15_td_250_ad_251m_LV_A | ecosystem: Environmental > Aquatic > Marine > Oceanic | place: Southern Atlantic ocean... | reverse complement strand
TTTTTCATCCCCTACCTCTCCTTCGAAGAAACTAGTTTATTACATATATCAGTCTTAACGTTAAAACTCAATAACTCAAGAGGACTAAATTATAGGTCTCAAACAGAGAAAAGCAACATTTTATATGCTCCCAATAACTCTAGAATTATCAAAAATTCCTTTCAAAAAGGGCCATAAAACTTGTTTTATCCCCCCCTTCTTTTTATATCGATATCCCCTAAGTATTTTGCTAAATATATGATTTTATTAGCTATTAAATAAATTTGATTAAATTTTTCTCTTAAAAAAATAACCCTCTCAATACAGATCAGAACATGATCTGGGCTTGGTAGAACTCTTATTTTTAAAATTAGATTTTTACCAAAAATGGCCTGTTTTATTCGCTGGTAGCTCAAAACTATGTGAGGGGATGGTGGCCCGAAAAGTACTATAATAGGCACAAAAAATAGCATTTTAGTTTTTCTGAAATAAAAATCTCAATTGCAGATTATGATAAATAACAATATCCATATAATTATTGGTCAACTCAACTTCACTGTTGGTGATATTGAGGGTAATACTAAAAAAATAATTGGGGCAATAAAAAAAGCAAATGAAGAATACAATGCAGATATTATAATATTCCCAGAGCTGAGCGTTAGTTCTTATCCACCAGAAGATTTATTATTAAGACCTGCATTTAATAAGTCTATAAATATCGCATTAGAAAAAATAAAATCAGCAACAAATAATATTCACGTTATTCTGGGTCATCCGTTAAAAAAAGACGGGGTACTCTATAATGCTTGCAGTCTTATACATAAAAAGGAAATAAAAAAAACCTATCATAAACAATACTTGCCGAATTATGGTGTATTTGACGAAAAGCGGTATTTTACACCTGGTGATGAAGCGTGCTTATTTGAAATAAATGGAGTAACTGCAGCACTAAGTATTTGTGAAGATATATGGGTTTCAAAACCGGTGGTGGATGCCGCTGCTAAAAATGCAAAAATACTATTTAACATAAATGCATCGCCTTATGATAAAAATAAAAATAGTGAGCGAGAAAGTATAATTTCGAAAAGAGCATCTGAGTCTGATATGTGTATTGTCTATGTTAATTTAGTAGGCGGACAAGATGAGCTGATTTTTGATGGAAACTCTATGATATTTGATAAAAATGGGGATGTTATATTTCGAGTTCCAGAATTTGGAGAAGGCTTATATGAAGCTTATATAGATACCAAACAATCAGAAATTAAAAGTAAAACAAAAAAAGAAGTTAATCTAAATTTAATCAAAGAAGAGAGTATTTATAACGCACTCGTTATGGGTGTAAAAGACTATGTTAGAAAGAATAATTTTCAAGGTGTAGTCATTGGATTGTCTGGTGGTATTGATTCTGCGCTCACGCTGTGTATTGCGGTGGATGCATTAGGACCAGAAAATGTAGAGGCTTTAATTATGCCGTCACGCTACACAGCAAAAATGAGTATTGATGATGCTTGTACATTGGCAAAAAAACTGAAGGTTTCATATGAAATTATCTCTATTGAACCACCATTTTCTGCTTTTCTCCAAGCACTCAAACCTATTTTTAAAAAGTTGCCAGTAGATGCAACAGAAGAAAACATACAGGCGCGTAGTAGAGGCATACTCTTAATGGCAATATCGAATAAATACAATAAACTAGTTTTAACAACCGGGAATAAGAGCGAAATATCTGTTGGTTATGCTACGTTGTATGGTGATATGGCGGGTGGTTATTCTCCACTCAAAGATGTTTGGAAAACATTAGTTTATCAACTTGCAAAATGGCGTAATAAAGAAGAAAAAATTATTCCTGAGAATATAATCAATAGACCGCCAACAGCAGAATTACGTAATAATCAATTAGATCAAGATACGCTTCCTGATTACGAAATACTTGATCCAATACTTGAGCAATATATTGAGTTTGACAAACACCCCGAAGAGATCGTTAAAAATGGTTATGATGCGGAAACTGTATATAAAATTGTTAATCTTGTTGACAAAAACGAATATAAACGTAGGCAAGCTGCTCCGGGAGTTAAAATAACCAAAAAAGCATTTGGAAAAGATAGGCGATACCCGATTAGCTCTGGCTATATTGAGAAAAAATAAATTATTTGACCTCCAGTTCTTCCACTTGATAGATACCTGGGTGATTTGGATAATTCAGTTTTAATACTCTTATCGCATCATTTGCTAGATCTTCCATTTCCAGAACACGGTAAGCTTTGGCCATAATAACTAAAGCCTCAGGGACAACTGGTGTGCGATCATAATTTTCAATAACATATCTTGCTCTATTTGCCGCCGCAATAAACGCGCCTCTCCGCATATAATAATTTGCTACATGAACTTCGTTCTCAGCAAGATTATTTCTCAAGTGTCGCATGCGTTGTTCTGCATCCTCAATATACTGACTTTCAGGAAACCTTTTGATCAGCTCAGAAAAATCTTGAAACGACTCAAACGCTGCTCCCGGATCCCTTTGTGATTCATCAGCAAATTCGTCTGGAACAAATCTTTGTATGCTGGCTTTCCCTTTGTTAAAGTTTGCTAGACCTTTTAAATAATAAGCATAATCAATGTGTAGATTTTGTGGATATAATTTGATAAAACGACTGCATGCTGAAATCGAAGCATCATGTTGTTCGCTTTTAAAATAACTGTACGCTAAATCCAAAAGCGCCTGTTGTGCATGCTTCCCAAATGGATATCTAGCTTCTAATCGCTGATAAAAATCGATTGCCTGGGAATAATTACCGGCATCTAAATTACCCTTTGCCTCAGCATAAAGACGATCGGCATTCCAGTTTTTTGTATGGTCTTCTTTTTCGTCAAAATAGGAACAGCCTGGTAACGAAAAAATAACTAAAAAAAACACTAAATTACGCATAATATCTAGGTTAACCTAATACTAGATTAAGAGCAAAATCCGAAGATTATGGAAAAAATTGAATTAGAAACCGTTGTACCGAAAGAGCTTGGGGGGGAACGTCTCGATCTAGTTCTTTCAAAATTATTTCCTAAATACTCACGTTCAAAAATACAATCGTGGATTAAAGTAGGAGAAGTGACAGTTAATAATTCAAACTATAAACAGCGTAATGCAGTCAATTGTGGTGATATTATCAAGATAAATACAACGCTTAGAAATGTTGTCAAAGATCAAGCGGAGCCAATCGATCTTAATGTAATACACGAAGATAATGAAACCATAATAATAAATAAACCGGCAGGCTTAGTGGTACATCCAGGAGCGGGAAACCAAGCACACACACTCGTAAATGCTTTATTAAACTTTGACAAAAAACTTGAGAGCATACCTCGTGCAGGCATAATTCATCGATTAGATAAAGATACAACTGGCATTATGATTATAGCCCGAACAATTGAGTCACATACTTTTTTAGTAGAAGAGCTTCGGCAAAGGAATATTAAGCGGAATTACAGGGCAATAATTTGTGGGCAACTAGTTGCTGGCGGAACAATTGAAAATAAAATAGGCAGACATCCTACGCGTAGAACAAAAATGGCTGTCACTAGCAAAGGTAAATTAGCAACGACTCATTTCAAGATAATAAAAAAATATCAACATTACACCTACCTTGACATACAACTCGACACAGGAAGAACTCACCAAATTCGGGTGCATATGAATAGTATAAAACACCCTATAATTGGCGATCCTCTCTATGGTAAAAACACCTTTATAAAAAAAGGAATCCAAGCTTCTTTGCGTGAGTGTATAAAAAATTTCAGGCGCCAGGCCTTGCATGCTTATAATCTTGAATTTACGCACCCATCACAAAGAAAAATGGTCCACTATAAAGCAGGGCTACCTAATGATATGAAAAAATTAATAAAAACCTTAGAAATAGATGATTAAAAAAATGGAAAAATTTTGGATGAAAGCTGGCTGGCCCGCGCCGAATCATGTAAAGGCAGGAACTTCAGTTAGAGTTGGTGGGCATAGTAGCCCACCATATAATGAATCTAACGTATCGCTTAATGTCGGAGATGACCCAAAAAAAGTTAAAGAAAACCGCATCGAACTCTTAATGCATTTAGGTATTAGCACAGAGCCTATCTGGCTTAAACAAGAACATAACAAAAAAATTCTTTTAGTTGACGAAACACCTTCAGATATAAAAGCTGACGGAAGCTATACAACAAAAAAAAATAAGGTCTGTGTTGTAACAACAGCTGACTGTGTTCCAATTTTATTTTGTAATGATGAGGGCACAAAAGTTGCAGCCATTCATGCTGGCTGGAAGGGTATTTGTATGGGGATTATTGACGATACCATAAAAATATTTGATCGTCCTGAGTCAGTATTTGTTTGGATTGGTCCATGTATAAGTAAGAAACACTATGAAATTGGCGAGGATGTATATTCTAATTTTCTAAACTACTCAGATTCATTAGAAAACTCATTCAAAAAAAACAATAATCAAAAGTGGTCATGCTGTTTAAATAATATTGTAAAAACGCTACTTAAAAACTCAGGGGTAGAAAAAATTTACGACTGCGGCCTTTGTACGTATGAATTGGGTGACTTATTCTTTTCGCATCGCCGAGATGGAAATACAGGACGAATGGCCACAATGATTTGGATTGCTTAATCACAATTTTAAATTAAGTTAGAAATAAGTGACAATATCCTTGATTATCTTGGAAAAGAGAGTTTTGACCCTGTTTATGGGGCACGACCATTGAAAGCGCACAATTCAGGACAAGCTAGAATCACCCATCGCAGAACAAATTTTGGCAGAAAAATTTGTTCCTGGAACGCATATAAAGTCAAGCCTAAAAGGCAATAAATTAGAATTTTCAAATCTACTCTAAATATCACTGGATAATCCCTTCTTTTTATAGAAAATTTTGAAATTAATAGAATTTCTAGCCATTTTTTACCACTTTCGCGACAATTTAAAGTTGGTTATTTCTCTCATATAATCTATATTTAGAATAATGATTTAATGAATATGTTGAAGAAATCTAAAATATGGCAACACAAGAAAAAAGCATAGTGCTAAGTGGTCTAGCGCGTACTTTAGTGCGAGGGGGTCATATTGAACAAGAAAAAGCAGAGGAACTCTTTAAACAATCACAGAAAAAGAAAACTCCTTTTGTAAACCTCGTAATAGAACAAAATTTAGTTTCGAGCTCCACGATTGCATCCGCTTCTGCCAAAGAATTCGGTATGTCAATTCTTTCTATAGATTTATTAGATATTGATCCTAGCGTAGTAAAACTTGTGAGTCCTGATTTAATAAAAAAACATTCTGCACTACCAATTTTTAAACGCGGGAATCGTCTTACAGTGGCCGTTTCTGACCCAACAAATATCCAAGCTCTTGATGAAATGAAATTTGCAACATCGTTAAACGCCCAAGCCGTTGTCGTCGAAGCTGACAAATTATTAAAAAGAATAGATAAAATTCTTGAAGAAACTGATGGCGGTCTTGGTAACATGGAAGATAGCGAATTCGATAATTTAGATGATCTTGAAGTTGCAGAAGATGGGCCACAGGAGGAGGATGATTCGGATGTTGATGATGCACCTGTTGTACGTTTTGTTAATAAATGTCTTCTAGATGCGATTAAAAAAGGAGCGTCAGACCTTCATTTCGAACCTTATGAAAAAATGTACCGAGTACGTTTTCGTGTAGATGGTGTGCTTGCGGGAGTGGCAAAACCACCAATGAGTTTATCAGGAAAAATTGCAGCGCGAATAAAAGTTATGTCACGCTTAGATGTATCCGAACGACGAGTACCTCAAGATGGTCGTATTAAATTAAAAATCTCAAAAACAAAATCAATTGATTTTCGTGTTAGTACTTGCCCAACACTATTTGGAGAAAAAGTAGTTTTACGTATTTTAGATTCTGATGCTGCTGCTTTACAAATCGATCAACTTGGATATGAAGATCACCAGAAAAAATTGTTTTTATCAAACCTTATAAAACCTTATGGAATGTTTCTAGTTACAGGACCTACTGGTTCGGGTAAAACGGTTTCCTTGTATACTGGGATTAATATTTTAAATAAAGAAGATATAAATATTTCAACTGCTGAAGATCCTGTGGAAATTAATTTGCCTGGGGTTAATCAAGTTCAGATCGATGAAAAAACTGGTATGGATTTTCCAAAAGCGCTCAAGGCATTTCTAAGACAAGATCCGGATATCATACTTGTTGGCGAAATACGAGATATAACAACCGGTGGAATTGCTGTAAAAGCGGCTCAAACGGGGCACATGGTCATGTCAACATTACATACGAACGATGGTCCACAAACACTAACTCGTTTACAAGATATGGGTGTACAATCATTTGCGGTGGCAACGTCTATTAATCTGATTACTGCCCAGAGATTACTTCGGCGATTGAATCCAGATAATCGAGTAGCAATCGAAATGCCTGATTCCGCACTTAAAAAAGAAGATTTTCCTGAAGAAATGATAAAAGAAGGGATTAATCTGTATGGACCTGGTGAAGAGACTGAAGATAACCCAGGCTATAAGGGCCGTGCGGGCATTTATCAGGTTATGCCAATAACAGATGAGATGAAACGATTAATTATAGAAGAGGCTAATGCTGTAGTGTTAGCAGACCAGGCGGCAAAAGAGGGTATTTGGGATATCAGAAGATCTGGTTTGCAAAAGGCAGCTAATGGAATTACGAGTTTAGCGGAAGTGAACCGAGTAACAGTAGAGTAAATAAAAATGGCAAATGTAAAAGCAAGTCAAATGTATATCTGGGAAGGTAAGGATGGCAATGGGAAAAGGGTAAAGGGAGAAATTAGTGGGCAAAGTGAAGCACTAGTTAAAGCGATACTCAGACGACAGAAAATTAATCCTACAAAAGTTAAAAAGAAACCAAAGCCTCTTTTTGGTAGTGGTAAATCAAAAGTTGTAGCAAAAGATATTTGTATTTGGAGTCGTCAACTGGCAACTATGATGTCTTCCGGAGTGCCACTAGTACAATCATTTGAAATAACTGGACGTGGCCATGAAAATGCAGGAATGCAATCATTAATCTTAGCTATAAAAGGTGATGTCGAAGCAGGTAATAATTTGGCTGACGCACTAAAAAAGCATCCGCTTCATTTTAATTCTCTTTATTGTAATCTTATTGAAGCTGGAGAACACGCTGGTATTCTAGAAGCTATTTTGCATAAATTAGCAACTTACTTGGAAAAAACGGAAGCGTTAAAATCAAAAATTAAGTCTGCTCTCTTTTATCCAGCTGCAGTAGTTGTTGCTGCAATAATAGTTATAACTATTTTGATGATTTTTGTAATTCCACAATTTTCATCATTGTTCGGAAGTTTTGGTGCTGATTTACCGGGATTAACACAATTCCTAATAGATGCCTCTGATTTTTTCGTCGCTTGGTGGTGGTTGGTGTTTGGAATTCTAGGTGGAACCGTATTTGGATTACTTGAATTTAAAAAACGGTCAATTGCTATGCAACATTTTCTTGATCGTGCCGTACTCAAAGTTCCTGTGATTGGTGACTTAATGGAAAAATCTGCAATCGCAAGATTTGCACGTACTTTGGAAACTATGTTTGCTGCGGGAACCCCTTTAGTTGAAGCAATGACTTCGGTTGCAGGGGCCACTGGTAATATTGTTTTTCATGATGCGACGATGAAAATGAAAGATGAAATTTCAACAGGAACACAACTTCAAGCGTCAATGCGTGATACAGGTTTATTCCCAAATATGGTGGTACAAATGGTTGCAATTGGTGAGGAATCCGGGGCAATTGATACAATGCTTGGTAAAGTTGCTGACTGGTATGAGCAAGAAGTTGACGATGCAGTTGAAGCTTTGACTAGCCTACTAGAACCAATGATTATGGCCTTTTTGGGTGTTGTTATCGGCGGTATTGTCGTTGGTATGTATCTACCAATCTTTAAGATGGGTGCAGTTGTATAAAAATACCAAACTAGTTGATATCCATATTTATATCTTATTTTCGCTGATGACTTAATAATTTGGTGAAAAATTAAACTGTAGAAACTGCCTGTGTATATATTCATTGAATTCCTTCAAGCTCAACCTATTTTTTATTTGTTTTTTGTTTTTTTAATTGGTCTTGCTGTAGGTAGTTTTTTAAATGTAGTAATAGTCAGATTACCTATAATGATTGAAAAAGGTTGGCGAGAAGAATGCTGTAACTTTCTTGGTCTAGATTCTCCAAATACTGAACAAAAGGAACGGTTTAATTTAATAAGACCTTTCTCACATTGTCCATCCTGTAAACAAAAAATAAAAATAATTGAGAATATTCCTGTATTAAGCTATTTATACTTAAGGGGGAAGTGTAGTAACTGCAAAGAAAAAATTTCTTTACGTTATCCTATAGTTGAGCTTATTAGTGCTTTATCCGTATGTATTGTTGCCCATTTTTTTGGTGTTTCATTACAAGCCTTTTTTGCTATATGTTTAACTTGGGCTATTATCGTACTAGGTGTAATAGATTTAGATACTAGATATCTACCAGATGATATAACTCTACCTCTATTGTGGCTCGGAATTATTATAAATATTTTCAATATTTTTACTGATATTAATTCAAGTATCCTTGGCGCTATATTTGGGTACGGAATTTTGTGGATTGTTTATTTCCTCTTTAAATTATTCACTGGGAAAATTGGTATGGGCCATGGCGATTTTAAGCTTCTTGCCGTTTTTGGGGCATGGTTTGGATGGCAAAACCTAGTTCCCATCATTATCCTGTCTTCTATAACAGCTATTCTTGTAGCAATATTACTAATAATTAATAAATCCTATGATAAAAACAAAGGAATTCCATTCGGACCCTATTTAGTATTTGCTGGCTGGATATCTATGATATTGGGGCCATATATAATATCTGTTTATCTAAATGCAACAATGTGAAATGACATCAGTATTCACTATAGCTTTGACTGGAGGTATTGGCTCCGGTAAGTCAGTCGTTGCTTTTTTATTTGAGAAGCTGGGTGTTCCCGTTATTGATTCTGACAAAATTTCAAAAAGTATTGTTTTGCCGTGCGGGCCCTGTTTTAAAAAAATTATAGATGAATTCGGCGAGAAAATACTAACTAATAAAGGTACTATAGACCGAGATAAATTACGCGAAATTGTCTTTGATAATACTTCGGCTAGACTTAAACTTGAAAATATTTTGCATCCTATAATTTTTAAAAATATTGATTCGCAAATGACACTTATTAGTTACCCATATTGTTTAATCATTGTTCCGCTTCTTATAGAAACAAAGTCAACAGAAAGATTCGATAGAATATTGGTAATTGATACTCTCGAAAGTTTACAATTAAAGAGAATCGCTGAAAGAGACAGTATATCGTCAATATTAATAAAAAAGATAATAAAAACACAAGTGACAAGAAAAGAACGGCTACGTTATGCGAATGATATTATTGTTAATAATGATGAAATTATGAATCTTAATAAACCAATTAATGCTTTACACAAAAAATATTTGGAATTAGCAAATAACAAACATAAATGATGCCTACCATGGACCAAGAAAATAATAAAAATATAATATATGAACACCCGATGAATGAGCGAATTAGGAACCTATTACGTATTGAATATCTATGCAATATTATTGAAGATCGTATAAAAGAAGATAGTGAACAAAATTGCAGAGTAATCTTAGAAGCTTTGCTACATATTAGTGAACTTTTAGTACGCTCAGACATGAAAAATGAAATTATTAAAGAATTAAAGAGGCAACTCGAAGTATTTAATATGTTAAGAAGCAGTGATGAATATGGAAACTTTGTCGACATTGATAGGTTAAAAAAATTAAATGATATAATTGATGAGGAGCTAAAAATTCTTCAAGATCAAACATACCATCCTGGAGAAATTATTAAAAATAATGAGTTAGTAAGAGTTTTTAGCCAAAGAATAAATATTCCTGGGGGTACCTGTAATTTCGATTTACCAAGACTGCACTACTGGCTTGAACAATCAGAGCTTAAGAGAAAACAAGATTTAATGAATTGGTCGTCTGATCTAGTTCCAATAAAAGAGTCAGCAAATATATTATTAGATAACATTAGAAAATCTAGTACTCCAACTTATGAAAACGCTAAAGAAGGTTTTTACCATAAACAAATAGGGGTAAATATGCCTTGCCAATTAATTCGGGTTGTTATGAATTCTAGTAGTGCTTATTATCCGGATATAAGCGGTGTAAAACACAGATTTACAGTAAGATTCATGGAATTACCTGATTCTAATTTTAAACCAATACAAATACATAATGACATTCAGTTCGAGCTTCATTGTTGTATTTTATAAATTTAAAAATATACACTATAAAAAGATTATATACTGAAGTCTAAACCTCATCTAATAACGAAAAATCCTTAATTGCGCTTATCATCGCTATACCGTAAGCCCCGTTTTCTTTTGCCTCTTTTAAGTCAGCAAATGACATGCCCCCAAGAGCATAGACCGGAAAATTAGCCTGCTCCGCTAATTGTTTGAAATTACTCCAGCCTAGTGGGATTTTACTAGGGTGACTTCTTGTCGCTGAAACGGGTGAGATAAAAGCATAGTTAACACACAGTTTTTCAGCTCTCTCAAGCTCTACTTCGTTATGACATGATACGCCTAATATATAGTCCCCGCTAATTGGTCTATTATTATATTTTAGAAGTTCTTTTGACTTAAGATGTATCCCATGTACGGTAAAGTATTCAATATCTGATGCAACACCATTTAAAATCAATTTAGCTGCATTTCTTTTCGCCTCTTCATATAATTCTTCGATATTTTCTCTGGATACGTTATTCCTCTCAAAACTAAGTCTCAACTGAAATATTTTCAACCCAGAATTAAAATAATTTCTAACTACAGAAAATAAATGAGAACAATCTTTATAAGATTCTTCGCTTATACCATAAATATCTGGCAAATAAAGTGTTTGAATTATATGTTTATTGGCCTCGGGAAATTTGTATTTAAATAGGTTATTTTTATCTGGCCAATTTATTTCTTGGTTTTCGAGGTTAGTAGGCTCTCCCTCCCATTCATATATCTCCCAAACATCGAGTAATACTTTTTCCCCTGGATAATCGTGATTAATCTTGATTAATCTCTTGGCACTCTTAAGACTTATCCCCAGCTCTTCAAAAAATTCACGACTTAAGGCGGAAAATGAACTCTCATTATTTTTAACCTTACCTCCTGGAAATTCCCAATAACCCGATAAAAACTGTTTACTTGTTCTTTTTGTTATTAATATCTTGTCTCTATTTCTATTGTAAAGGATACCAACAACAACATGTATCCTTGTATTCATTTTTTATTAGCTACGATATTCAGCATTAATTTTTATATATTCATAAGATAGATCGGTTGTCCATATTTCTTCGCTACAAAAACCACGTTTAAGGTCAATTCTCAAAATTATTTCATCTTGCTCCATTACCTTCTTGCCTTTTTCTTCAGTGTATGATTTTGACCTTTCACCATTCTCGACTAAACATACATCATCTATATAGACATTCACTTTACTAATATCTAGATTACCTATTTTAGAATTACCTATAGCTGCTATTATTCTTCCCCAATTTGGGTCAGAGGCAGTAAATGCAGTTTTTACAAGGGGGGACTCTGCGACTTTATATGCCACTGAAAGGCACTCTGGCGTGTCTTTTCCTTCTAAAACTTTAATCGTAATAAATTTTTTTGCCCCCTCTCCATCGCGAACAATGGCCTGTGCTAGTTGAGAGCATACTTTCGTAATCTCATCTTCCAATATTTCAAATTCTTTACTATTTTGTTCTTTTATTTCCAAACTTTCCGTTTTACATGTTGAGATTAGAAGAAATGAATCGTTAGTTGATGTATCGCCATCGACTATAATCCTATTAAAACTTCTTTTAAGTACGTTATCTTTAATTTTATCCAAACAATCCTCTGTTATATTTACATCAGTTGCTATAAATGACAACATAGTTCCCATATCAGGTTTTATCATTCCGGAACCTTTTGTAATACCAGTAATGCTCACAGTTGTATCTAAAATCTTCACCTGCTTAGAAGTAGCCTTTGGTATTGTGTCGGTAGTCATGATTGACTTTGCAACATCAAGCCAACAATCCTCAGATAAATTTTTAACCAAACTAGGAAGTATTTTATTTATCTTATCAACTGGAAGATCTTCTCCAATTACGCCCGTTGAAAAAGGGAGTATTTCGGTTTCATCGCAATTAGTTATCTTTGCCAAAGTTTCACAAGTAGCCTTTGAATTGTTAATTCCAGACTGACCTGTCCCAGCATTAGCATTACCAGCATTAATTAAACAATAACGTGGTTTCGATTTTTTTAAATTATATTTCGAAATTTGGACAGGTGCAGCACAAAAGTGATTTTTGGTAAATGCCGCTGATGTGATGCTACCAGCATCAATCTCTATTAACGCAATATCATTTCTTTTCTTGTTATATATCTCAGCAGATCCAGCTGAAAGTCGAATACCACTTATTTTTACTGGCTTTTGAGGATAATCTAATCCTACTGACATTTTAAAAGTTCCTCTTATTAAAAAATTATTAACAGTAATTATATAGTATTAAGACAATCTTCCATGACATTGCTTATATTTTTTCCCGGAGCCACAAGGGCATGGTTCGTTGCGTCCTATTTTTGGCTTATTTCTAACAAATGGCTGGTCGGGTGGAGCTTCATTCTTGTTATTACTAATATTATTCGGAACAGAAGGATGTCTATAATTCATCTTTTGCTTATTTTCTTTTTTCTCAGCGAGTCTAATATCTTCTTCTGTTCTTATACTAACCCTATACAAAAATACAATGACATCATGTTTAATATTTTCTAGCATTTGCAAGAACAAATCAAAAGACTCTCTTTTATATTCTTGTTTAGGATTTTTTGCCGCAAAACTCCTGAGACCTATCCCCTGTCTTAGATGATCCATATTAACTAAATTTTCTTTCCAATGCCTATCTAAAACATCCAGCATAACTTGTTTTTCTATACGCCTCATTAACTCCGCTGTTATATCCTTTTCTTTATCTTCATAAATTCTACCTACCTCATCGTGAATCTTTTTTCGTAAAGTTTCTTCATGTAATGATTCATCCTGGGATAACCACAATTTTACATCTATGATAATTCCAAATTCATTTTGGAATACTTCCTCTAAACCATTTATATCCCATATTTCCTGCATACTCTCACGTGGAATATAATTATCCAAAAGTGCTTCAAAAACATCAAAACGCATTAACTCAACTTCCTCGAATACATCTTCACTACTAAGTAAATCTTCTCTTTGCTGATAAATAACTTTTCTTTGATCATTTGCTACATCATCAAAATCGAGTAAATGTTTACGTATATCAAAATTATGAGCTTCTACTTTACGTTGGGCATTTTCTATTGCTCGAGAAACTAATCTAGATTCAATTGCCTCTCCTTCACCCATACCTAATCTCTCCATTGTCGAAGAAACCCAATCATTTGCAAAAATACGCATTAAGTTATCTTCTAGTGAAAGATAGAACCTGCTTGACCCTGGATCACCTTGACGACCCGAACGACCACGAAGCTGATTATCAATACGTCTGGATTCGTGTCTTTCAGTTCCAGTGATATGCAGTCCGCCTCTCTCGATAACTTTCTTATGACGTTGATCCCAATCTTGTCTAATGGCGCTTATTTTTTCATTAGACGGATTATCGAGCGCTTTTATTTCGGCCTCATAATTACCCCCAAGTACAATATCTGTACCTCTCCCAGCCATATTTGTTGCTATTGTAACTGCGCCAATACGACCAGCCTGGGCAATGATATCGGCTTCTTTCTCATGAAATTTTGCATTTAAAACTTGATGCTTGATTTTATTTTCGTTCAATAAATTAGACAAATATTCAGATACCTCAATGGATGCAGTACCAACTAAAACGGGCTGATCCTTAGATTGACAACTTTTTATATCTTCAACTATTGCTTTAAATTTTTCTTTTGTCGTTAAAAATATAACGTCGCTCTGATCATCTCGAATCATTTCCATGTGGGTTGGGATCACAATAACCTCAAGTCCATATATTGTCTGGAATTCATAAGCTTCTGTATCGGCAGTTCCTGTCATTCCTGATAATTTAGAATACAGACGAAAATAGTTTTGATATGTTATTGACGCGAGTGTTTGATTCTCACTCTGTATTGGCACATTCTCTTTAGCCTCTATTGCTTGATGTAGGCCGTCAGACCAACGGCGACCTGGCATCGATCTTCCAGTAAACTCATCAACAATTACAATCTGATTATCTTTTACAATATAGTCGACATCGTTACTAAATAAGTGATGAGCTCTAAGAGCCGCATTTAAATGGTGAAGAACTCCCATATTAACCGGATCATATAAACCTTGATCTTCTTTAATAATGCTCTTCTCTCTCAAAAGTTCCTCAATATGATCATGTCCAGCTTCAGTAAAATATGCCTGTTTTGATTTTTCATCTAAAGTAAAATCACCCGGACCATCTTCGTTCTTTTGAATTACCAATAACGGAATTAGTTCATTTATTTTTAAGTATAGTTCTGATTTATCATCAACCGCACCAGAAATAATTAATGGCGTTCTTGCTTCGTCAATTAAAATTGAGTCAACTTCATCAACAATTGCAAAATTCAATTTCCTTTGAACTTTTCCATCGATACTAAATGCCATATTATCGCGTAAATAGTCAAAGCCAAATTCATTATTTGTTCCATAAGTTATATCACATAAATATGCTGCTTTTCTTTCCTCCATTGATAGACCCGATACGATGACTCCGGTGCTTAATCCAAGATATTGATATAATTGTCCCATCCACTCAGCATCACGCTTTGCTAAATAATCATTAACAGTAATAATATGAACACCAAAACCAGATAAAGAATTTAAATATGAGGCTAAAGTTGCAACAAGGGTTTTCCCTTCTCCGGTTCGCATTTCTGCTATATTTCCATTATGTAAAACTATGCCGCCAATAAGTTGAACATCAAAGTGACGCATATTTAAAACACGTTTACCAGATTCTCTGACCAGAGCAAATGCCTCGGGGAGTATGTCATTAAGACTTTCTCCCTGACGAACTCTTTCTCTTAGCTCGTTAGTTTTATTAGGAAAATCAGTTTCGCCTAGTGATTTAAAATCATCTTCAAGTAAATTTATTTTTTTTACTGTTTTGCTTAATCGTTTAATAACACGATCATTTCGACTTCCAAATAATTTGTTTAAAAGTTTTATAATCATAATTACCCTATTCTTTTTACTTCATAAAATTATAAAATAATTTTATGTTCAAAAAATTACAATTGGTAAATTATTAAAGAAAGTTATTATTTCGAAGAGGTATACTTTATAGGATTGATTGGTGTTCCATTTTTCACAACTTCAAAGTGTACATGCGGTCCTGTTGCTCTACCTGTATCTCCCATAAGAGCAACAACTTGGCCTTTATCAACTTTCTGGCCAACGACAACAAGATTCTTCTTATGGTGTGCATAACGTGTCTGATAACCATTACCATGATTTATTTCAACCATATTCCCATATCCATAGCGATAACCAGACCATGTTACTAATCCTGAAGCAACCGCTTCTATGGATGAACCAGTTCTACCCGCAAAATCTACCCCTTGATGAAATTGTAATTTTCCAGAAAGTGGATCGAATCTTTTGCCATAAGTTGAGGAAATCCAACCATCTTTGGTTGGAAACCCAGATGGAATTTGATTTTGTATCGTCCTGTCAATAAGCATTGATTCCATTGCCGCTAATTTCTCCGCACGATCCTGTATCTTGTAATTTAACTCCTCAAGCGCAGTAACAAAATCGTCAACTTGCATTGAAACAAGGGCATCTTTTGGATCTCGTCCACCTAAGCCCGGTGTTGCTGAAATATCAAAATCAATATCACTAAATTCAACAAAACTCGCTAAACGGGAACCTAGCGCATCTAAACGCATAACCCGGGCTTGTAATTTACTCAATTTTGTTGCTAAAGCATCAAGACCATTTTCAGCGCTTTCTTGTAACTCATTTAACGTCTTTTGCTGTACTTCTATTTCTTTGCTCCAGATCGGTGCGGTCTGAGCATACAAGGTTTTGAAAGAACCCCGCGTTGAATCCATCATATAATTAACGCCAGCCTGAAAAATCAACAACCCAGAAATAACAACTGCGGCCAAAAGGACGCTTAAGCTTGTAGGGCCTAAACTAAATGAAAGGCTTTTATTTCTCAACTTTGTTATTAAAAATAATTGCATATATAATCCAAACTTACACTTAACGTATCAATTGAAAAAATAAATAATTATAAAAGTGAATAAAGCTCAGCATATCAGTTCTCTGCTACTTAATGAACGGTTGTCATTCTCCAATCTCTACAAAAAAGCTATCTTTTCCAAAAAAACCGATCTAAAACTAAAAAAATTTCTTGATTCAGACGTTAAAGACCATTTCCAACTCTCTAATATAGAAAAAGACGTTGTCACAATTGTTGCTGATTCACCATCCTGGGCAACCCGTCTCCGCTATAATATCCCAAAAATACTAGATATCATGAACAATCAACTAAATTTCAATACTATAAAAACAGTCAGAATAAAAGTAAAAAATAATTTTTAAAAAAATTAATTTGCAGATATTGTCTGCATAAATGAGATCGGTGCTTTGTACTCAGATTCAAAGCTAACTATTTCCCATGCACCCTTATCTAAAAGCAATTCTCTTATCAAAGTATTGTTCAACGCATGTCCGGACTTATGGCCCTTAAAAGATCCTATTAAACTGTGCCCTAGCAAATACAAATCACCTATAGCATCCAAGATTTTGTGTTTAACACACTCGTCAGCATACCTAAGACCATCTTCATTCAATATTCTATAATCATCGACCACCACAGCATTATCTAAACTCCCGCCTAGCACTAAATTTCTTTCGCGTAATAATTCAACATCACGCATAAAACCAAAAGTACGGGCACGACTTACTTCTTTTACAAATGACGTCGTCGAGAAATCAATTTCTGCATGACAATTATTTTGATTAAAAACAGGGTGATCAAACTCAATACTAAAACCTACTTTAAAACCATCAAAAGGCTCAAACATTGCCCATTTACCATCTTTCTCAACTCGAACCTCTTTTTTTATTCTTAAAAACTTTTTCGCTGCATTTTGTTCTTGTAACCCAGCTGATTGTATTAGAAACACAAATGGTCCTGCGCTACCATCCATAATTGGAACTTCATCTGCAGTAAGATCAACATATACATTATCAACCCCAAAACCTGCAAAAGCCGACAATAAATGTTCAACAGTCGATATACGAACATTATCTTTAACCAACGTTGTTGATAAACTTGTATCTCCAACGTATTTTGGTTTGGCGGGGATTTCTGTAACAGGGTCAACGTCTACCCTACGAAATATAATACCGGTATTTGTCGGAGCAGGCCTTAAAGTTAGTAGTACCTTTTTCCCGGTATGCAAACCAACTCCAGTTGCCCGAATCACATTTTTTAATGTGCGCTGCCTGATCATTAATTTAGCTTAAATTTTAGTAAGTTCTTGTTATTTAAAGAACCATTCTATTAATTTAATTATGAACTGGCAAATTTTAATAAAATATAGATTTATGCGTCCAAAGCACCTCCTGCTGTTTTGAAAGTTCTTGTTGTGTATTGCGACATGGTTAATCAGCCTGTCTTCTCAAAAATGCTGGAATATCAAGAATATCCGTCTGAATTTGGGTATTTTCCGCAGCTGATTCATGACTGTCACCTTCAATCTCAGTAGCCTTTATCTCTCCTTCCTGGGTACGCATAACAGTTGGGCGATCCAAATCTGTGTAATCAGGGATCAGACTACCAACCTCAGTTGCCACTAATTTAGGAGATTTAACCGCTTTTGCAGCATTCCCTAATCCAGTTGCAACAATTGTCACGCGTATGCTTTCTGTCATCTCAGGATCGGTACACGTCCCGACAATAGTAGTTGAATTATCTGCGGCAAAACCTCTAACTATAGATCCAACCTCTTCAAACTCATCAATTGTCATATCTTCACCGGCGGTAATATTCACCAATATACCTCTGGCTCCTGCTAGATTAACATCTTCCAGTAAGGGGCTATTAATCGCGCCTTCAGCTGCTTTTCTTGCACGATCTTCCCCTTCAGCTTTACCTGAACCTACCATTGCCATGCCCTTTTCACGCATAACAGTTCTTACATCGGCAAAATCAACATTGATTAGACCAGGGCGTGTTATTAATTCTGCAATACCTTGCACAGAACCTGATAACACATCATTTGCGGTACCAAATGCATTGGTCATTGTAATTTCGCCGCCAAGCACTTCCTTAAGCTTTTCATTAGGTATAGTTATGAGTGAATCAACAAATTCCTTTAATTCAGTTATACCTTCATCAGCAACAGCTGCTCGCTTTTCCCCTTCAAATTTGAAAGGTCTTGTTACAACCGCAACAGTCAATATATTCATCTCTTTTGCAACCTGAGCAACAACAGGTGCCGCGCCTGTACCAGTACCACCACCCATACCAGCAGCAATAAACAACATATCTGCTCCATCGAGTACCGCCATGATGCTATCACGATCCTCTAGGGCTGCTTGGCGTCCAACTTCAGGATCAGAACCTGCCCCCAAACCTTTCGTTATACCGCAACCTAATTGTAAAACAGGTTCCACACCCGAAGTTTTGAGTGCTTGAGCATCTGTATTGGCACAAATAAATTCAACACCTTCGATATTGCTCCCCAACATATGCATTACCGCATTACCACCACCACCACCAACGCCTATTACTTTAATAATTGCTGGTTGATTAGTCGCATTTACTAATTCGAATGGCATAATTTTATCCTCCTAAATTACGATGAATTTATAAATCTAAAAATGACCCTGATACCAACTTTTCATTCTTCCCCAAATACCTCTAACTCCACTATTCACATCAATTCGTGTCATACTGTCCTGAGCCTGTTTTTGCCCATAAAGTAATAAACCAACACCCGTTGCGTAAATTGGATTCTTAACATTTTCCGCAAGTCCGCTAACAAATTGCGGGAGCCCTAAACGCACAGGCATATGAAATATTTCCTCGGCCAGTTCAATAACTCCTTCCATTTTTGAACTGCCTCCCGTTAAAACAATTCCTGCGGCAATAAGATTCTCATAACCACTTCTTCGAAGTTCGGCTTGTATAAGAGCAAATAATTCTTCATACCTTGGTTGCACAACTTCCGCTAGTATTTGGCGAGCTAAACGACGCGGAGGTCTGTCACCTACACCTGGAACTTCTATTGTATCTTCATGATTTGTAAGTTGTGTGAGTGCACACGCGTATTGAATTTTAATATCTTCGGCATGTGGTATCGGGGTTCTCAAGGCAATAGCAATATCATTAGTAACTTGGTCCCCAGCGATTGGGATAACAGCTGTATGATGTATCTCACCATCATTAAAAATAGCGATGTCTGTAGTGCCGCCGCCAATATCAACCATACAAATACCAAGCTCTTTTTCATCATCGGTCAATACAGATTGGCTTGATGCTACCTGCTCTAAAACGACTTCATCAACTTCTAACCCACATCTTCGAACACATTTTGTAATATTTTGTGCCGCACTAACCGCGCCTGTCACTAGGTGAACCTTTGCTTCAAGCCGAACACCTGTCATACCTATCGGGAATCTTATTCCATCTTGACTATCTATGATGAATTCCTGAGGTATTACATGGATAGTTTTCTGATCGGCTGGTATTGCCACTGCCTTTCCCGCTTCAATAACACGGTCTATATCAGCCTGTGAAACCTCATTATCCCTTATTGCAACAATGCCATGTGAATTCAAACTCTGTATATGGCTACCAGCAATTCCCGTCCAAACGGAATGAATCTCGCAACCGGACATTAATTCAGCCTCTTCGATTGCACGCTGTATAGCTAGTGTTGTAGATTCGATATCAACCACTACACCTCTTCTTAAACCTCTAGATTGATGTGACCCAAGACCAATTATTTCAATTACATTATCATTTGAAATCTCTCCAACAATGGCAACTATTTTCGATGTTCCTATATCAAGACCGACTATAAGATCTTTATCTAATTTTTTTATCATAAGTTTCCATCCAATATCAATTTGAAGAAATATTAAGATTATCTTGCCAAAGAACCGAAAGTCCATTTGAATAACGTAAATCGACTGCCTTAATTTTTTTGATGCGATCTGGCATTAATGTAGGTATAAATTTTAGAAATCGTTCAAGTCGATCGTCGAAGGAATATCTACCTATTATAATCCTGACACCATTTTCTAAATCGAAAGACCATGCGCGTCTATCATTTAAAGTAACCGAAGATACATCCAGTCGAAATGGCAATGATTGTAATTTTTCCCGTATTACTCTATACCGACTGAGTAACTTTACCTCAGAATTAGCCGGCCCAAATAACAACGGTAAATCATTTGGTATAGTTGCCCCATCTGGAGAGAAAAATTCCCCTAATTGATTTAATAAACCTAAATCCCCCCAACGAGCTGAAGGGATTTGCTCATAAACAACGACCTTTAATGAATCTGGCCAAACTCTTTTTACGGTTACTTCTTTTACCCAGGGCATATTTAGTAAGGCTAGCCTTACTTCATCAACATTTAGATTAAAAAAACCACCTTGAATATTATTTACAACATTCTTTTTTAATTCGGTTTGTGAAAGACGATTAAAACTACGAGCAAATCCCTCTTCAACTTTTACATGTTTAATTGGTAAGGTATTTGGATCTAACAAATATTTTCCGCCATATAAAGATATAGCAATAAAAATAATAATAAAAAAGCCTCCAAAAAGTTTCGAAAAGTCAGATCGGCCCGATATTTCTGTGTCAAAATTTGATTCTTTTGAATTTATTACCATACTTATTCCTGAAAACTCGTCGCTAATATCTGTGTTACTAACTGCCCAAAAGATATCCCTGCTTTTTCTGCAGACATCGGCACAAGGCTATGGCTTGTCATCCCTGGGATTGTATTTACTTCGATTAGCCATTCTTGTCTGTTTGAATCGATCATCAAATCAACGCGACTCCAACCGCTAACACCTAGCAATTTACACGCTTTTTTTGATACCTCTCCAATTGTTGACTCGAAAACTTTATCTAAATCACATGGGCAGATATATTTTGTATCATTATCATTATATTTTGCTTCGTAATCGTAGAATTCTCTTTTGGTCTCTAGCTTAATCATTGGTAAAACCATCTCTTCCAATATAGGTACAGTATACTCACCCCCCTCAATCCAGCTTTCTGCCATAACTCGATCATCAAATTGACTTGCATTCACCCATGCCGAAAATAAATTTTCTTTATGTTCAACTTTGGCTGCCCCAAAACTTGAACCTTCTCTAACGGGCTTAACCATAATTGGTAAACCGACCTGCTCGACTACATTATCCCAATTACTATTTTTATTTATCTCAATAGCATTCGGTGTTGCTAAACCCTCGTCACGCCAAATAGATTTGCTTTTAATTTTATCCATAGCTAATGCAGAACTTGAAGCATCGCTACCTGTGTAAGGTAGACCAATTGAGTCCAGTTCCTTCTGAATTGTTCCGTCCTCACCACCCCTGCCATGTAATGCTAGAAATACACGATCGAAATTATTATTTATTAATTGTTCAAATGAATCTTTTTGATAATCAATAATATGTGAGTCAATACCAACCTCAAGTAACGCGGAATGTACCGCTCTTCCGCTTTCCAATGAAATTTCTCTTTCTGCTGATTCCCCACCCATTACCACAGCAACTTTTCCAAATTCTGATGCTTGGTACTCAGGCAATTGCATTATTAACCTCCCTATCGCCTTCACCAATAATTCGTACCTCGGGAATTAATTTAATAGCATATTTTTTGTATACACTTTTCTGAATAAATTCTATTAATTGCTCTATATCTAATGATGTGGCATTACCAGTGTTAATAATA
>Ga0066372_10000169_pt1 | contig 22175 bp, 37 predicted proteins | sample Knorr_S15_td_250_FD_77011 | JGI IMG/M metagenome (GOLD analysis project Ga0066372, IMG submission 77011) | Marine microbial communities from Southern Atlantic Ocean transect - Knorr_S15_td_250_ad_251m_LV_A | ecosystem: Environmental > Aquatic > Marine > Oceanic | place: Southern Atlantic ocean... | reverse complement strand
TATTAGGGATGTTTGATTTTATTTTTTTTGTTATTTTATATTTATTTTTTATGCCTAAAATTCCTGCATTTAAAATTGTTGCAAATGCTAAATATGGATTACATGCAGCATCAGGTAATCTAAATTCTATTCTATATTTCTCATCATCATTATTAAATACTGGAGGAACTCTCACTATATCTTCTATATTTTGATAATCAATATAACCTGCAACTGGGGCTTCTAAATTAGGCAATAATCTTTTATATGAATTAGCCCATTGATTAGTAACCAAAGTCATTTCTTTAGCATTTTCTATTAAACCAGCCATGAAACTTTCGCCTATTTTTGATATAGTTTTTTTATTTTTTTCACTAAAAATATTCTTTTCATTTTTATATAGAGATAAATGAAGGTGTAAGCCACTACCATTTAACTTATCAAAAGGTCTTGGCATAAATGTTGCAAATCCTCCCAATCTGAGAGCAGTTTCTTTAACAACTAATCTTGTAGTCATTATCGAGTCAGCCATTGTTAAAGCATCCGTGTGTCTTAAATCTATCTCATGTTGTCCTGGAGAAACTTCGTGATGTGAAGATCTTACTGGGATTCCCATTTGTTCCAAAATCAACACACATTCTCTTCTCAGGTTAGCACCATCACTATCTGCAGAAGTTTGATCAAAATAACCTGCATCATCACCGGAAGATATGTTTTTTTCAGAATTAAGATAATAGTATTCTATTTCAGGACCTATGTAGAATTTATAACCAAGTTTATTAGCCTCAATTAGTTTGTTTTTTAAAACTTGTCTACTATCTACCATTAAGTTGTTTCCATCAATGCTTTTTAAATCACAAATAAATCTTGCTACAGCATTTTCATTTGGTCTCCAAGGTAAAATTTGCCAAGTATTCAAATCAGGAATTGCTAAAGTATCATTTTCGCCTTCTCTTGATAAACCTTCGATTGCACCTCCATCAAATATAACACCATTGGTCATACAATCTTTTAAATCTTCAACATTTATAGCAAATCCTTTTAAACCTCCAGTAATATCGGTGAACCAGAGTCGTATAAATTTAACATTCGATTCACTTGCTTGTTTTAGAATATAATCTTGAGTTTCTATATTTCTATTCATTGTTTCCCCTAAATGTTTTCATTAAATTTGTAACCTACATTCCAGATTGTTTCTATAAAATTATATTTATGATCTTCAATCTTTGTTCTTAATCTTCTTACGTGGACGTCAACCGTTCTTGTTCCACCATAATAGTCATAATCCCATATATTTTTAAGCAAATTTTCTCTGGAAAATACTCTTCCAGGATTTGATGCTAATAATTTTAACAACTCTAGTTCTTTAAATGTTAGATTTATTTTTTTTTCATTTAATTTTACTTCGTATTTATTAGAATCGATGGACAGTTCAGAAATTCTAATAAAAGAATTAGAATTTCTGGTAATATTCTTATTCTTATTTTTAGAGTGTGTAATTTTTATTTTTATATTAATGTCTGATTCTATAAAAGGAGTAGTAATTATTTGATTGTTATTACCTTCTAGACAGTGGAGATTATATGAGTCAAAGGTTTGAGTCGATATTATTATAGGGATTTCTTTTGCAACTAGATTTCTATATTCAATAGAATATACGTGAGGTAGGTTAATTATTGATAGATCTTTATTGTTTATAACAGCCTCTCCGTGATGATTACTTTTTAGTAGGGGATGATTTTCATCATTTTTTATTTTGTAATTTACTATTGAATTTGTTGTTTTTTCATCTTGTAAATAAAAGTTAGAAACACTAAAAATTTTAGATTCTTTATAGTTATCTACCAAAATTTTAATTAATTCATCTTCAGTTCTAACGCCAAAACCAATTAGGAAAATATTTTCAAACATATTATTTAGCTTCTTGTGTATGATAATTTAGAAGTTTTCTAATTCATTTTATAATGGAAAATTCATTGTGCAAAATTTAAAAAATTATATATTCTCTAGAAATAAAACTTTTTTTCATTGACTATTCACTCCTAAGATTCGTATACTAGTAGTTTGTGGAATATATAATCCTTTTGTTATGTTTTAAATTAACACTTAGTTTAAACTAATTTGATAAGGATAAATTTAAGTGTGATATGAGATAAACATGCCAACTGTAAACCAATTACTAAAAAAAGCTAGATCTAGGGGGAGAAAAAAAGCTAAAGCTCCTGCCCTAAGATTTAGATTTAACTCTTTAACAAAGAAAATGACTAATGATGAATATGGAAGCCCGCAAAAGCGAGGCGTTTGTCTTCAAGTTAGAACTGTTACTCCAAAGAAACCCAATTCTGCTCTTCGTAAGGTAGCGCGAGTGAAATTGACTAATGGAATGGAAGTTACGGCTTATATTCCTGGAGAAGGCCATAATCTACAAGAACATTCAGTTGTCTTGATCAGAGGAGGAAGAGTAAGAGATCTTCCGGGTGTTCGTTACCATATTATTAGAGGTGCACTAGATACCTCGGGCGTAGAGGGTAGAAAAAGAGGTCGAAGTAAATACGGTGCAATTAGAGAAAATAAGAGTTAAATTCATCTAATATTTGGGAATCATTATGTCTAGAAGAAGAAAATCAATATTACGAAAAATAAACCCTGATCCCAAATATGGAAGTGTCGAATTATCCAAATTTATAAATCGCTTAATGAAAGGTGGAAAAAAGTCCGTTGCTCGTAAGGCTGTTTATTTAGCTATAGATAAACTTGAAAATCAGATTAAAAGACCTGGATTAGAATTATTTGAAGAAGCTATGAAAAACACTATGCCCACTTTAGAAGTTAAACCTCGAAGAGTTGGTGGAGCAACATACCAAGTTCCGGTAGAAATACGTCCTAAGAGAAGAGTGGCTTTAGCCCATAGATGGATTGTTGAAGCTGCCAGATCAAGAAAGGGAGAAACTATCACTAATGCTTTATATTCAGAGCTGACAAACGCAGTAAATAACACAGGAATTGCTATAAAAAAGAAAGAAGATTCACATCGAATGGCTGAAGCTAATAGAGCTTTCGCTCATTATAGATGGTAATTACTAAAAAATGGATTCAATATGACTACTACTGTGAATGATTTATCAAAAGTAAGAAATATAGGTTTTATAGCACATATAGATGCAGGTAAGACAACAGTAACAGAAAGGGTTTTATTTTTTACAGGAGAAACTTACAAAATCGGTGATATTGATGATGGTACTACAGTTATGGACTTTATGTCTCTTGAAAGAGAACGTGGAATTACCATCGGTTCTGCTGCAACTAATGCATCATGGAATAACCACCAAGTTAATATAATTGATACTCCAGGGCACGTAGATTTTACAGCAGAAGTACAAAGATCATTAAGAGTGTTGGATGGAGGTGTAGTTGTCCTAGAATCAGTTTCGGGAGTTCAACCTCAATCTGAAACAGTTTGGAGACAAGCTAATGATTACGGAGTTCCTCGAATGATTTTTGTTAACAAAATGGATCGACTGGGTGCTGATTTTGATTATGCAGTGAAAACAGTTCATGACAGATTAGGTGCGAATGCCGTACCGATACAGATCCCAATAGGAGCTGAATCTGAATTTAAAGGTATGATAGATTTGATTGAAAGAAAAGCCTTTGTTTATGAAATTGAAGATGCAGTTGAGCACAAAGTTATAGATGTCCCAGATGAATATAAAGATAAAGTAGAAAAATTTCGTAACGAATTAATTGAAAAAATAGCTGAGACAGACGAAGTCTTAATGAATAAATTTTTAGAAGATAAAGAAATTTCTATTGATGAAATGAAATTAGCCTTGAGAAAAGCAGTAATTTCCTTAAAAATTTATCCAGTTTTATGTGGATCAGCTTTAAGACACAGAGGAGTTCATCCTTTATTGGACGCAGTAATAGATTATCTTCCCTCTCCAATAGATGTCCCGTCAATAAAAGGAACGGACCCTTTCGATGAGTCAATAGAACTAGAAAGAAAACCTACTGCTGATGATCCTTTTAGTGCTTTAGTATTTAAGGTTGTAACAGATCAACATGTTGGAAGGCTGGTATATTTGAGAATTTATTCTGGTGTATTGGAATCTGGAGCAAATGTTTATAATTCTTCAACTAGGACTCGTGAAAGAGCGGGTAGATTAATGAAGATGCATGCAGATTCAAGAGAGGAAATAAAACAAGCCTCTGCTGGAGAGATTGTGGCTGCAATAGGTCTTAAAGATGCTTTAACTGGAAATACTCTATGTGATCAATCTAAACCTTTACTTTTAGAATCTATAACCTTTCCAGACCCAGTTTTATCAGTTGCTATTGAACCAAAAACTCGTGCAGATCAAGATAAAATGGGAGAGTCTTTGGCTAGATTAGTTGGAGAAGATCCAACATTACAAACATGGACTGATGAAGAATCTGGGCAAACTGTTTTGGCAGGAATGGGAGAATTACATCTTGATGTAATTGTTGAAAGGATGAAAAGAGAATTTTCAATAGAAGCGATTCAGGGAGCTCCTAAAGTAGCTTACAGAGAAACTATTTCGAAAATATCTGAAAAACAGGGTAAATTTATAAGACAATCAGGAGGAAGAGGTCAATATGGAGATTGTACTTTAAGAGTTGAACCTTTGGAACCAGGATCAGGTCTCATTTTTGAGTCAGAAATAACAGGGGCCACCTTACCTACTGAATATTATCGTCCTATAGAATCAGGCTTCCGAGAAGCGGCTCAGAGTGGTACTATAGCAGGATATCCTGTAGTAGACCTTAAGGCAGTATTGACTGATGGATCGCACCATGATGTGGATTCTTCTGAGATGGCTTTCAAAATAGCAGGTTCAATGGCATTTAAGTCTGCAATGGCATCAAGTGCTCCGAATTTATTAGAACCCGTAATGAAAATAGAAATAGTAACTCCGGATGAATTTTTAGGAGATTGTTTAGGAGACCTTAATTCACGGAGAGCACAAATATTAAATATGGAACAACGAGGAAATTCGCAAGCAGTTAATGCTTTTGTACCATTAGCCGAAACATTTCAATATGCTACTACTTTGAGGTCTTTAACAACTGGAAGAGCTAGTTTTTCTATGGAATTAGATCATTATGCCAAAGTTCCTGTACATATAGCAACTGAAATATCGGGTAGTAAAGGATCAGAAAACTAATGGCAACTACACAAAAGATGAGAATTATATTAAAGGCTTTTGATCATAGAGTTTTGGATGTTTCAGCTCAACAAATTTTAGAAACTGCAGAGAGAACAGGTGCGAGAGTCGCCGGTCCTGTACCAATGCCCACTACTAAAAGAATGTTTACCGTTTTGAGATCTCCCCATGTCAATAAAGATTCTAGAGAATATTTTGAATTAAGAACCCATAAGAGATTAATTGATATTTTGGAACCTTCATCCAAAACAATTGATTCACTAACAAGTTTAACTGTACCAGCTGGAGTAGATATTGCTATAAAATTGTAGCTTGAGGAAAAAATGACTATTAAAGGAATAATCGGAAAAAAATTAGGCATGAGCACTATTTATGATGCTGATGGAAAGGTACAACCTGTAACAGTGATACAGGCTGGCCCTTGTACAGTTACGCAGGTTAAAACATTGGATAATGATGGGTACAATGCCGTACAAATTGGATTTTCTGAAGTAAAAAAAATAAATTCACCCCAAGCTGGTCATCAAGAAAGATCTGGGGGTAAATTCAGTACACTTCAAGAATTTGAAGTGGAAAATTTAGATGAAATTGAAGTTGGTCAAAGTATCACTTCTAATATATTTATTGATCAAAAGTCAGTAAAAGTAACATCAACCACTAAAGGCAAAGGTTTTTCTGGAGCAGTAAAAAGATATGGTTTTAAAGGTGGGCCGAAAACTCATGGTCAATCTGATAGACACAGAGCTGTGGGGTCTATTGGTGCTGGAACTTCACCAGGAAGAGTTTGGCCTGGAACCAAAATGCCTGGGCAATATGGTAATAAAACTGCAACTGTAAAAGGTCTAAAAGTTGTAAAAGTGGATGTAAATGAAAATATATTGTTATTAAGAGGCGCAATTCCTGGATATACAGGTGCAACCGTCAGAGTAGAAATTCAATAAAGGAAAAAAGTGGAAATAGAAGTAAAAAATATATCTGGCCAACTAATGAATACAACTACAATAGATCCATCTATTTGGAATGTAGAATATAATGCCGATTTATTACATCAGGCTATTTTTATATATCTAGCCAACGTACGACAATGGAATTCTTCAACTAAATCAAGATCTCAAGTTAAATATGCTAACCAAAAAATTAGAAATCAAAAAGGTAGCGGTCGAGCTAGAGTTGGTTCTAGAAGATCTCCAATTATGGTAGGTGGTGGGGTGGCTCATGGGCCTCATCCAAAAAATATTAGAAAATCATTGAATAAAAAAATGAAGCAAAAAGCATTGAAAATTTCACTTTCTGACAAATATAAAAATTCTGATGTCTATGTCATTAATAGCTCACCATTGGAAGCATCTCCTTCTACAAAGACAATGTTGTCTTTTATTTCTTCACTTAAGTTTTCCGGATCAATTTTGTTAGTTACTGGTGAAAATGATCTCATATTGCAAAAGTCATGTAAGAATATAAAAAATATTGATATATTGGAAGCTTCAATGTTAAATGCTTATAATTCCTCGAAACCTCAAAATTTAGTTATTTTTCTTTCAGCATTGGAAAAAATCCAAACAATTTGGGGAGATTCTAAATTTAAGACCACAACAAAAAAGACCACAACAAAAAAGACCACAACAAAAAAGACCACAACAAAAAAGACAACAGCAAAAAAGACAACAGCAAAAAAGACAACAGCAAAAAAGACGGGAGTAAAAGAAAATGCTTAATGAAGAAGTATTAATAAATCCTGTGATTACTGAAAAAGCTTCCTTGTTACAAGAAAGCAATAAATATGTTTTCAAAGTTCACTCTAAATCAAATAAATATCAAATAAAGAAGGCAGTGGAAGAAATTTTTGAAGTTACGGTTTTAGGTGTAAATGTAGTTAAAGTCCATGGAAAGAATAAAGTTTTCAATGGAAAAAAAGTCCTTACTCCTAGTTGGAAGAAAGCATTAATTACATTAAAATTGGGTGATACAATTTCATTGGTTGAAGGAGCATAATTTTGGGTATTAAAAAACAAAAACCAATAACCGGAGGAATGAGAGATTCCTCTGTAGATGATTTTTCAGATATTACTACTGGTTCTCCTTTTAAACCTCTACTTGCACCTTTGACTAAAAAAGGAGGTAGGAACAATAGAGGAAGAATTACTGTAAGACATAGAGGTGGTGGGCATAAACGAAGATATAGAATGTTAGATTTTTCTAGATCGAAATACGGAGAGGCTAAAGTAGAAACGATTGAATACGATCCAAATAGATCCTCAAGGATATCCTTAATTCGATTTGAAGATGGTACACGAAAATACATAATTTCACCCCATAACATAAAACTCGGAGATACTGTCCAAACAGGTAAAGATGTCCCAAATAATTTAGGAAATACAAAAAGTTTAGCATCTCTCCAGACGGGAACGTTAATTCATAATATAGAATTATCCCCTGGAAGTGGTGGAGTGATGGTAAAATCTGCGGGTACTGCTGCTCAAGTTATGGCTCATGAAGGTGGTTATACTTTGATAAGATTACCATCTGGAGAGATGAGGAGAATATTGAGTACTTGTAATGCCACTATAGGTCAAGTTTCTAATCCAGAAAACAAAAATAGAAAATTAGGAAGAGCTGGTTCTTCTCGAAGATTAGGGAAGAGACCAACTGTTAGAGGATCTGCTATGTCGCCGGATGCCCATCCTCATGGAGGAGGAGAAGGTCGAGCGGGAATAGGAATGTCACATCCAAAAACACCGTGGGGGAAACCAGCATTAGGGACACGTACTAGAAGGAACAAAAAAACAGATAAAATGATTTTAAGAAGAAGATACGAGAAGTAAAGTTATGACACGTTCGATAAAAAAGGGTCCCTTTGTTGATCCAAAATTGATGAAAAAAGTTTTAAAAGCAAAAGAATCTGGTAGTAGATCAGTTATAAATACTTGGGCAAGATCTTCAATGATAATGCCTGACATGGTTGGTATTACTTTTGGAGTCCATGATGGCAGAAAGTTTGTTCCAGTTTTTATCAGTGAAAATATGGTTGGTCATCGTTTAGGAGAATTTTCTCCAACAAGGACATATAGAGGTCATGCAAGAGGAAGTAAATAATGGCAGTTTCTAATAATAAAAACATAGGACATTCTACGTATAAAGTTAGACGAGTAATAAATTTAATTCGTGATAAAAGTGTTACAGATGCAAAAATGCAATTGCAACTGATAGGAACTCCTCCAGCGAGAGAGATACTTAAAATTTTAAACTCTGCAGTAGCAAACGCTTCAAATAATGAAATGCTAAATGAAAGTGATTTGATAGTATCCAAAATATTTGCTGATGTTGGACCTAAATTAAAGAGGTTCAAACCAAAGGCAAGAGGTAGAGCAGGAGCTTTTGACAGGGCAACCTCTCATATAACCATAGAAGTGACTAAAGGAGAAGATTAAATGGGACAAAAAACACATCCAATTGGATTCAGATTAGGAGGAGTTATTGATTGGCAGTCCCAATGGTTCGCTAACAAAGGAAAAGATTATGCCAAATTAACTAATGAAGATCGAGAAATTAGAGATGTTATAGTAAAAGAATTAGGGGATAATGCAGCTATATCTAAGATAGAGATTGAAAGGAATAACCAAGAGATTTCCATTACAGTATTTACTGCTCGTCCGGGTATTATCATAGGAAGAGGAGGTACAAGAGTAGAAGAATTAAAAAATTTCCTTGAAAAATTCACTAATAATGAAATAAGACTTAACATTAATGAAATAAGAGTACCAGAATTAGTTGCCAAACTCGTAGGTGAATCAATTGCAGAACAGCTAGAACGAAGAGTTGCTTTTAGAAGAGCCGTAAATACCGCAATGCAAAGAACGATGCAAGTGGGAGCAAAAGGGATAAAAGTTGTTATTTCAGGAAGATTGGCAGGTGCAGACATCGCCCGAACTGAAAAATATCATCAAGGTAGAGTTCCACTTCATACAGTAAGAGCCGATATTGATTATGAAATAAGTGAAGCTAAAACTACTTATGGGGTTATAGGTATCAAGGTATGGATTTATAAAGGGGACATTATCCCTACAGCTGAAAATCTATTAGCGATCAAAACAGAAAGAATTCAAAGATCTTCTGGAGTAAATCAGGAACAACCCCGACAGAAAAAAGAAGAATAAGGAAATAACTAAATGTTACAACCAAGTAGAACAAAATATCGAAAGCAACAACGAGGGAAAATGAAGGGAATGGCCACAAGAGGTTCAACTTTAACTTATGGAGATTTTGGACTAAAGGCCTTAGCATCAGCTTGGTTGACAGCAAGGCAAATAGAAGCAGCTAGAAGAGCAATTACAGGTCACGTAAAAAGAGGCGGACAAATCAGAATAAGAGTTTACCCTGATAAACCGGTGAGTGCAAGACCAGCTGAAACTCGGATGGGTGGAGGAAAAGGTGCTGTTGATCGTTGGGTAGCAGTTGTAAGAAAAGGAAGGATTATTTTTGAAATAGGTGATGTTCCAAATGAAATAGCTTTAGAAGCTCTAAAAAGAGCTAGCCATAAGTTGCCTATTCCAACAAAAATAATTTCAAGAGAAGAAGTAACGTTTTAAGATGAATATTGAAGATATAAGAAAATTGAATAATGAAGATTTGATTAAAGAAAAAGAATCTGTAATTAAAAATATAATGGATGGACGATTTAAGCATAAATCTATGGCACTTAATGACACAAGCCAAATAAAAAAATTAAAAAGAGAAAAAGCTAAAATATTAACAGTTATAAATGAAAGAAAAATCGTTAGTACTATCGCTGCTACCGAAGAGGGAATAGAAGAAGATGACAAATAAAAAAATTCGAAAGACTGGAGAGGTTTTATCTACATCTCAAGAGAAAACAATAGTGGTGGGAATTTCTTGGACTCAGAAAGATAGATTGTATAAAAAAAGTTATCGAAAACTCACTAGACTTGTAGCACACGATGAATTGAACAAGGCCGAACAAGGCGATACTGTTATAATAGAATTTTCTAAACCGATTTCTAAAACAAAAAAATGGAAATTAATTGAGGTTGTAAAAAAATAATGATTCAAAGAGAAAGTAGATTAAAAGTAGCAGATAATTCAGGAGCAAGAGAAGTGCTGTGCATCAATATAAATGGCAATAGTCATACTAAAACTGCCAAAATAGGTGATACTATTACTTGCACAGTAAAAGACGCTCAACCGGGTGGAACAGTTAAAATGCATGAAATAGTAAAGGCTGTTATTGTGAGAACAAAAAAAGAATACAGAAGAAACGATGGTTCTTACATAAAATTTGATGAAAATGCCTGTGTAATATTGGGAGATGATAATAATCCAAGAGGTACTAGAATATTTGGACCAGTAGCTAGGGAATTACGTGACAAACAGTTTATGAGATTAGTTTCGTTGGCTCCGGAGGTTCTATAATGAGTAAAATCAGAATAAAAAAAGGTGACCAAGTTGAAATTATCTCTGGAAAAGATAAGGGTAAAAAAGGTGAAATAATAAAAGTTTTAAAATCATCTTCTACAGTAACAGTAATTGTAGAGGGGGTCAATATATCTAAAAAACACATAAAAAAGACCCCAAATGTTACTCAAGCAGGAATAGTTGAAGCAGAATCACCCATCCATATATCAAATGTAATGTACATAGATCCTCAATCAACTAAAAAAGGTAGAGTTGGTTATGAACAACTACAAGATGGTAAATATAACCGTGTGATAAGAGAATCAAAGAAATGATAGTGAGAAGTAATTGGTAACGAAAAAAAACAATAAAAGTAAATCAACAAATAAAAAGAAAACTACAGATGAAGTTAAGGATAAAAACATCCCAAAATTGAAATCAGAATATTTTAATCAAGTTGTACCTGAAATGATGAAAGAATTTAGTTTCACCAATAAGTTAAGAACACCTATTGTAGAAAAAGTCGTTGTTAATATTGGTTTGGGAGAAGCTTTGACTTCTTCAAATGTTATTGAAGCAGCTAAAAATGATCTTCAATTAATAACAGGTCAAAGACCGATTGAAAAAAAAGCAAAAAAATCTGTGGCTAATTTTAAACTTCGTGAAGGACAAGTAATAGGATTATCAGTTACTTTGAGATCAAAAAACATGTGGCATTTCTTAGATAGATTGTTAAATATTGCACTTCCTAGAGTCAGAGATTTTAGAGGAGTATCCAATAAATCTTTTGATGGGAATGGCAATTATTCATTAGGATTATCAGAACAAGTAATGTTTCCAGAAATAGATTATAACGAAATAGATAAACTAAGAGGATTACAAATAAATATAGTTACTACAACTTTTAATGATAGTGAATCTAAAAAATTGTTAGAGTTACTAGGTATGCCCTTTGAAGATATTAACTAAGGAGATAAATTGGCAAAGAAATCATCAATAGCAAGAAATAATAAAAGAATTAGATTGGTAAAAAAATATCAAGAAAATAGAAACAATTTAAAAAATATTACTAATGATCCAAAAAAATCTTTTGAAGAAAAAATGGAGGCACGGAAACAATTAGCATTATTGCCAAAAAACTCTAGTCCAGTAAGGGTCAGGAATCGTTGCCAAAAGACAGGTAGACCAAGAGCATATATGAGATTTTTTGGATTGAGCCGAATCTCTTTTAGAGATTTAGCACTTCGGGGACATTTACCCGGTATAAAAAAAGGAAGTTTATAGAATTTAAATTAGAGGTAAAAAATTGACAATAGAAGACCAAATATCAGATATGATTACTAGAATAAGAAATTCAACCATGGTTAAACATGAAAATGTTTCTGTGGTTAAATCTAAAATTAATGAAAACATATTAGATTTGTTATCTAATGAAGGATTTATTGATAGTTTTGCAGAATCTGAAGAAGAAGAAAAATATCATTATAAAATTGATTTGAAATACTATGAAGATGGATCTCCTGCTATTTCCGGTATCAAAAGAGTTTCGAAACCTGGGTTGAAAATATATGTTAAGAAAAATGATATTCCTTCATATTTTTCTGGGATGGGTGTCGCCGTTATGTCAACATCTAAAGGAATCATGACCGGATTTGAAGCTAAAAAACAATCTTTAGGAGGAGAGGTTCTTTTTTACATTTGGTAGGAAAAAAAGAAAAGTAAAATTATGAGTAGAATTGGAAATAAACCCATAAATATCCCTCAAGGAGTTGAGGTAAATATAAAAGATAAAGTAGTCGCAGTTAAAGGTCCTAAAGGACAACTGGAAGAAATCATTATGAGCAATGATATTTCATGTATTGTGAAAGAAGATAACATTATTATTTCTAGAACAAAAGACGAAATTCAAATTAAAGCTTTTCATGGTCTCTATAGATCTTTGATTCAGAATATGGTTATTGGAGTCTCAACAGGTTTTGAGAAAAAATTAACATTGATAGGTACTGGATATAGAGCACAAAATAAAGGGAAATCGTTGGAGTTAAATCTAGGATTTTCCCATCCAATTACTATTGAACCTATAGGTGAAAATAAATTGTTGGTAGAAGAACAAACAATGGTGACTGTTCAAGGAATAAACAAGGAGCATGTGGGAAGACAAGCCGCAAAAATTAGAATATTAAGAAAACCAAATCCATATACGGGTAAAGGGATAAAATATAATGATGAACAAATAAGAAGAAAAACAGGAAAATCGGCAGTTGGTGCTGGCGAAGGAGCTCCTTAATGAAGTCGTCAAAAAAAACAAATAGACTTGCTCGAGTTAAAAGACACTTAAGAATACGTAAGAAATTAATAGGAACAGATCAAAGACCAAGAGTTTCAGTTTTCAAATCTAATAAAAATATATATCTTCAATTGATTATAGATGGTGAAGGTAAAACTTTAGCCTCAGAATCAACTTTCCAGATGACTGAAAAAAGTATAAATATTAATAAATCCAAAGAAATAGGGATTAAATTTGGAGAAAAAATTTCTAAATTAGGATTTAAACAAGTAATTTTTGATAGAGGTGGATATCTTTATCATGGTAATGTAGCAGCAATAGCCGATGGAATAAGAGAATCGGGTATAGAGGTATAAAAATGACAACAAATCCAAATCAAGGCAATACAAATTCAAATAGGAGAAATCTCAGATCTAGAAGAAGAAACAGAGATAATGATGAGACACCTTTGATAGAAAATGTCATAAAAGTTAGACGTGTGTCAAAAACAGTTAAGGGTGGAAGAAACTTATCATTTAATGTGATGGTGGCAGTTGGAGATGGAGCTGGGAAAGTAGGAATTGCTTTAGCAAGTGCATCTGCTGTCCCTGATGCCGTACAAAGGGCTGTAAAATATGCAAAAAACAAGATGTTTGATATTAAACTTAAAGATACCACTTTACCACATGAATCAATTGTAAAATTTAGATCATCTAAAGTAATGTTAAAACCTGCATCCCCTGGAACGGGTTTAATTGCAGGTGGAGGAGTTAGAGCTGTGTTAGAAGCGGTTGGTGTAAGAGATGTTGTGTCAAAAACTTTTGGCTCAACCAATGCAATAAATGTTGTTTACGCCACTATGGCTGCTTTGAAAAACATGAAGAATCCTAAAGATGAAATAAAAAAACGAAAATCATAAACATGGCAAAAATAAAAATCATTCAAACAAAAAGTAACATAGGCCTTTCTCCAAATCAAAGAGCTAATTTGAGAGCATTAGGATTAAGGAAACGAGGTTCTGAAGTAGAAAAAGACAACTCCCCACAAATAGAAGGTATGATAAAAAAAGTACAACATTTAATAAATATAGACAAACTTTAATAATAAATTTTTGGTGAAAAAATGGCTAGAATAAATGAAATAAGAAGAAAGAATACTAATACTAAAAAGAAAAACCAATTAGGTAGAGGGAATGGTTCTAAAGGGACATACTCTGGCAGAGGTTCAAAAGGACAACTTTCGAGAAGCGGGGGAAATTTGAATCCGACTTTTGAAGGAGGTCAACTAAGATTAGTTAAGAAACTTCCTCATATGAGAGGATTCACCAATATATTTAAGAAAAACTTCGTTGCTTTAAATATTACTGATTTGAATGAGATTTTTAACAAAAAATCTATCACTATTAAAGATTTCAGAGAAAAAGGAATAATTAAAAATAAAGAGATGATAAAAATTTTAGGTAACGGAGATATAAAAGACTCGATTAAATTGGAAGTGAATGCAGTTTCTCAGTCTGCCAGAAAAAAAATTGAGAAAGCTGGCGGAGAAATAATCATAAAAGAAAGCTAATAAATGACAACAGCAGTAAATCAAAAATCTAGTAGACCTGCTCTTATTCAAGCCATTATTGATGCATTTAGGATATCCGATTTACGATCTAAAATTCTATTTACTTTATTCATACTGGTAGTATTTCGTTTTTTTGCACATGTACCGGTACCAGGTGTAGATAGAAACGCATTACAAGCAGCATTTGATGCCAATCCATTGTTAGGTTTTATTGATATATTTTCTGGGGGTGCGTTAAGAAATTTATCTATTGCAGCGTTAGGTGTATATCCTTATATTACAGCTTCAATTATTATGCAAATCCTTACACCTTTAGTTCCTCAATTAAAAGAATTAGCTCAAGAGGGTGATGTAGGTAGAAAAGCCATTAACCGTTATACTCATTATTTAACCGTCCCTTTAGCTTTCCTTCAAGGCTATGGGCAACTGAATTTATTTGCTGGATCATTAGGACAAGGTGCGATAACCGGTATAGGTTTAGGTTCAGGTGAAATATTGAATACTTTTTCTATATTGGTTTCAATGACTGCAGGTACTATGATTTTAGTTTGGTTGGGAGAATTAGTCACAGAAAAAGGAATAGGAAATGGTGTTTCATTAATTATTTTTGCTGGGATTGTTTCAACTTTTCCAAGAACTGGAGGTCAATTATGGTTATTAAGAGATCAGCCTTTTCAGGTTGCTATGTTGATAGGATTAGGGCTTCTCATCGTTTTTAGTATTGTAGTATTTACTGAAGCCCAAAGAAGAATTCCTGTGCAATACGGACGAAGTGTTTTTCGAGGTAATAAAATGTATAGATCGTCTGGATCATCACATATTCCAATTAGAGTTAACTCAGCTGGAATGATACCTCTAATTTTTGCTTTTTCTATTTTGGCTTTACCTGCCGTATTGGCTTCATATTTTGTTGACCCTGCTTCAAATTCTTTTGTTTCTCAGATAGCTGGATGGTTAACAGTTCAATTTGGACCGACAGGTACTGTATATTGGATTGCTATATTTTTGCTGGTAGTAATTTTTACTTTTTTTTACACTTTAGTCGTTCATAACCAACAAAATTTGTCTGAACAACTTCAAAATAACAGTGGATTTATTCCTGGGATACGACCTGGGCCACCGACTAAAGAATATTTAATGAGAGTGATATTAAGAATAACTTGGGGAGGAGCAATATTTTTGGGCATAGTAGCTGTCATTCCAGCGATAGCTCAAGCTATCACAAACCTCAGTTCAGCAACTAGTATATTACAAAGTACTAGTTTATTAATTATGGTAGGTGTTGCTTTGGATACTATGAGACAATTAGAATCCCAACTTTTGATGAGAAACTATGAAGGTTTTGTGAATTAATATTATGAATATAATTCTCTTAGGTCCTCCAGGCTCAGGAAAAGGGACACAAGCTGGTTACATTAAAAAAAAATATAACACTGAACACGTTTCTACTGGAGATATTTTAAGAAAAGAAGTCTCTTCTGATTCTGATTTAGGATTAGAAGCAAAGCAATATATGGACTCTGGCAACTTGGTTCCAGATCAAATAATAATAGAAATGGTAACCAATTATATTGCAGATATACCTTCAATATTACTTGATGGATTCCCAAGAACTTTGGAACAAGCTCGAGCATTTGAAAATAAACTTTTAAATTTGAAAAAAAATATAAATCATGTACTTTATTTTGAACTAACTAACAAAACAATAATTGAAAGATATCAAAAAGAATAACCTGTAGGAAATGTGGCAAGACTTATGTTAAAGGTATTGCAAACTTGAAATGTGAAAATGGATGTTCTCAAGTTAATCTTTATCAGAGAGAAGATGATAAACCTCAATCCATAACAAAAAGATTAGAAGTTTATCAATCTGAAACATTCCCCTTGATTGATTATTATAAGGAAAAAAATATTTTTTCAAAAATCAATGCAAATCAATCAATTTTGAAGGTAATTAATGAAATTGATGCTGTTTTAGCTATATAAATATATACATTTGTATGATACGGCATATATAATGTTAGTTTGGTTAGTTTATTTGTAGAGAGGTTTTTGAATAATTGGTAACTGAGGGGACAATTAAAACACCAGATCAAATGAATTCAATGATTGAAGCTGGAAAAATCGTTGCTAAGGTGCTTTTAGAATGTGAAAAAAATCTAAAAAGTTCTATATCTACTGAAGAAATTGATGATTTTCTTAGAGAAGCCATAAAAAAGGAAGGTGCTAAGCCAGCTTTTCTTGGCCTGTATGATTTTCCTGCAACAGCATGTATATCTCTGAATGAAGAAATTGTTCACGGAATTCCAGGATCTAGGAAATTGAAAAAAGGGGATATTGTTTCGATAGATTGTGGAGCGATCGTTGATGGAATGTATAGTGATCATGCAAAGACTTATTTGATAGAAGAAAGTAATAATTCTGCAAAAGGACGTTTGATTTCTGTAACTAAAAGAGCATTAGATATAGGTGTTGAGAATGCTATCTCAGGTAATAATATTGGAATGATTTCTAATACAATAGAAAAATATGTTTTAGAACAAGGTTATGATGTGGTTAGAGAGTATGTGGGGCATGGCATTGGAGAACAACTTCATGAGCCACCAAGTGTTCCAAATTTTGGTGATAAAGAAGATGGCGCTTTACTAAGAGTAGGAATGGTTATAGCTATTGAACCTATGGTTACTGAAGGATCGTGGAAAACTAAGACTCTTGATGATAAATGGACTGTTGTTACAGAAGATGGAAAATTATCTGCTCACTTTGAACATACTGTGGCTATAACAGAAAATGGCCCTAAAATTTTAACTAAAACATAAAAAATATAATATATGGCAAAAAAAGAAGCAATAGAAGTAGAAGGAAAAGTTGGAGAAGCGTTACCCAACACAACATTTAAGGTAGAGTTGGCTAATGGACATGAAGTACTTGCTCACGCTTCAGGAAAAATAAGAAAAAATTATATAAGGATTTTACCAGGAGACAAAGTTTTAGTAGAACTTTCTCCTTACGACTTAACAAGAGGTAGAATCACTTACAGATTTAAGTAGTAATTAGAAAGAATAGTTATGAAGAAAAAAGCATCAGTGAAAAAAAGAAGCTCAGATTGTCAAATAATAAAACGACATGGAAAAATTAGAGTAATAAATAAACGGAATCCAAGATTCAAACAAGTACAAGGATAATATAACTATGGCAATGTTAGCGGGAGTAAATATACCCGATTCACAGAGAATTGAAGTTGCTTTGACTGCAGTTACTGGAATAGGGAGATCTACATCAATTAAAATTATTTCAGATGTTGGAGTAGATTTAAATACCAGAGTTAAGGATCTAAAGGAAGATGAATTAGCAAGAATAAGAAGTGCTATAGATCGTTCCAAAATACGTATTGAAGGTGATTTGCGTAGAGAAGTTCAACTTAATATTAGAAGATTGACAGATATTGGTAGTTATAAAGGCACAAGACATAAGGTAGGTTTGCCAGCTAATGGACAGAGAACAAAAACTAACGCAAGAACTAAAAAAGGTAAGAAAAGAACTGTAGCTAATAAGAAAAAATTGACACATTAAAATACGAGGAATTAATGGCAAGAAGTAGAACAAGAAAAAAGGAAAAAATTTTTGTAACACAAGGGAATGCTTATATAAGAGCAACCTTCAATAACACTATAATTTCCATAACCGATAACCAAGGAAATGTTATATCTCAAAGTAGTGCTGGAGCAAAAGGTTTTACAGGATCAAGAAAATCTACAGCTTTCGCAGCTCAGAAAGCAGGAGAGACAGCAGCAGTAAAAGCGATAGAATATGGAATGAAAACTGTGGATGTGTTTGTAAAAGGTCCAGGAGCTGGAAGAGAAGCAGCGATAAGGGCTATTCAACATTCTGGAGTAAGGGTTATATCAATCAAAGATGTTACTCCAATTCCTCACAATGGTTGTAGACCACCAAAAAAAAGACGAATTTAGATAAAAGTCTTTAAAAAAATTATAAGAAAGCATATATATGGCAAGATATACGGGTCCGGTAAATAAAAAAATGAGATTTTTAGGATTGGAAATTCCTAAAAAAGGGGTTAGGAATAATAGACCACCAGTCAGAAGAAGATTATCAGCCTATGGTTTACAACTAAGAGAAAAACAAAAGGCAAGATTTTTGTATGGGATTTTGGAAAAACAATTTAGAAATTACTATGATAAAGCATCAAAAAATCCTGGTTCAACCGGTGATTTATTACTCGAATATTTAGAAAAAAGACTTGATAATGCTTTATATAGAACTGGAATGTTCAATACAAGAAGACAATCAAGACAAGCAGTTAATCATACTCATTTCTTAGTTAACGATCGTAAGGTAAATATTCCCTCTTTCCAACTCAAAGTTGGTGACAAAATAACTTGGAGAGAAAAATCCAAAAAATCTAGTTTATTTGAAATAGCTACTTCAAATATACAAAATAATGATTGTGCTAAATGGCTGGCACTTGATAAATCGGAATTATCCGTTCAAATTAATAACTCTCCATCTGCGTCCGATGCTGAGTTAGATATTGATACTCGACAAATAGTGGAATATTATTCCCGGAGGTAATAAATGCTAGAAAAACAATTTGGATTGTCACCGATTGATGACATTACTGTAAGTGAACCAGAAGTACCTAACTTAAGAATAAACTTGGTTGAGGGGACCGCTACTTACGGAAAATTTATTGCCGAACCACTTGATAAAGGTTGGGGAGTTACACTTGGGAATCCGTTAAGAAGGGCACTATTATCAGGATTACCTGGAACAGCAATTAATTGGGTAAAAATTGAAGGTATAGAACATGAATATTCTATATTGAAAGGTATGAGAGAAGAAGTTTTTGAATTTCTTTTGAACGCTAAAGGTATAAGGCTTCGCTCATTATCTGATAGATCTGGAAGATTAAGATTAGAAGTTGATGGTGAAGGAGAAGTAAAAGCTGGAGACATTATGGCTACAGCTGACTTTGAAATTGTAAATCCTGAACATCACTTAGCGACATTGGACTCTAAAGATGCTCATCTATCTGTTGAATTTAGCGTTGAACAAGGATTTGGTTATCAACAAGCAACTGATATGGAAGATGATAGTATTGGGACTTTGCCAATAGATGCAATATTTACTCCGATCAAGAAAGCTAATTTTTCAGTTGAACCAACCAGGGTTGGGCAAAGGTCTGATTGGGAAAAACTTACTTTAGAAATATGGACTGATGGTTCTATCGATCCTAAAGAGGCATTAAAAAAAGCCTCAGAGTTATTAATGAATCATTGCTACATTTTTTCCAAATTTGACGATACCAAAGAAGAACAAAGTCCAGCTTCAGGCTTAGGTATAACTCCAGAAATTTATAATACTCCAGTAGAAACTCTTGATTTATCAGCTAGAACTCTTAATTGTCTTAAAAGAGCTGGAATAAATAGAGTAGGAGAAGTAGTTGCTATGCCAGAACCTGATTTACTTAAGATCCGTAATTTTGGAAGAAAATCATTGAATGAATTATTTGATATATTAGCTGAAAGAAACATGCTACCAAGTAAATAATGGGAAAAAATGAGACATAAAATATCAAATAATAAACTTAGTAGAAAATCATCATCTAGAAAAGCACTTTTGAGAGGATTGGTTACTGACACATTAAAACATGGAAAGATTAAGACTACAAAAGCAAAAGCAAAAGAAGCTAAACCAATTTTAGAAAAACTAATAACAATTGGAAAATCTAAAGATTATAATTCAATACGTAAAGTTTCGGAATTTATTTTAGAAAAGTCTGTTGTTAAACAATTATTTGACGATATATCAACAAAATATTCTGATAAACAAGGAGGTTATTCTAGAATTGTCTCTCTTGGGCCAAGAAAAGGTGATAATGCAGATATAGTTATTTTAGAACTTATTGATTAAATCTCTATATAAATAGATTAGAAAAAGTGTAAAATAAAACCCTATAAAAAAATTATTATGATAGCTAAGTTAAAACATTTTTCTCCAAAAGAAACCAAAAATAACAAGTCATTATGGCATGTTATTGATGCTACTGATAAAACCCTAGGAAGATTAGCCTCAGAAATATCTGTGATTTTGATGGGTAAGGATAAACCTGATTATATACCTCATCAAATGTCAGGAGATTTTGTTGTTATAATAAACTCTTCAAATGTAAAAGTAACAGGGAAAAAACTCCAGCAAAAAACTTATATTACACACTCTACTAGACCAGGTAGTACTAAAGAGAAAAAATATTCAGAATTATTGAATGATAATCCGGGATATATTATTTCACACGCAGTAAAAGGGATGTTACCTAAAAATAAATTAGGTGCAAAAATGTTGAAAAGACTAAAAGTTTATCCAAATTCTGAACATCCACATGAAGCTCAGTTGATTTGGTCTGAAAAAATTAACAAATCATAAAAGAGGAATAATTTGAGTCCGAAAAGAAAATATTATTATGGTACAGGTAAAAGAAAAGCTTCAATAGCAAGAGTAAAAATTTTTGATAATCCAGGAGAAATAATTGTAAATGGGAAAAAAATAGGTGAAGCTCTTGTAATGGAAGATTTAGTAAATATCGCATTATTACCGTTAAAGATCACCGATACTATTGAAAGACTATCTGCCGAAATCAAAACACATGGTGGAGGAATTTCAGGTCAATCCGGAGCAATATCTTTGGGTTTAGCAAGAGCTTTATGCGTAATGGATGAGACGTTAAAACCAACCTTGAAATCTAAAGGGCTTCTGAAAAGAGACTCTAGGATAAAGGAAAGTAAAAAATACGGTTTAAAGAAAGCAAGGAAAGCTCCTCAGTATACTAAGCGTTAATTCGTTAAGTAATACTTATGAATCTATCTAAGTAATTCAAATCTTTGTGAATTTTAATTTTATTCTTTGGATAATAATTTTTTGCTAACGAGATAACCCTATCTTTGATTTCAGGATCTATTTCTAGAATTATTAATGATGCATTATTCTTATTTATTTGATTTTCCCAATTAAATATTGAATTGATAATTTTAGTTCCATCTTTACCACCATCCAAGGCAATTATTGGTTCATATGTTAAATCTTTAGATAAATTTTTCAGTTTAGAAGTTCTAATATAAGGAGGGTTACTTAAAATGTAATTTATATTTGATAAATTGCAATTTTCTATTGAAGTATGAAAGAAATTTATATTCACTTTTTTTTCTATAGCATTTTTTGTTGCTACAACTAAAGCTTTTTTGCTTATATCAATTGCGGATACATTTATTTCAGGGAATTTTTTCTTTATGTTTATTGCAATAACACCACTTCCTGTCCCTATATCTAAGCAATTAAAACCTTCTTTTTCATTAACTTTTTTATTTATTTTAAATAAATCTATTATTTCCTCAGTTTCAAATCTTGGGATTAAAACATTTTTATCAACAATATATTTTTCATCTAAAAAATTTCTAAAACCCAATATTTGAGCAGTTGGTTCTCCTAAAATCCTTCTTTTTATTTTCCCTTTTATTTCAGAGTATTTATCCGTACTGATTTTAATATTTGATTCGGTGAGAATGTCAATTTTAGATAAGCTCATTGAATGACTAATGATCATTAACATCTCTTCTTGATAATTTATCAATCCAGCTTCACGAAATTTATTTATTGTATAATTTTTGATTTCATTTAGAGTTTTCAATATCTAATTTTTCTGAGAAATTAATTTTTTTGCTTGTTCATCTTTCATTAATGGGTCAATTATT
>Ga0066372_10000168_pt1 | contig 22218 bp, 18 predicted proteins | sample Knorr_S15_td_250_FD_77011 | JGI IMG/M metagenome (GOLD analysis project Ga0066372, IMG submission 77011) | Marine microbial communities from Southern Atlantic Ocean transect - Knorr_S15_td_250_ad_251m_LV_A | ecosystem: Environmental > Aquatic > Marine > Oceanic | place: Southern Atlantic ocean... | reverse complement strand
GGACGATTCACAGTACCTGCACTAAATAGGGGCGCAGAAACAGGGCTACCGCCAAGAACAGTTGGGTATTCGAATCGTTCGTCAGTAAGATTCCTACCAAACAAACTGATTGACCAGTTATCTTGATAATAACCAATTGAAGCACTTAGATCGTCAGCTGTACCTCCTGCAACACGACCTGAGCTCAAATTGAGTAAGTCTGTTTCATAATCTGCAACCTTTTGATATTTGGTATATATTTCAAGCTCACCTTTTCCAACCTGTCTGTTATAGATAAAGCCAACTCCCAATGTGTATTCTGGAGCGCCTCTTGGTTTTAAGTGAGTCGCATCTTGAATTTGAACTTCTCCCCCTAGTTGGAGATCAGTTTCAAATTCTTCATATGATGCATCGAGATAGCCATAGTTGAGGAATACACGAAGATCTTCAGTGGCGGCGTATAAGATTTCAACTTCAAAACCTTCATAAAGAACTTCCGCTGCATTATCGAAAACGGATGCCACAGTTTTAGTGTCCGGATCCAATTTCACGAAAGATTCCTGCTTATCCTCAAATTCATTATGGAAAGCCGTTAAGTTTAACCGCAAACGGTCATCTAAATGCATACTTTTGTATCCAATCTCAAAGTTATTAGCAAACTCAGGATCATATTGGTCTCTTTCAAAGTCACGGATATTTTGGTTCACTCCAAAAAATCCACCAGAATGGAAACCCTCTGAATACGATGCATAAACCATTGATGTATCATCGATTTGATATTTGACACTAACTTTAGGAGAAACTTCTGTCCAAGTTTGGGCTAATGTTGCGTAACCAGGGAAGTTTCTTTCACGATCTCTTGCATCATTAGACAAATAGGATTGACCAGCAACAAACTTCTTTTCTTCTTCAGTCCAACGAATACCAGCTGTTACAGTCCACTGGTCTGTTACGTCGTATTCATATTGAGCAAAAATAGCTGTTGATGTAGTTTCTTGAGTTTCATAAAGGATCTGAGTAACATCATCTGGAGCGGGTACATGTGTAAGACCTGAATCACAAGCGATTGGAGCAAATGCACCATCGAGACCATTAGTTCCTAGGCAAGCCCCCCAAAGAGCAGGACTACGTGCTACTGCACCAAATAATGTAGCCCAGAATTGACCACCAGTTGTCCAATCTTGTGTAAATTCACTTTCCCAGAGATAAACCCCAGCAATTAATGATGATTTTTCCCATTGTGCCTCATAACGAATTTCTGCACTGGTTTGCTCAAAAACATTTTCACGTTCGATTGTAATAAAGGGAGCAGCTGATGCGTCGAAATCATATATGCGATAATCATCCATATCTCGCCAACCTATTATTGCTCTCAGAGCGCTGTTCTCGTCTATATCATAGCTCATATTGAGAGTGACAGCAGTGGTTTCAAGACGTGCATCATTTTCGGTATTCATTTCAGCAGTACTCGGAATATCCATGCTGTTTCTACATGTGTTGTAAATAGTACAAGTCATTGAACCAAGTGAAAGATCTTTCTCACGAGAATCACCTGGTGCAGATGCTACACCAACCGCTAAATTGTAGTTAGCATGGTATGCATCCAGCTGACTTTTGTCATCGAATTGCTCTACCGTTAACAAAGCCTCAAATTTTTCCGTAGGGGTTGCCAACAATGTTAGGCCGTAGGCTGTATAATCTTTTCTAGGAATGGTATTACCCGTAGTTGTATTATACAAAAAGCCATCATCCTCCATAGTTGTGGCAAAAAATTTGGCAGCAAGGTTATCTGTTACGGGAGTATTGACAACTAGTCTCAGTTCTTGTGAGCCATTATCACCAACAGTTGCCTTTAGTCTGGCACCCAGTTCACCTGTTGGTCGGCTACGAATTACATTTATAACACCACCGACAGTATTTTTTCCAAATAGAGTTCCTTGCGGTCCACGAAGAACTTCAACTCGTTCAATGTCGAAGTTTTCAAGAATTTGACCCGCTAAGGATCCTAGATAAATTCCATCCACCATTACAGCAATTGGGGCATCAAAAGAATTATCATCCGATCGAGTCGGGCTGATACCCCGGATATTAATACTTGCTCCACCGGATCTTGAGCCGTTTTCAGAAATAAGTACGTTTGGTGCAAATCCATTTAAATCAGAAAGATCTCTAATAGTTGAACGATTAAGTTCCTCAGTTAGAGCCGTTATTGCAACGGGCACTTCTTGAGCAGCCTCCTCAACTTTTCTGGCAGTAACAATAATTTCTTCGATTCCAAAACTAGAAGAACTCTCTTCTTCTTGAGCTCGTAGTTGAGAATTATTTGTCGTAGCCAAAAAGAAAGCTACAAAAATAACTAAAAAATATTTCCAATAAGACATAAAACCCCCCGTTATCATTTTAATTAGTTTTTTATTTTTTTAACTTTCCCTATTTTAATACTAAATACAATAAATTTTTTGTATTTTTATAATTGTTTTCAAGTAACACTTTCTACTTGAATTTCAAGGTGAATACCTTTTCTTCTTTAATAAATTTTATTCCACAACCTAAAACAAAAACTAAAGAAAACTTAAAAGCCCTGTTGGTCGATTTTAATTACGAATTATTACAAAAATAATAATTAATATACTATGATAATATTCATTTTAGTAAGCTATAGGGGGAGAGTTAATAATGAAAAAATTATCTATTATATTATTTTCAACTTTTTTAATCTTTAACACACAGATTTTTTCTCAAGATGTTGAAAATTCAAGCATTGAGGAAATTGTGGTTACATCACAAAAACGTGCTAACGCAATTGCAGTTCAAGATTTACCCATTAGCGTAACAGCAATAAATGAAAAATTAATAATTGATTCAGATGCATTAGACCTTACAGATATTGGTAGGATGGTTCCAAATGCAACACTTCATCCTTCAGCAACCTTTGCTGGAACTCCTAATTTTTTAATTCGAGGTATTGGTGTAAGTGGTACAACGAGATCGCTTGATCCAACAGTAGGTATTATTGTAGACGGGGTGTATTTAGGTTTTCCAGTTGGTGCTAATTTAGATATGTTCGATAGAGAGTCTATTGAAATTTTAAGAGGTCCACAAGGTACTCTTCTTGGAAGAAATGTTACTGGTGGGGCAATAGTGGTAAGAACAAAAAGACCTACGGGTGAATTTGGAGCTAAAGTAGATGTAACTGTGGGAGATTATAGCAGGAGAGATCTATCATTTAGTGTTGAAGGCCCTATAAGTGACAAAATTTCAGCAAAGATTGCTGTGATGTCTAGAGAAAGAGATGGATATTGGAAAGACAATAATGGCGGTTCTATGATCCCTACAGCTGGCGCAATAGCAAGGGGATATGATGAAACTGGTCAAGGTGAATCCGGTACAAAACCTGATGTTGATCTTACAATCATAAGGCCAATGTTATTGATTGAACCCACAGAGAATTTAGATATTACATTTATTGGTGAATTCTTATCTGATAAGAGTGGTACAGCAAATAGTAGAAATTTCGTTAATAATGATGCTCTAAGAAGAACCCAACTATTTGGGTATACTCCTCCAGAAGATCGATATGAAATTAATCATAATTTAATGGGTGGTAATGACCTTGAAATTGATACTTTTATTGGTGAATTTAATTTACAAACTGACTCAGGTATATTGACAGGTATTGCTTCATATCGTGAATTAACCTACGACTCAAGTACAGATTTTGACGGATCACCAATAACTCTTTTCCATTTTCCTAACAACCACGAAGAACAAGAACAGCAGACATTTGAATTAAGATATGCTGGATCATACTCAGATAATGTAGATTATGTTATAGGAGTTAGTTATTTTGACCAAGAAATGTTTGTTGGTGAAAGAAGAGACTTTGGTGTTGCGGATATTGCAGGTGTTACAGAGCTTTCACATGACAGTATTGGTATATTTGCTGAACTAGATTACTTAATTACCGATAAAACTAAAATTACTCTTGGCACAAGATGGACAGAAGAAAGTAAAGATGTAAAATTTAATGCTATCGGATCCTGTGAAAAAGACTTTAGCTCATGTTCTGGACCAAATTCAGGTTTAATGAGAAGTGGGACATATGATGATATAACACCAAAAATAGCCATCACTCATTCATTAAATGAAGATGTAAATATTTATGCTAGCTTCACACAAGGATTCAGAAGTGGTTCATTTGATGCTAGAGCTAGAACTATTGACTCTTTTCTAAACAGTCAACCTGGGCCTGAAGAAGTTACTAGTATTGAATTAGGTTTAAAATCGACCTTTAATGATGGAAAAGTCCTTTTGAATATTGCTTTATTTCAAGCAGAATATGATGATATTCAAAAATTAGCACTTGAAGAGTGTGAAGTTGATATTGGTACCTGCTCAAGTGGTACAATACAAAGATTAATAAATGCTGCTAAAGCTACAATTGAAGGTATAGAAATTGAAACTAAAATACGTTTAACAGACCAACTTAGCATTGAAGGATCATTAGGTTATACCGATGCAGGTTTTGATGAATTTCTTGGCTTTGATGCTGATGGAGTTAGAGGATATGATCCAGTTACAGATCCGGCAGCTGCAGCTGCGCTAAAATTTGAAAGAGTTCCTGAATTGACTTACAATATAATGGCTAACTACTTTCAACCTCTAGCAAACGGTGCTGAATTAGATTTTAGACTATCTTATTCTTATACTGATGACTTTACAAATAATGCTCTCATGACTGAAGCAATTAAGACTGACTCATATGGATTACTGGATGCCAGTGTTTCATATACTTTTGCTCAAAGTGGACTTAAATTAACTGTTTTTGGTAAGAATATTACTGATGAAGATTATCATGATTTTGCTTTAGACAATGTATTAACTAGCCTTACATGGGGCGGAGTTCCTGATACATATGGGTTACGCCTTACATATTCTTTTAATTAATGATAATGGATCACCTTATTTTTTGTAGGGTGGTCCATTCTTTAATTTTTTAGGTACCACAAAAAGTTTGCAAAACTTTTTCAGATTCTTTAGGTGGTTTTTTATAATAATCTGGTATTGAGCTAGAATCTAAATAAGGATCTTTTAGTATCTCTACAAGTTCTTTGAAAGGACTTAAATCACCCTTTACAGCATTAGTAATTGCATTTTCAACTATGTGGTTTCTTGGAATAATTGAAGGATTATTTTTATCCATTATAACTTTTACCTTATCAAGGGGTTGTGATTCTTGATTTAATCTATTTTGCCATTTTTTGTTCCAAGCTATAAATTTTTTATTCTTAAAAATTGAGTCATTAGAAAATGATGGATCATATAAATATTTAAAGGTGTTGGTAAAATCAGATTCTTCTTCATTCATTATAGACATTAATTCTCTAATCAAATCTTGGTCTTTTGCATCTTCAGTAGATAAACCAATTTTTAATCTCATCATATCTAACCATTTGCTTTTGTATATATCTGAAAATTGATTAATAACTCCTTCAGCTTCCTTTAATGATTTATCGAGATCATCGCCAATAATTTGTTATAGTTTATTAGATCTATTTTAGGTTATTAGATCAGATTTCCTCCAATTAGCAGGGAAATGTAGGATACATCGATACTCGCGATCCGTTTCCACTGCTTGTGATGAATGGGTGAGCTCGATGGTAAATTAACTTGGTTAATCCATTTCAGTGAGAGAATAAAGCCACATAACTGATCTTCCGTGATCGATAAATCCAGAGTCCTTTGAGACTTCAGGATCCGAAAGGGTTTCAAGAAATTTGTCTATATCAGAGTAATATCCTTCAGCAGTACCTTCAAAGTCGTCGATAGCGACCCCTGCCATTTCCGCAGCCTTCCGAGAAGACAGTTCGTCGGCGTGAAACTGTCGATAGCCCTGGAGACCAGAAACATTCTCACGCACTTCGGCAGCATGGTGACCGAGCCAATGATCATGCCACTCTTCCTTTGACCATTTTGGCAGTCGCCTAAGCGCCATATTAAGGAACAAGGGCTGGGCACCCGGAACAATCATGTGTTCCGTACCTACCAGCGCAGCAGAATTTGTTTGGTCTATCACCGATGCTAGTCTCTCTCCTATACCTTCTACCGCCTTACTAAGCGTTTCAAGTGGCACTTCTTCACCACGGAGCTCGAATACTGCATCAAAGGATGGCTGCTCCGATACCTCGTCCGGCTGCCCATCTTGGGGGACATTTGAGGTTGGATCACCAGGCACCCTGATCGCACGACGATGCTGGATACCAGGCAATGCCTGCTTCACAGCCTCCCACTCTTTAACAAGAAGATCGGCGAGTTTATCACTGTTCCGAGGCTCTGCGGAGCTAAGCAACAACTGTATTTTTTTAATCATCTAAAGTCTTCAGTGTGAATAAGGATCTAATGGACCAACACGATACGAACCCCTTGATAGTTCTGTTGCTAAACTAGGAGCTATGGGCTGCCACCCCAGTTCGCTGCGTGCACGATCAGACAATATAATGCACTCGATACAGGATAGGTCGGCGAGATCGCCAAGTGCTTTCCGAGCCTCTTCAAGGGGCCAGCAAACAGCCTCTATATCAGGTCCAAAATAGTCCGCAATAAGGTTTGCATAATCCTTACTACAGGTTATTTCATCAGAGGCAGCATTATAAATTCCTTGAGCAGACTCATTTGTAACTACTTTAAGGTAAAGATCCGAAAGTGTATCGACATGGGTAGTACTTACTAGGTTTGTACCCTCTCCAATATGGAGAGATTTTCCTGACTCCTTCGCCCGAAAGATGAGACCAGTAAGCCAACCTCCGGCATGGCCATAGATAAGCCCCGGTCTCAAGCTTATCCCTCGGATACCTCGCTCTGAAAGTCCAACAACCTCGAGGTCATGACGTGCTCGCCAGGCACGTAACGGATGAGGGTTTTCGATGGGTTCATGTTCATCACGCGGCACTCCTTGCGTATCATTGTATACAACGCTCGCGCTTGTCGTTACAAAAACTTTCCCAGATTTATCAAATCCTGCCGCGACTGCAGAAATGAAATTGGCATCGAGCCGCTCCTGTTCATCGTCATGCGACGCACCAATATGCACTACCGCATCACATTGGTGTGCGGTATCACTTATAATTTCTGAGTCGGCAAAATCCCCTGCGACCCAATGGACCCGCTCGCGTTCCGGAAGATTTGGGATGTGATGTGGCCGCACGAGTGCATAGACTTCATGGCCTTCCTTGGTGAAATGATTCAGTGCATGCCCACCAGCATGCCCAGTGGTACCCGTAATTAATACCTTCATTGGATCTACTCCCTTTCCTTATTAATTCTCATTATACATTATCTTATTAATTGCTTTTACTTCTTTGATAAAAAAATGGCTGTGAAAAGACAGCTCTTTTATTAATTCACTGTTGTGAACTATTCCACAGCTACCTAGTAATAACTTATAGTTGTACTAGCATCTTCTGTATTTGTGTTAGCAACACAACCGGCAGTAAGATTAAGAAGATCCGATTCAAAATCTCCGACTTCATAATATTTGGGAAAAATTTATAGTTTTCCTTGTCTAGTTTTCTTATTATATTGGAAACCAAATCCCAGTATATATTCGGGCGCATTTCGAGGGATAAGGAAAGATGCGTCTCCAATCAAATTTATACAATCAATAGGATGGATAGCTCCATTAATGAGTATGATTCTCTAATTTTTAAATTCAAAGAATTTATAAAAATCACTAAAACTATTAGTTATTATATAATTATTTATCTCCTCCAAGCCAGACTCTTCCAATTACTAAGTAACCTACTGACAAAATAAACAAAATACCTATCCAATTTGGCATTAACGAAAATGCTGGGACATCAACGCTAGCACCTGTATTTGCTATCATTGCTTCAGCCCTAGAAGATAATTCGGCACCTGATTCTTTAAGAACAGCCAAGGAATGACCCGCAAGTTGGAAGTTATTAGCAACAAAACTTCCTGATAGGTTAAACTGATATAATCCAACGAAACCGAAAACAGTAACAGCTAATTTCATTAGTATTCCACCATTATTTTCAAGCGTAACGGTCGCCGCACGTCCTGCAACCCAAAGCAAAAAAGCCCAAACCATTGCAAATAGTCCAGTGGCTATCATTGAATTACTAAGTTGCGCATAAATTTCTACTTCACTCATAAATTTTCTCCTTTTAATAATAAATTAATCGTTATTTGAACCACCCATCCATATTATGGATAGAATTATTAAGGTCAAAGAAGCAATAAAAACTATCGCAACAGGATCTGCTGGTATTATACTTAATCCGGGTACATCAGATGCGTTACCACGTCCAAATAACTCAATAGCACTTTCTCCTCTGGTGGAAATTTCGGCTCCAGACTCTTTCAGATTGTATAGTGCGTGGGCATATCCTTTTAAATGAAAATCCACATAGTTAAATTGTAGATTTAAAAACCAGATAGAACTTAGCCCAAAACCACTTATAGCTATTTTAGAAATAATATTTGCATTACCTGTTTCGTTTGTAACTACTGCGCAGCGTCCGGCAAACCAAGTTGCAAAAAGAAAAGCAAAAGCGTACAAAGCTTGTTGTATTAGACCATTATTCAACAATGTATTAATTTCAAATTCACTCATAAGTTTATCCCTCCCTTGAGTCAATGATGGAGCATTCCGTCATATAAAAGAATATAAGTAAAGTTTTTTGTTGTAATGCTGCATATGATTTTTACAGTTCTTTAACATTGTTAATGTAGGAAGATAAAGAAATAGGTTGGCACATTCAGCTTAGGAATGTTAAAGGGTATAATAATCTTTTAATAAATATTGGGGCGTAGCCAAGCGGTAAGGCAACGGGTTTTGATCCCGTGATTCGTAGGTTCGATCCCTACCGCCCCAGCCATTAAAAATTGCCAAATTTTAGTCACATTACACCTGTATACTTGTATTAATAGAGAAATGATTGAAACATATAGTTATTTGAACATGTACCTGATAGTGGGAGGTCTATGGTTAGGCCTAAACTTACTAGGCATATTTTACTCAAAATTTATATTAGTAAACACGACTTTCTCTTTATCTCGCATTCGGAATCACCACTATAACGAAAGTTCCTTTAGAGATCATCTACCTTTAATATTAACCAATCTATTTCTGATGGTTATAATCTTTCCTGTAGGCTTATACCTTATGAGCGATTGGATACTGGTCGGTTACCAAAATATCTGGATTACTCTTTTGCAATTGTTTGGAGTTTTGTTAATAGATGATTTTTATTTTTATTGTTATCACAGGCTTTTGCATAAAAGCCCTTTTCTATTTAAGAAAATCCATAAAATCCATCATCGAGCAACCAGCCCCCTTCCATCGGATTACCTTTATGAACATCCACTAGAATGGATGTTAGGTTTATTAGGTCCATTTATAGCCTTTCTTATTCTTGGGGGAGTATCATCGTTAACCATTATTTTGCTTCTAATTATCAAGGTTTTGCACGAGTTAGATATTCACTCTGGAATTAAATCTTCAATATATCGATATATACCCTTTGTTGGAATTAATGAGCATCATTCTATGCACCATAAATATAGGGATGTTCACTTCGCCTCAGTTTTTTCTATCTGGGATTATGTGTTTCGCACCCACCACCTCTCGAAGAAACCTAAAAAATAATTATTCTTGGTCCACGGATATCTCGTTCTTTTTTGAGATTCCACTTCTTATAAGTAAAGCACTTATGAAAAGGATAACTGCGGTTGCAATTTCAATACCAATAAAGAAAGAAGCAAGCTCTGCCCCATGAATCTGCCAGGCGACGATTCTCATAATTGCAGCTGAGAGAAGGATGACTATAGCGCAATAAACATAAGTTACCTTATTGGTAAGTGCACCCATTAAACTAAATAGACCAACACCAATAAAAAAAGCCGAGAAATCACCAATTTGTGTACTTCTTCCTATACCCTCCAATAAAGGCATTCCAAGTCCCTTAGCGGCCTCAGAAGGGTTTGTAATCCAACCATAAGCTGTGCTTAAAAAAAGTACTGCTGGCAATAGAGATAAGATTCTTCCAACTATCAGATTCATAATTTTCCCAAATTTTAAAACAATAATTTGATTATTTTATCAATAACAATTATCGATAAACTTCAGATTACATTAATAAGGACAATTTTAAATATTTTTATGGATTATTTATGACGAAAAGAGCCCTTATCACAGGCATAACAGGTCAAGATGGAGCTTATCTTTCCCAATTCCTTCTAAGCAAGGGATACGAAGTTTTTGGCGCTGTCAGGCGGACTTCTTCCATTAATACCGGAAGGCTATCCGAATTAGGGGTATTGGATGAAATAAATTTGGTTTCAATGGATCTTGCCGAAATCACTAATATACAACGGGTTGTCGAAGAAGTTGCACCTGATGAAATATATAATCTTGCTGCGCAAAGCTTTGTACAAACTTCTTTTGAGCAGCCGATTTATACTTCTGACATTGATGCAATAGGAGTACACAGGATTCTTGAAACAATAAGAAATTTGGGAGGTAAGCCTAAATTTTATCAAGCTTCATCTTCGGAAATGTTTGGTAAAGCTCAAGGAGTTCCCCAAAATGAAAAGACACCTTTTTATCCAAGAAGTCCATATGGAATTTCTAAACTTTATGCTCACTGGACAACAGTTAATTATAGAGAATCATGGGATCTTCATTCCTGTTCGGGTATTCTCTTCAATCACGAGTCTCCCTTAAGGGGTATTGAATTTGTTACCCGTAAGATTTCTTTAGGGATGGCAGAGATTGCACATAGAAAGAAAAATAGAGTTAGTCTTGGTAACTTAAATGCCGAACGTGACTGGGGATTTTCTGGTGATTATGTGAAAGCTATGTGGATGATGCTCCAACAAAAAAATCCAAAAGATTATGTGATTGCTACTGGAAAAACGCATAGTGTTAGGGAATTTGCTGAAAAAGCCGCTCAAGCAATTGATCTTGAAATTGAGTGGATGGGTGACAAAGATGATGAAGTCGGAGTTTCGAAAGATACCGGTGATACCATTATAACTGTTAATAAAAGTTTTAATCGCCCAGCTGAAATAGATCATCTTTTAGGAGATTCGCACCTTGCCAACAATGAATTGGGATGGAAGCCTGAAGTTGATTTTGAAGGTTTAGTAGAAATGATGGTTCAATCTGATTTGAAACGAGTTGAGCAAGGGGCAGTCTGGTTTTAATTTTCTAATAGGATTTTTTATCAATCATTTCATTGTAGGCAACTTCATATTCCATTTCCAAGCTATCTACAAGATCAGCAACATTGGGCACGTCTTTAATGCTTCCTATTCCTTGTCCCGATCCCCAAATATCTTTCCAAGCCTTCAATTTTGTGTTACCTCCCGATCCAAAATTCATCTTCGATTTATTACCACTTGGAAGATCGTCAGGGTCCAATCCTGCTTTAGCTATAGATGGTTTTAGGTAATTTCCATGTACTCCTGAGAATAGGGAGGAATAAACAATGTCATTGGCTGTTGATTCAACTAACATGTCTTTATACCCTGAGGAAGCATTCGCTTCTTGAGTGGCTACGAATCGAGTACCCAAGTATGCTAGGTCTGCCCCTAAAGCCAAAGCTGATGCAACAGAGTGACCATCGCTTATAGCCCCAGATAATAAAATAGTTCCGTCAAACCATTCCTTTACTTCCCTTACTAATGAGAATGGTGAGAGGGTACCGGCATGACCACCAGCACCAGCGCAAACCAATATTAGCCCATCAACACCTTGCGCGGCGGCCTTTCTGGCGTGTCTTAAGTTAATAACATCATGAAAAACAAGACCACCATAACTATGTGCTGCTTGTACTATTTCTATAGGAGGCCTTAAACTCGTAATAATAACCGGGACCTCATGATCAACACATGTCTCCATATCCTTCATGAGGCGATCATTGGAAGCATGACAAATTTGGTTTACTGCAAATGGAGCTGAAGGTCTGTCAGGGTTATTTTGATTGTGTTCGTCTAACTCCTCTTTTATACGAACTATCCAATCACTCAACACTTCTTGGGGGCGCGCATTTAATGCAGGAAAAGATCCTATAATACCAGCTTTACATTGACTTATAACCAGTTCAGGACCTGAAACTATGAACAAAGGTGCTCCTACAACTGGAATTCTGAGTTTTCCTTTTAATTTTTCATCTAACGCCATTTATTGTACCTTTAGGTTATTTCATGAATTATTTAAATTATTGTAATTCTAAGTTATGCTATATCATGAATAGGTTATTTTGGGCTGTAAGTTTTACACAATTAATTAGTAATTTAAAAGAATAATAATGTTGGAATATGAAAGAAATTCTTCACCATCTGGGTTAGGTATAAAAATTACAGGAGTGGATTTAAAAAATGAAATCGATCCTGTTATTCTTTCCCAACTTCGTTCGTTGTGGGTTGAGTATTCCATTTTAATTTTTGCTGAGCAAAAATTGAGTCATTTAGAATTTGAAAAATTCAGTTTAAATTTTGGTGAATACGGCGATGATCCTTATATTGATTCAATTGAAGGACATCCTCATATAATTGAAGTAAGAAAAGAAGAAAATGAGAAAGCAACACATTTTGGTGGTTCCTGGCATTCAGATTGGTCATTTCAAAAAAGACCTCCATCAGCCACACTGTTACATTCTAAAATTATTCCCCCTATTGGTGGGGACACTCTCTTCGCTAACACCATCAGAGCTTATGAAGATTTATCTGAGGAGTTAAAATCAGAACTCAAAGATTTAAAAATTATACATAGTGCTTCTCTACCTTATGCAGATGATGGTTTTTATGCTTTGGAAAAAGAGAAGGATAGATCAATGAAGATTGTTCCTTCGAAAGAAGCTAAGAAGACATATACGCATCCTCTAGTTAGAAATCATGCCGAAACTAAGAAAAAAGGTCTCTTTATAAATCCCGTCTATTCTTTAGGTGTTTTAGATATGTCGGAAAATGAGTCCAAACGACTTTTGGATAATCTTTATTCTCATATGATACAGGAAAAATATATTTTTAGACATAAATGGCAGGAAAATATGCTTATAATGTGGGATAACAGATCCGTTATGCATCAGGCTGAGGGTGGATATGAGGGGTACAAGAGGCTATTACATAGGATTACGATCGCAGGAGAAAGACCTTTTTAGATTTTTTCTAAGAAACTATTATTCAAAAACTATTGAAACTGTCTCGGCAACCATAGCAGGCCTTTCTTGTCCTTCAATTTCAATACTTACTTCCGATATTAACTGCATACCGCCAGCTTTAGGAGTCGCTTCTATAAGTTTTGTTTTAGCTCTTACTCTAGAATTAACTGGAACCATATTCGTAAATCTAACTTTGTTTGTTCCATAATTTATTCCTCTTGTAACACTTGATATAGTTTGAATTTGTGAGGTTAACATTGGTACCAGTGATAGCGTAAGAAATCCATGAGCGATTGTTGACATCCCTAGTTCCGATTCAGTTCTTGCAGGGTCAATATGAATCCATTGGTGATCACCGGTTGCATCGGCAAAATCATTAATTCGGTCTTGGTCAATTGATAGCCATTCACTCACACCAATTTCTTCACCTACACATCCAACTACTTCGGCAACACTATTAAATACTCTCATTTTTCTCTCCTTAATTTTTATACTATCTTAGAATCCTTCTTTCCCCAATATCGATCTTTTAACAATCTTTTATAAAGTTTTCCAGTGGGATGACGCGGTAGTTCTTTTTCAAAATCAATTGATCTTGGACATTTTATAGAGGAAAGATTATTTTTACAAAAATTAATTAATTCTTCCTCTAAATCTTCATTAGCTTCCGCCCAATTTATTGGCTCTATAATAGCTTTTACTTCTTCACCAAATTCTTCATTTGGCACTCCAATAACTGCACAATCCGCGACTTTAGGATGGGTAACAAGAAGATTCTCAGTTTCTTGAGGGTAGATATTCACTCCTCCTGAAATAATCATAAAAGCCTTTCTATCTGTTAGGTATAAATACCCGTCTTTATCAAGCTTTCCAACGTCACCCAAAGTCGACCAATTATTATTATTTTTATGTCTAGATTCTTTCGTTTTTTCTTCGTCATTATGGTATGAAAAATCGCTATCTCCTTCAAACCATATAGTTCCCACTTCGCCTATGGGAAGTTCATCGCCATTATCACTACAGATATGAGGTATTCCTACTATAGGTTTACCTACTGTTCCCTCATGCTCTAACCATTCTCTAGTGTTGCAGGCGACAAAGCCGTTTCCCTCGGATCCAGCATAAAATTCATTAATTATAGGACCCCACCAATCAATCATCATTTTTTTGATTTGAACTGGACAGGGAGCCGCCGCATGGATAGCACATTGATGGGATGATAAGTTATACTTATTTCTTACATCTTCGGGAAGTTTGAACATTTTTACAAACATTGTAGGAACCCATTGACTCATTGTTACTTTGTATTTTTCAATAAAACGAAGAGAGCTTTCTGCGTCGAAGTTTTCCATTATAATATTTGTACCTCCAACATAGTTAACACCCATAGTGAATCTCAAAGGAGCTGCGTGATAAAGGGGTGCTGGTGATAAATATATAGTGTCTTCAGTTGTTCCATATAAACCTGTTACCACTGCCATAAGATCTTCTGATTGTTCGATTGGAATATTTTGCAGAGGAAATTTTATTCCCTTTGGTCTCCCGGTTGTTCCAGATGAATAAAGCATGTCTTGACCCATAATTTGATCTTCTATTGGAGTTGTTGGCATTTGAACGATTGCTTCTTCGAATGATTCCCATCCCTCTCCGACACCATCTATCATCAATCTATCAGGGATGTCCTTCATTAAGAATGATAATTCTTCCGCAGTATTGGTCAAAGCATAAGAGGAAATTATTAATTTTGCACCACAATCTCTGAAGATATATTCAACTTCGCTAGCAGTTAATCTTGATGAAACGGGAGTATGATATAAACCTGATCTTTGAGCGGCCCAGATAATTTCGGGAAATCTCGGGGTGTTTTCAAGAAATACGGATATAGTGTCTCCAATTTGTAAACCTCTACTTCGGAACAAATGAGCTATCTGGTTGGACCTTTCATCCAATTGTTTATATGTGACAACTTCACCAGAGTTTGCCATGATATAAGCTGGTTTATCAGGGTTCTTTTGTGCGTGGATATATGGGTGCATGTGATTACCTTAATTTTTTGTTAAATAATACTTTTTTTGATCTTAATATAAAATACAAAGCTATAAAATCTAGATTGAAAAGTAAATTCGGGAGAATAACTATGACCTATAAAGCAATCCTTTATGAAGTCGAAGATAATATCTTAACCATCACTCTTAATCGACCTGACAGGTTAAACGCATATAATGTTGATATGCAAAATGACCTAATAACGGCTTTCAACGAAGCCGATAAGGATGATGATGTCAAAGCAATTATTGTTACCGGCGCAGGTCGAGGTTTCTGCGCTGGAGCTGATCTTTCCGCAGGAGCAGCAACATTTGATTTTGAAAAAAGAGACGATCGCTCTGATAAAAAAGCCGCTATTTCTAAGGATGGCAAAATAGATTGGTCTAACCCTGGTGTTAGAGATGGAGGAGGGTTGGTTACATTAAGAATATTTGACTGTTTGAAGCCAGTTATTTCTGCTTGTAATGGACCAGCCGTAGGAGTGGGTATTACTATGCAACTTGCCATGGATATTCGATTAGCTTCAGACCAAGCTAGATACGGATTTGTATTTGCTAGGAGAGGTTTGGTTCCAGAGGCTTGCTCTTCTTGGTTCCTTCCTAAGATCGTTGGTATATCCAAGGCTTTAGAGTGGGTCTATTCAGGACGAGTTTTTGATGCCGAGGAAGCCCTTGAAGGGGGTCTTATTAGGTCTATCCATAAACCCGACGACCTTATTCCGACAGCAAGATCAATAGCAAAGGAAATAGTAGAAAATGTTGCTCCTGTTTCAATTGCATTATCCCGCCAGATGTTATGGAAAATGGCGGGGGCGAATCATCCGATGGAGGCCCATAAAGTTGATAGTAGGGGAATATTTTCTAGAGGAAGAATGTCAGATGCTAAAGAAGGAGTAACTTCTTTTTTAGAGAAAAGAGATCCAAAATTCACAAATAGTGTTAGTGAAGAAATGCCAGATTATTATCCATGGTGGAAAGAAAAAGATTATTCATAATAGTTTTATTCTGGCGCCTTAATTTTTGTTACATCGGTTTTCAAACATAGCAATGAAATAGAAATGAAAGAGACGGTGGAGGCGAATATGACGTTGTTGGCTATACCAAAATTTTGTATCAAAAAACCGGATATCAGAGCTCCTAATGGACCAGAAGAAAACAATGCTAATGAATATACAGATAAAATTCTACCTCTATGACTTTCTTTGGCAAAGGTCTGGATTATTGTTCTGCTCATGGAAATCACAACACCAGCACCACTCCCCCAGACGAATATCAATAAGCAGAATAACCAAAAAGGCATATCAAAAGCTAGAAATATAAGAATTGTTCCTACAAATAAAGCTAGAACCATGACGAATCCCCAATTCTTTATATTTTGATTATAAATTAATACAAGATTTGAGAAAATAGTACCCGCCCAAAATGAAGATGTAACAGTTGCGAAGCCGGCCGATCCCATCCCGTATCTTTCAGTTGTTATATAGGGAAGGGCAACAAGGTTATTTCCCATATAACATATCCCAACAATTGTCATTGCAAGCGTTACAGGAAAAATTTCTTTTGAATTTCGAACCTCGAAAAAACCTTCTTTAATCTCATTAAAAGTTTCTTTAATGTTGGGTAATTTAGTTGTGTAAAGATTTTTTGGCAATTTAAAAGCAAAATAACCTCCCACCATTAAAGCTGTCCCTTGAAAGATAACCAATGGAATAATTCCCCAAGTATCCGCTAGCCCTCCCATGCTCATTCCCCACAATTGGCAGCTGAATTGAATTAACATTGATGTAATAACAGTTTTTTGAATATTTCCATCAGCAACTTTATTCAACAAGCTATCTCTTGCAGGTAAGGCAAAAGCCTGAGCTATGCCCATAGATAAACCGTAAATAATCATAATTTGATAACTTAAAGTGTCATTTTTTACTGCCAGGAGAATTAAAATAAGTGGAAGAGATGCAAGAAAATGAATAATAGCTAATATACTCCTTGCATCAACTCTATCCGCAAATGTTCCCCCTAGAACAATAAGAAATATTGATGGGGCTAACAGGGATACTTGTGCTAATCCATAAGCCGCAGGTGATACATTAAGCATCAATACTAAGATAGTAGGAAAAAGAACCATTTGAAGACCTTGGGATAAGAACCAAGATCCTTGGCCTAGCATGTAAAAAACAAATTTAGGATTTTTGAACACTTTTGTTGACCAGGCTAACTATTAATCAAAATTTGAGCGTCTTCTTTTATTCTCTTGATCATAGAAAAAAGCCCGTTTGATCTTTGCATGGTAAGATTCCTTTCTAGGTTCAGTCTTCCTAATTCTTTATTAGGATCAATCTTAAGGATGTCATAAGGGCTTTTCCCCGAAAAAAGACTAAAAAGAATTATGATCAAACCCCTGACGAGAAAAGCGTCCGAATCGCCTTTAAAGTAAAGAATAGTTTCTCCATTTCGTTCTTTAGTTTCCTTTACGAACCATACCTGACTAGCACAACCATGAACTTTATTTTGATCATTCTTAAGGCTATCCTCTAAAGGAGGAGAGGTCTTTCCTAAATCTATTATATATTTGTATCGATCTTCCCAGTTATCTAGAAATTCAATATCACTAATTATTTCTTCAAGTGTTGGTACAGTCATTTTTTTAAAACTCAAGAGATCTTTATAAGCTTTTTTCTAAGGTTCTTACCTTTATCTATATTTTTTTATATATTCATATCTTATTAAGGGAAAGTTGTTTAATTTTTTTGATTAATAGATAAGAAGTTATAAGTTATATATAGAAATACAATGCGAATAGTGCTTGCACAAATAAACAATGTTGTTGGGGACGTAGATGGCAACATAGAAAAGATCAAAAAAGTTTTGTATAAATTTAAAGATGACGAAATTGATTTGGTGGTTTTTTCTGAGCTCGTTATTTCCGGATATCCCCCTGAAGATTTAGTCTTGAAACAATCTTTTGTAGAAAAGTGTTGGTTTGGGTTGCAAGAGATAATCAAGATAACAGCAAAATACAATCTGGGCACAATAGTGAGTCTTCCTGTAATTGAAGATTCTAAACTTTATTGTTCTGCAGCATTAGTAGACTCTGGAAAAGTTCTAGGTTTTGCTAAAAAAGTTAACTTACCTAATTATAGCGTATTTGATGAGAAAAGACTTTTTTCTAGAGGACCTGAACCAGAAATATATAATTTTCGTGGAATTAAATTAGGTATTCCAATTTGTGAAGATATTTGGAATGAGAACGTCATAAATATCCTTAAGAAAAAAGGTTGTGAGATTGTCATTTCACCAAATGGTTCACCCTTTGATAAATATAAAAGAAATCAGAGAATAACGATCATTAATTCAAGAGTAAAAGAGTCCAGTCTTCCGTTTCTGTACGTTAATCAAGTGGGCGGACAGGATGAATTAGTTTTTGATGGCTCTAGTCTAATTGTGAACTCTGATGCAACCATTATTGAACAAGGTCCTTGTTGGGAAGAGTCTTATTTAGTTGCAGAGTACAATAAAGAATCTTCTAAATTTTTAGGAGAAAAGATTGATTTTAAAGAATCGAATGTCCTTGAAGATATTTATATGGCAACAGTCATAGGCTTGAGAGATTACGTCGTGAAAAATAATTTTCCTGGAGTAATATTAGGTTTATCAGGGGGAATAGATTCTGCTTTATGTGCTGCTATAGCGGTTGATGCTCTCGGTCCAGAGAAGATTCAATGTTTTATGATGCCTTCGAAATTTACATCCAAAGAAAGTATTATTGATGCAAAAGAGTGCGCAAAAAACCTAAAAATTGATATTGATTCAATTGATATAGAGGATACTTTCAGCAGTCTTGAAGAAGCTTTATCAGGTGTGTTTTCAGGTCTTCCCAAGGATACTACTGAAGAAAATATTCAGTCACGTATAAGGGGAACAATTCTTATGGCGATATCCAATAAAAAAGGAAAGATGTTGATAACAACGGGTAATAAATCCGAGGTTTCTGTTGGATATTCAACTCTTTATGGAGACATGAATGGAGGTTTTAATCCTATTAAAGATATTTATAAAACTGAGGTTTATGATCTTGCGAATTGGAGAAACAAGAATTTTCCTAATAATATACATGGTCCAGAAGGTAAAATTATCCCTTCATCAATACTAGACAAAGAACCGAGTGCAGAATTGAGAGAGAATCAGAAGGATACAGATTCACTTCCGCCTTATGAAGAATTGGATAAAATTTTGGAGTTTTTAGTTGATTACGAAATGAGTATTAAAGAAATTATCAATAAAGGTTTTAATGAAGAAACTATTAAGATGATAGAAAATCTCCTATACATATCCGAATACAAAAGAAGGCAATCAGCACCAGGTGTAAAAATTAGCCAAAAGAATTTTGGTCGTGACCGACGTTACCCAATTACAAATAAATTTAGAGATAAGAATTGAATAAGAAATTTATAACCAGGTTTGCCCCAAGCCCTACTGGGTTGCTGCATGTTGGAAATACAAGAACTGCTTTAATTAATTATCTGTTAGCCCTTAAAGAAGGTGGAAAATTTATTTTAAGGATTGATGATACGGATGAAGAAAGAAGTAAAGACGAGTTTATAGATCAAATAAAGAAAGACCTTGAATGGTTAGAAATAAATTTCCAAGAAATTTTTAAGCAATCAGAAAGACTTACTCGTTACAACGAAAATTTCGAGAAATTGAAGGAAAAAGGTTTAATTTACCCATGTTTTGAGGATCCTGAAGAACTAGAGAGGAAAAGAAAAAGGCTTATAGAAAGAAGAAAACCACCTGTTTATGATAGAGCTGCACTTAATTTATCACAAAATGAAATTGCTAAACTTATAGACAAAGGAAAAAAGCCTTATTGGAGATTCAAGCTGTCCAGCAAAAGAGTTATTTTTAATGATTTGGTAAGGGGAGAAGTAAGGGTAGAAACATCAGCACAGTCCGATCCTGTAATCAAACGAGACGATGGCGGCTATCTTTATAACTTACCTAGTGTTGTCGATGATATTGATATGGGTATTACCCATGTTGTTAGAGGGGAAGATCACGTCACAAATTCTGCAATACAAGTAGAAATGTTCCAGGCGCTAGATAAACTTGTACCAATATTTGGACACCATCCCATGCTAGTTAGTGGAAATGGAGAACCTTTCTCAAAAAGGAACGCAGCTTCATCCGTTAAAAGTTTGAGGGAAAAGTATTTGAATCCCATTGCTATTAATTCTTTGAATATTTCAATTGGAACATCTATTGACCTAAAGCCTATTTATTCGATGAAGGAAATGGCTAAAAGTTTTGACATAGGTACTCTCGGAAGGGCTCCTGCAAGGTATAGCGAAAAACAACTTTTAAAATTAAATTCGATGATCGTTAGTTCGTTAAGTTTTCTTCAGTTATCTGATGATTTTAATGAATTGGGATACGATATTAACGAAGATATATGGGAATGCATAAAAAATAATATAGAAACCCTTACTGAAGTTAAGGAATGGCTTAAGGTAATTAAAGGTCCCATTAAAAATGAAAATAAGTTGGATAGTGAATTTATGAGAATTGCTGAAAAATTATTGCCCGAAGAGCCCTGGGATGAAACGACTTGGGATAAATGGGTTTATAAGATAAAAAAAAGGACTAAAAAAACTGGGAAAGACCTTTTCTTACCATTAAGGCTTGCAATTACAGGAAAATCCAATGGTCCTGAGTTGAATAAATTGATAATCTTAATAGGATTTAAAGAGATAAGGAATAGACTTAAAAATAATTAAAAATGACAAAAGAAAACTTAATACTATTTGATACCACTCTACGAGATGGGCAACAAACTCAAGGTGTGGATTTTTCCGTTAAGGATAAAACGGATATTTCTAAAGCCCTTGACGATTTGGGGTTAGATTATATTGAAGGTGGATGGCCTGGGGCCAATCCTACAGACACTAAATTCTTTGAATCGAAACCAAATTTTAATCATTCAAATTTTACTGCATTTGGGATGACAAAAAGATCCGGACGTTCTGCTGATAATGATCCGCAGCTTCGAGCATTATTAGATTCTTATTCTAACAGTATATGTCTAGTAGGAAAAACCTGGGATTATCATGTAGACGTCGCCTTAGGAATTACTCTTGAAGAAAACATTCAAGCCGTCAAAGAGTCTGTTGAAGCTGTTGTTGAAAGTGGTAAGGAATCTTTATTAGATTGTGAACATTTTTTTGATGGTTTTAAGTCCAATCCCGACTTTGCTTTGAGGTGCATAGAAACATCAATTAATGCGGGATCTAGATGGGTAGTTTTGTGTGATACGAATGGAGGAACTTTACCAGATGAAGTTTTTGAAATAGTTAAAAAGGTAACTGACAGGTTTCCCGGAGATAAAATTGGTATTCATTGTCATAATGATACAGAAAATGCTGTCGCAAATTCTTTGGCGGCAATTGATGCTGGCGCCAGACAGTTACAAGGCACTATAAATGGTCTCGGGGAAAGATGTGGTAATGCAAATTTAATTTCTATAATTCCAACATTTTTATTAAAGAATCGGTATTCCGAAAAATTTAATATCTCTGTGAGTAAAGAGAAGTTGAAAGACTTAAAGAAAGTTTCTAGATTGGTTGATGATATTTTAAATAGACACCCCAATAACCATCAAGCTTATGTAGGTGATAATGCTTTCGCCCATAAAGGGGGGTTGCATGTCTCAGCAGTAATGAAGGAATCACAGACTTACGAGCATGTACATCCTGAATTGGTTGGGAATATAAGAAAGATATTGGTCTCTAATCAGGCCGGGAAGTCCAATCTTCTTTCCCGTCTTTCTTCAATTGGAATGGAAATAAAAAATGACGATAAGAGGATTATTAAGCTTCTTGATATTGTCAAAAATAAAGAGTTTGAAGGATATTCTTATGATGGGGCTGGGGCATCTTTTGAGCTTTTAGCGAGGAAAGTCCTGGAGGGAGCTCCTGATTTTTTTAGTGTGAATAGTTATCAGGTCACTATCG
>Ga0066372_10000167_pt1 | contig 22247 bp, 18 predicted proteins | sample Knorr_S15_td_250_FD_77011 | JGI IMG/M metagenome (GOLD analysis project Ga0066372, IMG submission 77011) | Marine microbial communities from Southern Atlantic Ocean transect - Knorr_S15_td_250_ad_251m_LV_A | ecosystem: Environmental > Aquatic > Marine > Oceanic | place: Southern Atlantic ocean... | reverse complement strand
CTCGATGCGACTTGCGTTGCTTTTGTCGCTTTACTGCGAAACCGCTCAATAAAACGTTCTTGCCTGGCAATTTCACGATTCTCCTGAGTGGCCGCCTTCTCAAGTTGGGCTATCTTGGCAGCTTTTTGCGTGAGGAACGAGGAATAGTTGCCGACATAACTTGTCACCAGTCCATCACGGAGCTCAATGATTCTCTCTGCTACACGGTCCAAGAAATCGCGATCGTGCGTGACCAACACAACCGTTCCAGAAAATTGTGAGAGGTACTGGGTAAGCCATGTCTTAGCGCGTTCGTCCAAATGGTTCGTCGGCTCATCTAGCAATAAATGCTCCGGCTGACGCACCAGTATTTTAGCCAGCCCAATTCGCATTTTCCAACCACCGGAAAAATCCCCGCACTTTTTATCTCTATCCTCTTTTGTGAAACCTAGTCCGTCTAACACACGTCCAATACGCTCTTCTATTCGGTATCCGTCCAATGCCTCAAACGCTGAAAATAGTGAAGCTTGCTGTTCTATCAGCCGATCAATATCCCCCGTGCCCTGACTAATTAATTCAGAGACTTGGTCAATTTCACTCTGAAGTGTGGTCACATCATCAAACGAAACCCATAATTCTTCTAGTAATCTGCGGTCACTCTCGAACGGAACATCCTGATTTAAATAACTCAGCTCGCCAGCTTTACATCCAGCTGTTCCTGAATCTGGTGTTTCAACTCCTGCAACCAACTTAAGAAGGGTTGACTTACCTGTACCGTTTGGTCCGACCAGACCTATTTTTTCACCGTCTGGCACGTGAAACGTCACATCTCGCAGAATTGGAGCTGCGCCGAACGATTTACTTAGCTCATTAACAAAAATCACAGTACATCAATGTTACCGGAAGCTTATTTACGATCTATGATCTAGCGATATGAAGTGAGATTTAAATGATCTATCAGATCGATACAGACTGGAAACAATGGAGAAAATTGACTCAGGTGATACGGAGTTGATTAATTCCAAGATTGCCTTCCGCGAATTCAGGCTAGGCTAGATCCATGCTCAGCAATACACGTTTCAGACACTTTCTCGCAACGTTATACGGTATTCCGTTCGTGATTATCGGAATTAACCACTTTAGAAATCCTGAATGGTTTGAACCGATTGTCCCTGAAGTCATCGGATCGCCAAGATTCTGGGTGCTAGTAAGCGGAGTATTTGAAATTCTGTTGGGCCTAATGGTGATGATTCCTCGAACACGGAAATACGCAAGCATTGGTTTCGTCGCCATGCTGATCAGTATTTATTGGGCAAATCTGAACATGTGGCTCAATGATATCGAAATCGGAAACACCCGGCTTTCGCAATTCGGACACGTCGTACGCGCAGCGATCCAATTCCTGCTCATTATTGTGGCGTTATGGCTTGGTAAACTACCGCCCTTTAATAAAAAAGGCATGCCTGATTAGTGAGAAGCGTCACGAATATTAATCTCTACGCAATAACTTGATTATTTCCCAGCCGACGGTTTAAATCTGCGACGCTCAGCTCTCGTCTTTCCAAGCGGTGCATAAAATACTGCATAGATCGCCAACATCTTATTCATCCACCTCACAAAACCAATATAACGCTTGTTATGTGGTTACAGATGAAAGACTATCACCTGTTTTAATTGCTTCCCTAATCTAGAGCTACAGTTACTCGAGTTCTGTTAGCTTCCTAACAGTCAACATATCGATTTTGTGAAACTATAATAAAAATTATTGACATCCTGGAGTGTGATTATGAGTCAACCATTTTCAGACATTCGTGTCTTAGATCTGTCGACATCGCTATCAGGTGCGTTCGCAGCTCGGTTCTTCGGGGACTTCGGAGCCGAAGTTATACTTGCCGAAAATGAGACGGGCCACACATTACGAAATTCCAAAATACTCCACGCATATTCGAACTGGAACAAAAAATCAATTCGGCTCCTAAGCAATGATGAACTTACTGATCTTATAAAAAGCAGCGACATCATCATCACGACTGAGATCGCTAAAGAAAATGAACTCTTCGCTCAGGTAACGGAGAAAAGAATCCCGAGCTCAGTTCATTTGTCTATTACCCCGCATGGTTTGGATGGCAATCTAGCAGGAGTCCCCGGGAATGGCCTGACTGCTTCAGCGCGAACAGGGTTTTCACATATCAATGTGTACGAAAATGAACCACCTCTGCAACTGCCAGTTAATGTGACGGGTTTCATTGCCGGCGTATGTGGATTTATCACCTCAGCTGCGGTTGCCCTGCAAATGAGAACCTCCGGGCTTGGAGATCTAGTCGATGTGAGCGAAGTCGAATCACTTTCTCTCGCGTCTGCACCATGGGCCATCCAGGCTATCTTCGAAAATCGAGGGTGGTCGAGAGGCGTACTTGGTGGCAAAGCACGAGGTATACCCGCACCTCTGTGGGAGGCCAAGGACGGCCTTATTAACTTTGGGCTGGGTGATTTTAGAAATTGGACCGAATCCATGAGAGTACTCGGAGTGGAGGAATATGCCGAAAATGCCGAACTTATTCCAGATATAGGACGCCACGGCAATCCGCAACTAGCGGGAGTCGTAGCGGCTGTTGCACGAACTGTGCCGAGAAAGAATCGTAAAGATCTATTCCTCGCACTTTGCAAATTGCGCTCAATCACCGGAATGGTTCAGGATATGTCAGACATCGAATCATGTGACCATTTAAATGCGCGTGATTATTTCCGCAGCACGAGAATCGGCGACAAATTAATCAAATTTCCGGGTCCGTCCGCGCACTTGTCTCCCATTAAGTGGGAGCTTCGCTCTGACGCACCTTCTCTTAACCAGGACCGTGATCAAATAGATATCCAGAGAAAACCTGTCAAAATTGAGAATCCAAGCTCAACCGCAATGTCAACAGATGGACCACTGGCTGGAAAAAAAGTGCTCGCATTCACACACGCCTGGTCAGGCACATTCGCAACTGAGCTGTTAGGACTGCTTGGCGCCGACGTAGTTCAGATTGAAGCGCCACACCGAGTTGATGTATGGAGAAGAGTGAGCAATAAGGTGCCAGATGGTGTTAAAAAACCTGATATCAATCAGCATTTTCTAAATACACAGGGTCTTTATAACTCAGCAAATTTAAATAAACGCGCGATCACACTGGACATGCGAACGCCCGAAGGGCAGGAAATATTTTGGCAGCTCGTACCTCATTTTGACATAGTCATGGACAATTTCACACCACAAATTTTGCCGCGGTGGGGAATTACATTGGAGACGCTTGCTGAAAAACGTCCTGGTATCGTGTTTGCGTCATTATCCGCCTACGGCGCCACCGGACCGTATCAAGAATTTCCGGGAAACGGCGGCACGACTGAACCTATGTCTGGCCTGTCCTCAATTCACGGCTATGAAGGTGACCTAGGGATGAATACGGGAGGAATGATCCCAGATCCGATATCCGGATATTTCACGATTGCTTCAGTTATAGCCGCACTTCATGAAGCCAGCACGACCGGAGAAGCACAACGTATCGAAGGTTCGATGCTCGAATCTCTCACAGCCGTCGTCGGCGATGCACTAGGTGAATATCAGCTCAGTGGTGAGATGCCCAGACCGCATGGCAACAAACACCCCGAAATTGCCCCGCACGGCGTGTACCAAACCAAAGATAGTGAATGGATAGCGATTTCTGCCGATAATGAAATCGCTTGGAATAACCTCGCCAATCTGCTAGGACTTAGTAAAGATTCCCAATTCAAGAACCAGCAACAACGAAAAGAAAATGAATCTCTCCTGAACGAAATCATAAACAAATGGGCCCAAAATCACTCAGCAGAAGACATGGAAAACCAACTGACTGGATTAGGCGTGTGTGCAGCACAGGTAGCCGAGCCTTATAAAATCTATAGCGAACCTGATGCTAATTTTCTCTCGAGAGATTTTTTATCGTATATTAAGCATCCAGAGACAGGAGTTAACGTACTCCCCACACGTGCCTGGAAGTTTGAAAGTATTGAGTCATCTAAAGTTCGACCGGCCCCCTGTGTCGGTCAACACAGTAAAGAAGTACTGCAGGAATATTTGAATATAACCGATGAAAAATATCAAGAACTGATTGAGAACACCGTAACCGGAACAATATACGACTACGAAAGGTACAAACAAATATGAGCTTCCAGAAAATCTTGATAGCTAACCGTGGTGAAATTGCGATACGTATAATGCGAGCCGCAAATGATATTGGTATTAAAACAGTCGCTATATATTCCGAAGATGATGCGACATCATTACACCGAACCATAGCCGACGAGAGTTTTGCACTATCTGGTAGAGGTGTTCCCGCGTATCTCGATATGGACACAATTATTGATGGTGCAAAAGAAATGAATTGTGATGCCGTCCACCCCGGTTACGGGTTTTTAGCTGAAAATTCGGAGTTTGCAAAAAAATGTGCTGAACAAAATCTTACATTTATTGGGCCCGAGGTTGAACATCTTGAATTATTCGGTAATAAAGGACGTGCACGAGCTGCCGCCACGGCTGCTGGGGTGCCAGTTCTTAAGGGCATTGATCGATCGGTTACGCTCGACGAGGCACAAGAATTCTATTCAAGCCTTGGGGCAGATGCGGGGATGATGATCAAGGCCGTTGCAGGCGGGGGTGGACGAGGATCACGAGCTGTCACAGACGAACTTGAAATAGAAGAAGCCTTTAAAAGATGTCAGTCGGAGGCTACTAGCGCCTTCGGTAATGGAGAGCTCTATGTGGAGGAGTTCATCCAGCAGGCTAGACATATTGAAGTTCAAATTATTGGAGATAAAAGCGGAAATATAATCAATCTTGGCGAACGTGAGTGCAGCGTTCAACGACGATATCAAAAAATAGTTGAGATCGCACCTGCGCCTCACCTTCCTGAGCGGCTGCGCGACGATATCATTGAAGCCGCCCAACGCCTTGCTCAGAGTGTCAACTATTCGAATCTCGGCACCTTCGAATTCCTTGTAAACACCAACGCATCCGACGGGGGTGACCCATTTTCATTTATAGAAACGAATGCTCGACTACAGGTCGAACATACTGTGACAGAAGCTGTGACCGGCGTTGATATCGTGCAGACCCAAATTGAATTAGCTAGTGGAACGCTGCTTGCTGATCTTGGATTAGATCACTCTGATATAGGAGTACCTCGAGGCTTTGCTATTCAAGCTCGTATCAATATGGAGACACTCGGTGCGGACGGAACAGTGCGACCGGCAGGAGGAACCCTCCGTTCCTATGAGACACCAAATGGCCCGGGCGTCCGAACCGATGGGTTTGGATATGCCGGTTATACAACCAGTCCGATGTTCGACTCACTACTCGCGAAAGTAATTACACATTCACCATCTAACAAATTTGAGACTGCCGTGCAGCGATCACTCCGTGCACTTTCTGAATTCCGAATAGAGGGTGTGGCCACAAATATCCCTTTCTTAATGAATGTTCTAACAAACAGTGACTTTACTGATGGATCGGTACATACGCGATGGGTGGACGAAAAAATAGCCGATCTCGCGATGACAGACACTGACAGCCAGCAAAAGCGTTGGATTGAAAGTGCCGAAGTACAAATCCCTGCGACCGCCGGCCAACAGGCGAGCCCACTCACTGGGACGGCTCCGGTCATGGTGGACACGTCAGATCCTTTGGCACTTTTCAGTTACGACCGTCAAGTGAAAGAAGCAGAAAAAGTTGAGATCCCGTCAGAAGATTCGGTAGCGAACCTTGTTGGTCCTGATGGATCGATTGGAATAGGGGCTCCAATTCAAGGAACGATTATTCAAATCTCCGTGACTGAGGGAGACTCGATACGCATGGGTCAGGAAATGCTAATTATGGAAGCCATGAAAATGGAGCACGTAATTAAGGCTGATATCAGCGGAATCGTCAAGAAAATCAATGTTACGCCAGGCGACATAATTGTTGAAGGCCATCCACTAATTTTCGTTGAAGAAGGCGAGCCAGACGAAGCGAGTTTCGAGGAAGAAGAGGCTATAGACCTCGATTATATCCGACCTGATCTGGAAGAAGCATACGCCAGGCACGCATTCACGCTCGATGAGAATAGACCCGAAGCTGTAGCAAAACGATATGGACGTGGCTATCGAATGCCGCGTGAAAATATCGCGCAACTAGTTGATGAAGGAACATTCAAAGAATATGGACCGTTAGTGGTAGCACGGCAACACCAACGATTTAGTAGCGAGGAACTCAGAAAAAATACCCCGGCAGATGGTCTCGTATCAGGTATCGGCTCAGTGAATGGAAAACACTTTTCACCTGAGCAGGCTCGGACGATGGTTATATCATATGACTACACCGTACTTGCTGGGACGCAAGGTGGGCGTAACCACTACAAACAAGATCGAATGTTCGAGCTCGCACAGCGATTTAAAATTCCGCTAATCTTTTTCACCGAGGGTGGCGGTGGACGTCCAGGAGATGATCGGATCGGACCTGGAGTGGCGTTCGATACCCATACATTCACACAATTCTCTCAGCTTAGTGGATGGATTCCACTCGTAGGAATCACGAATGGGCGGTGCTTCGCAGGCAATACTGCACTCTTAGCCTGTTGTGATGTAATCATTGCGACTGAAGGATCTACGGTTGCTATGGGCGGGCCAGCGATGGTTGAAAGCGGCGGCCTAGGTGTATACACTCCGGAAGAACTCGGTCCGATGTCATTCCAAGTGCCGAATGGAGTGGTTGACATTCTGGTTAAAGATGAAGAAGAAGCCGTGGATGTTGGTAAGAAATACCTATCGTATTTCCAAGGCCCGATAGATGAGTGGGAGGCTCCCGATCAACGGCCTCTTAGACATATTGTTCCGGAAAACCGAAAACAACTATATGACATGCGTGAAATAATAAATACGATCGCCGATAAAGATTCGGTGCTTGAAATACGGGAAAAGTTTGGTATTGGCATTATCACAGCCTTCATGCGGATTGAGGGTAAACCTATGGCAGTGATAGCTAATAATCCTCATCATATCGCTGGCGCGATTGACTCAGATGGAGCTGACAAGGGTGCTCGATTTGTTCAGCTATGTGACGCCTTCGATATTCCGATTTTAAGTTTGATGGATTGTCCAGGAATGATGGTAGGTCCGGATGTTGAATCCACTGCATTGGTCCGGCACTGCGTCCGTATGTTTAACGCCGGTGCAAATCTTACAACGCCGATGTTCCTCACCGTTGTTCGCAAGGCCTACGGACTAGGTGTACAAGCTATGTGTGGTGCTAGCTCCTTTGTAGGATTCTTCTCTGTCGCATGGCCCACAGCAGAATTTGCGGGCATGGCAATTGAAGGGTCTGTGAAACTCGGCTATCGCAAGGAATTGGAAGCAATTGAAGATCCAGCTGAACGACTCGCCGAGTATCAAGATCGAGTAGATCGTGCATACGAAAACGCAAAGGCTGTTAACGCTAGTGCCGGCTACGGCATTGATGACGTAATCGATCCGGCAGATACACGGTCATGGCTTGTCATGGGACTAAATAGTGTCCCCACACCGCCCGAGCGCACGGAAAAGAAATATCCATTTATCGATACTTGGTAGAGGTCACTCAGTATCCGCTTTATTCAAGGTATTGATAGGCCGGTATCGTAAGGAAATCAACAAACTCCTTGCTGAGGACCAATTGGTCTAATATCAAGGCCGCCTCGTCAAAATGTTGATCGTGGTCGGTGTTTAGACTCGCAAGCTCTTCAGACCGAAGCTCTGAATATAAATCTGAAGTGATAATTCTGCCATCATCGAGCGGCACAGAATGAATAATCCACTGCCATAGCTGCGCACGACTAATCTCAGCGGTTGCAGCATCCTCCATCAAATTGTTGATCGCAGCCGCTCCGTTGCCACTTAACCACTGATTTATATATTGCAGGGCCACCGAAATATTGAGCCGAACCCCCGCTTCAGTTGTATTCCCTTCAGTGAGATTTACTCTGCTGAGCGCTGCAGCGTCAGCTAACACATCATCGCGCTGCCTATCCTTCTGATTATCGTTCTCGCCGAGTACATGCCGAAATGATGCCCGCGCAGTTGGCTCAAGATCAGGGTGGGCTATCCAAGTGCCATCGAATCCATTTTGTGACTCTCGGTCTTTATCAGCCTTCACTGCCGCAAGTGCCACCTCATTCAACTCAGCATCTCTTCTACTGGGAATAAATGCTGACATTCCGCCCATCGCATGAGCTCCGCGTCGATGGCAAGTCTTTACAAGTAAATCGGTATATGCACTCATAAACGGAACAGTCATCCCAATTTGAGCTCGGTCTGGAAGTGTAAACTCATGACGATTTCTAAATCTCTTAATCACACTAAAAATATAATCCCACCTACCAGCGTTTAAGCCCGAGACATGCTCCCGTAACTCGAAAAGAATTTCGTCCATCTCGTAGGCAGCCGTAATAGTTTCGATCAAAACCGTGGCCCGAATTGAACCGCGACTGATACCTAATTGATCCTGACTGAAATTAAATACGCTATTCCATAACCTAGCCTCTAAATACCCTTCTAACTTGGCTAAATAAAAATAGGGGCCAGTTTTTCGCATAAGTCGCTCTTCAGCATTATGAAATAAATAAAGTCCTGCGTCGAAAAGCGAGGCCGAACATGGATCTCCGTCTACAAACAGATGCTTCTCCTCTAGGTGCCAACCACGAGGTCGAACAATGAGCGTGACGTCATCCTTAATCAGTTCGTAAGACTTACCGTTAGGTTCGTCCAAAATCATGTCCCCTCGCACCGCATCAGCGAGATTAATCTGAGCTTCAACCACATTTTCCCAAGTAGGTGAAAGTGAATCCTCCAAATCTGCCATAAACGCGTCTGCATCAGAATTGAGAGCGTTAATCATCATTTTCCTATCACACGGGCCTGTGATTTCAACCCAACGTTTCTCTAAATCTTCAGGACAATCAGCCACAACCCAATCGCTCTCACGAATACCAGCAGTCTCACTCAAAAAATCAGGTAACTCACCAACGTCAAACTCATGCTGACGTGTAATACGTGCGTCCAGAAGCTCAAGCCGAGCACTATTGAACTCGCGTTGTAAAGAGGCAATGAATTCCAGAGCATCAACACTCAATATATTCTTCCATTTGTCAGGAAAAATACCTCTAATCTCAATTCCTTCAGCTATTTCTCGAATCAACGAACTTGAATTGGACATATCGAACCTCGTGTAATTAAAGGATAGAGACTTTCAACCCGACAGAGAGTAACAAATTTTACGAATGCTGTCAGATAGACAACTCAATCACTGAATAACCTACTTAGCCTCCACCAAGTGGCGGTACTAGATAGATATCACTGTCAGTATCAACAGTTTCTGTTAACCCTCTCGAGTCCAGAATTGATCCATCGATGGCAACAGCAAGATCTGATCTCAAGCCGTCTGAGGTAATAATCTGTGTGGTCAGGTCCGGACAGATAGCTTCAAGATTCCTGAAGACTTCTCTCAAAGTAGTTCCAGTCACCTCCACAGAGTCACGCATTTCACAAAAAGCACGTAACGCATTAGGAAGGTGAACAATCGGCATAAGCACTCAAAAATTCCTAGGACTCACGCTCAGCTAGCTCTCTGAGAATACTCTCAGGATTTGCAGGAAGGCTACTCACGCGAATACCAACAGCGTCATAGATTGCGTTCGCAATAGCTGCTAGTGGAGGAACAATCGGCACCTCTCCAACTCCTCGAACCCCAAACGGATGTCCAGGATTTGGAACTTCAACTAACACCGTATCGATCGCTGGAAGGTCATTTGCAACTGGCATTCGATAATCAAGAAAAGATGAATTAGCCATTGACCCATCGTCGTTATATACATACTCCTCGTTCAGTGCCATACCTATACCTTGCACAGCGCCACCTTGTATCTGGCCCTCAACATACGCGGGATGAATTGCTCGCCCCACATCCTGGATAGCAGTATATCTAAGCACCGTCACCTTGCCAGTATCTCTATCGACGTGCACATCAGCGATATGTGCGCCAAAACACGCGCCAACTTTACCGACATTTGTAGATACGAGATCCGCCCGTCCCTGCACCATTCCACCAGTTGCCGGAAGCTTTGCGGCCGCATCCTTGAAGGTCATCACAAGATCGCCTGGTCCATGCAACGACGCATCTATCGGGCTGTAATTTACATCATCGACTGACACTTCCCATATTTTTGAGATCCGCTCCTCGAGCTGGTTGCTAACGTCTACCGCAGCTTGGTAAACCGCCCAGCCAGTGGCAAAGGTCGTCCGACTCCCGCCAGTATTACCGGTATAGCCGATTGTGTCGGTATCACCCACAAGGGAATTAATATCTTCGTAGTTGATGCCAAGAGTGTCCGCAAATTGCATTGCCAGTGAAGCCCTCTGGCCTCCAATGTCCACTGAGCCAGTAATAAGCGTTACTTTGCCATCCTCATGAACGTTGGCATATGCGCTTGACTCGCCCCCGCCATTTTGCCAAAAACCCATAGCGACCCCACGACCCACATCTTTTTGAGTTATTTCCGCGCGATAATGCGGGTGTTCATTTGTGGTGGTAATTACCTCACGGGATCCTACGGATCCATGCGTTGCACCATCACTTCTGCGGTCACCTTCAACAGCGGCGTTCATATCACGAAGCTCCATGGGATCAATATCAAGCATCTCAGCCAATTCATCCATCACAGCCTCAACCGCAAATTCTGAAGCAGGTGCGCCCGGTGCACGATATGCAGCCGTCTTCGGTCGATTGAGCACGATATCCAATCCTAGTATTCGCTGATGGGGAACAACGTACGGACCCAAGGCACATCGTGCTCCGCCAGCCACAGGCGATCCCGGATAGGCACCTGCCTCGTACTCCAATCGAATGTCAGCTGCCACTAATTTACCTTCACGGGTAGCACCGATTTTTACAAACGAACGGGTACCGGATGTGGGTCCTGTAGCCTCCAGCACCTCAGTTCTATTCATGGTTACTTGCACAGGTCGACCTGATTTACGCGATAAAAGAGCCGCGATTGGCTCTAAATAGACGACGGTCTTGCCCCCGAAGCCCCCACCAATTTCAGCAGGAATAACTCGTAAGTTACCTAGACTTATACCGAGCACCCGACTCACATTCTGTCTAATGCCAAAGGCACCTTGCGTACTCGTCCAGAGTGTTATCTTTCCGTCCTGATTCCAAATCGCCGTGGCATTGTGGGTCTCTATATATCCCTGATGGCTCATCGCAGTCTCGTATACTCGCTCCAATACCACTTCAGCTTGAGAAAATCCCTCCTCAATATCGCCGAATCCCATTTCAACGGTTCTGGCTATATTTGAAGGCCTCCCATCGACAGGTTGAAATAAATCTTCCACAAGAGAATCAAGTCCATCATCGTGAAGAATTGGAGCATCAGGTGCGAGAGCATCATCAATAGTCACGACTGGCGGTAGCACTTCGTACTCCACCTCAATCAGATCAAGTGCATCCTCAGCAATATGCACGTCGGTAGCCGCTATCGCAGCAACCGGATGCCCCTTGAACAGCACCTTCCGCCGCGCCATCAGTCTTTCAATGTCCCACTTTGCCGGCATCGGTCCACGCAAAGTCTGTAATATAGCTTCAACGGGTTCGGGAAAATCATCACTGGTTACGACGGCCAACACACCTGGAAACGCTAGGGCTTTAGAAACATCAATATTCTTAATAATTGCATGCGCATGAGGGCTTCGCTTGACTCGGCCGACAATCATATTTGGTAATCGCACATCCGCACCGTATATGGCTCGACCTGTGACTTTATCAACTCCATCCGGTCTTACCGTATTTGTTCCTACTGACGAAATCTTTGGCTCTAACATAGTCATCTGCATTACTTCCTTAAAATACGATGGCATCTCTGAATTTGTTCAATACACTTGGAATCATAGCAAATCATTTTATTTATTAGAGAGTTAGAAAATAATTTACTGGAAGACTAAACCTGTTTCGAACAACGAAATCCAACGTTACTAGCTGTGCTATCAGGAGAAACGCCAGCCCGAGCAGCCGGCCGATACCTTGCACAATAGCTGGCATGACACAAGAAAGATCCACCTTTTTGTACCCTTGAGTTTCCTCTAGCTGGGCCCCGGGGGTCAACTGCAGGGAATTGGCTTGAGTCAGCAAACCCGAACCAGTCAGCACACCACTCCCACACATTACCAGTCATATTATGAAGACCATACCCATTTTCCGGAAAATGATCAGCTGGACAGGTCCCATACCACCCATCGTCTTCGGTATTACGTGCCGGAAAAACACCCTGCCACGTGTTAGATAGATACTTGCCATCCGGATTTAACTCATCGCCCCACGAAAATAAAGCTCCATCTAATCCACCTCGTGCAGCGTATTCCCAACAAGCTTCCGAAGGTAATTCTTTCCCTAACCAACTCGCATAGGCCACAGCATCAAACCAACTGACGTGCACGACAGGATGCTCCATGCGATCCTTCACAGTGCTATGTGGCCCCTCAGGATGCTGCCAAGTGGCCTTGAAAACCTGTCGCCACCAAGGTGCATCGGCCACCCCTCGCGTGGGCTCGAAGTCATCAGGAAGCAATCCAGCAAAAACAAATGACCAATCTCGTTGTTCTGCCGTCGTGATATATCCGGTCGTATCGATAAACGACATAAAATCACCGTTCGTTACGGTATAGGTATCTAATAAAAATTCTGAAACGGAAACGGACCGAACTGGGCCTTCTCCATCAGCCGCATAAGACATGGGATCCTCGGAGCCCATACGAAACGTCCCGCCAGGTATTAGTGTCATCTGAGTCGGTGAATCTTCGGCTGAACTCGAGCGATTAATCACCTGCTGACTAGCTGAAATAATCTGGTCAAAAACGCCTTCATCAAGATTTGGCACACAACATGGACACTTTTCAGTCATCAATCTTCAATCTTATACGTATTCAATGATTATCCCACGAATCAACCCGAGTATACGGTGACAAAGTCCATCAATTAGCCCTTACACTTACCCACACTAAACTAAACCTTTTATACATATCAAGGACTTATCCAGCTAAATGAACACAAATGATGACCTATACAAATTCCTGCTTTCGCTGGGTACCGACAAGGTAGCTCACACAGGCGGAGACTTTCTACATCACCTGCAATCGGTTCAAAATTTTCTCGAGGAGAACGGGGCGGATTTGGATATGAGTAGAGCCGGCCTGTTTCATTCAATCTATGGAACGCAGGGCTTTCAAGACTTTTCATTACCACTGAGCGAGCGAGTTGTGATTAAGAATCTCATAGGTGAGCGCGCCGAATTTGTTGCGTTCTGCAATTGTGTGATGAATCGTGAGACATTTGATGAAGCTCTAGCGCAGGCAGTAACCAATGGTAACTCTTTCACTATCGAAAACCGTGAGGACAAGAGTTCCATCGAGCTCAATCGCAGTCAACTAATAGATTTAAGTGAGGTACACCTTTTTGACTGGTTAGAACAAGTAAAACGAAGTGACAGAGGTTGGAACTACAGACGAATCGCTTATAAAAATATGGCGCGACTTGTAGGCACACGTGCTACTGATCTCTATGAGCGTGTATTCGCTGACGAAACTTAATCGCACGTAGTAGAGGGCAATAATATGACAACCACACCTGGAACTGAAATAGTTGAACTTAGCACCGGAGTGTACGCTAGGCTACACGCCGGACTCACAAATGCTGGAATAATCATCGGAGATAACAGTGTCCTTGTGATCGACTCCCTACGGGTTCCTTCGTTCGCCCGTGATCTTATTCAGGACGTCCGTCACGTCACCGATAAGCCCATACAATATGTGATAGACACCCACTCCCACTGGGATCATGCCTGGGGTAACGAAGAATTTCCAGATGCAACCATAATCGCTCACTCCAACGCTCGAAAAGAAATGCTAGATGTGGAATGGAATAGGCAATGGCGGGAAAAAGTAGTCTCGGCAGATGATCCTTGGTCTGAAGAGGCAAAAATCGTCAACATAACTCCTCCCGATCTCACGTTTGAAAATACGATGCAACTTTATTTTGGAGGTCGGACAATTAATCTCGTCTATTTAGGTAAAGCGCACACGAGTGGCGACATATTCATCCACTTACCAGAAGAAAAAATTCTGTTTACAGGTGACGTAGCCCAAGATAGCGGTATTCCGTTTCTCGGCGATAGCTATCCCTCAGATTGGTTGTCTACTGACGACAGGCTCATTGAAATAGAATCCGATCGATTCGTATCTGGTCATGGACCGATAGGAAGTCATTCCGCTTTGGTAGATGCCCGAGATTTTATTCATGAACTGGTTGGCAATGTCATGACATCTGTCGCAGAAAATGAGCCTGAAGAGTCCGCAGCGAATACGGTGGTGGCAAAAATGCAATATCGTTTTGGTCATTGGAGAGGTTTCGAAAGCCTCGCTGATAAAGTGCCAGACGTATATCAAAAACTGGATATTTAGAGAAATATAGTTAGTGAAATCGAGGTGAAATAATTATGGATAATTTTGAAGACAAGGTCGCTGTAATCACTGGGGCAGCATCCGGCATGGGACTGGCTTTTGCAAGACGATTTGGGCAAGAAGGAATGAAAGTCGTCTTAACCGATGTAGAAGAGGATGCTCTGAATGCGGCCACACAAGCTCTTAAACAGGAAGAACTCGATGTGATTGGTGTTCAAGCGAATGTTGCTAATCTTGATGAAGTTCAGTCTCTCGCAGGTACAGCCATGAAGGAGTTTGGACGAATTGACATACTTTGTAATAACGCCGGGGTTGCAGGGGATCTCGATTTTGTTGGTCAACGTAACCAACCACTATGGGAACAGTCACCTGAGCTTTGGAACTGGACGTTCGGAGTAAATGTGACAGGTGTTTTGAACGGAATTCGCACATTCCTGCCAATTATGTTGTCACAAAATGAGCCTGGACACGTAGTAAATACAGCTTCAATGGCAGGGCTCTTAGGAGGCTCAGGTGCTGGAATTTATGGTGCCACCAAACATGCGGTCGTTAGAATTACAGAGGCTCTCTATTTCCAACTGATGGAGGCGGAATCAAAAATACATGCCTCTGTTCTCTGCCCAGGCATTATAAACACACGCATTTTCTCTTCTGGTAGAAATAGACCAGATATGTTTTGGACTGCTGGCGAAAAACCTAATCAAGCCGATACTGACGCACGTATAGATGCAGGTGACCGATTCTTTGCTCATGGCTTGCCACCTGAAAGCGTCGCGGAACAACTTCTTGAATCAATTAAGAATGAGCAATTTTGGGTATTAACCCCTGACGTGCCACTCGAGAGAATATCTGTTCGCCATCAGCACATTATTGACCAAACAAACCCAAATCCGCCTCCACCACTGACTCCAGTAAATTAGACTTTTGAAAAAATGGTGGAATCTTTAGGGATTTGAGCGTCCGTTCATCAAATCGAAAGGTTAGTTGAAGTACCCGATAACCAGGTATCGATTATCGGTATAGCATTTAGCTGCTTAGGGTTCACATCGAAGGGATTCTGGCCAAGAATCGTGAAGTCCGCCAACTTTCCAACTTCCAGACTTCCGATCTGATCGTCGATGCCAAGCTGCCAAGCCGCATCGATCGTTACAGCCCGAAGAGCATATCTCAGGTCTAACTTCTCAGGCTCATTAATAACCTCACCCGTCAGCGCCATTCGAGTCACTGCAGTCTGCACCAAATCCAAGGGGTTTGGTGGAAACATCGGTGAATCAGCATGCAAGGAGATTCGAATTCCAGCTCCATGGGCACTCCGAGCAGGCATCAAATATTGCGTTCGTTCTTGTCCGATAATTTCGTCTCGGAGTCTCTGGCCATAATATTTGACGTGATTCATATGGAAACTAATTGAGATTCCGAGATCAGCCGCTCGCATAATCTCATCTTTCTCCATCAGAGCGCTATGCTCAATTCGGTGACGGTGTACTTTGTTAGAAGAATTATTCAATACCCGCTCAAACGTATCAAGCACCTCACGCGTTGCCCTGTCCCCCTGAGCGTGCACCAGTATCTGCACCCCGCGATCATGAAGTCCGCTGATGAGTTGATAAAACTCATCTAGATCCCAGTTAGCTCGGCCAGTTGAGTCTGTCGCTATACCCAAACCTTCGCTGGTCAATTCATTATTCAAATAGGGTTGATCCAAAAACATGGTTCCTGTGTATGGGGATCCATCGTACCAGAGCTTCACTCCACTCATGCCAAATACGTTATTTGAAGAGAATGCAGGTAAATTGTGCCTATCGATATCCATATGCCGTAAATACACCGCATTACGAATTCTAAGTCGATCAGCCTTCGTCTCGTTCTGGTAGAGCGCGACAGTCTCGATATCTCTGAAGAAAAGTCCTGCAGATCCTATCGTGGTGATACCTACTGACTTATATCGATCATATTGTCTGGAAAGGTTGTACGAGCGAGTCTCAAGCGAGTCATCAAAAAATCTCAAAAACGGTCTCATCGCTGGCGATTCCTCAATTTTTCCGGTCAGACGACCAGTCTCATTCCGGACATATTCGCCACCAAATCGAGCAGGTTCGCTCGATTCATCTATCCCCGCCTCCGAGAGAGCTAAGGAATTCACAAATAGCGTATGCATACTTTGGGTCATCACAGCGATAGGATTTTCAGGCGAAATCCTATCGAGTTCCTCTCGGGTTAGGCCAGTCAATTCACGAAAAATTACCGGATCATAGCCAAACGCGAATATCCATTCACCTTTTGGAACTTGACTGACAGATTTTCGAAGAGCGTCCATCACCTCAACCGATGTTTGGTGTGAAAAACCACTAATATCAATCCAAGAATACATCTGAGCGCACAGATCCGGGTGGGTATGTGGTTCGATAAAACCTGGAAACACTGTGCAGTCTAAAAAGGTATGTATCGCAGTATCGGGTCCCTGCATATTTTGAAGATCAGTACCAACTGCAAGAATTACCCCATCTTTTATCGCCACAGACGTGGCTATCAAATCGGATGAATCCATAGTAACTATGTGCTTCGCACTGACAATTGCATCTGCATACGTGGGCATAAATCTGAGTCCTACTCGAAGTTGCCTGTTAATAGTGGTGCGCCGAGAGGGATTCGAACCCCCGACTTGCGGTTCCGAAGACCGCCGCTCTGTCCCCTGAGCTACCGGCGCATTGCTATATCTGGCGGAGAGAGAGGGATTCGAACCCTCGAATCAAGTTACCCCGATTACACGCTTTCCAGGCGAGCCCGTTCAACCACTCCGGCATCTCTCCGTAAGATAAAACTTTAGTCTATCTCCTTGTACTGGTCATTTCCTGGCGGAGAGGATGGGATTCGAACCCATGAAGCGACATTCGCCGCTTACTCGTTTTCGAGACGAGCGCCTTCAACCACTCGGCCACCTCTCCACCAAGAAGTTTATCTCACCTCTTGGCAATAAAAAGTTCTACCGCAATTTATGACCTACTTATTTACGCGAATTATAATCAGAAGTTAAGTCCTCAACACTGTCCGACAACTCCTCTTCAAAAGCTTGCTGTGCCTCCTTTAGCCTCTGTGACAGTTTAGAAAGTTGGATAGATTGACCGTCGTCCTGCAGATAACGCACTATTAAAAAGCCTGATACAACCGCAAAAATGAGGAGCACTGATTTCTTAAGACTCACCTAGTCGTCCTTACTTTTCGAGCTACGTGTGACCAAGCCGGATAAAACTGATGCGCCTTTTCTGATTCCACGACCAACTGACACTATTTTGATGACTGGATGAACTGCTGAATCAGCAACGAACTCTGTAGCTGCTCTAACATTTTGGACTGATTTGTGCGCCTCATCTAGAGTTGGCTTAATCGGATCCAGCAACAAGGAGTTTGTTTGTCTGACTAAAGAGCGCACAGCAAACCATAAACCCACCGCCGCAATAACCAAAACGAACATCAATATCAGCCCAAAAAGACCATAGAGGATGATAACCACATCGCGAATAGTTTCTAGGTCTAAGCCCACTTAGTTTCACTCCTCTTCTGCAAAACTGTCTCGCCTATTTGAGATACTCTTGGTTCATCATACAGAGTTACGGGTATATCGTCGGCATTATGGCTCGATAATGCCACCACCTACGACCCGGCTTCCTTGATACAAGACCAAAACTTGGCCTGGCGTAGGCCCACGAGCGGGAGTCTCAAACGAAAACTTGTTGAGCTTGCCTATGGAAACCAGTCTGCCAGGTATTGGATCCGCATGATATCTAATTCGTGCTTCAAGTTGATCTCCAACTATAGGTGCATTGCCCACCCACGAAGCCTGACTAAACCTAGCAGAATTTTTATAAAGATCGTCCTCATTACCGATTACAACGACATTTCGTAACGGATCAATATCGGTGACAAAATTTTTTTGACCGGTTGCAATCCCCAGGCCTCTTCTCTGTCCAACGGTATAGCCAGCGACTCCAGTATGAGAGCCAACGGCCTCTCCACTCGCCAGTTCAATAACCCCCGAGTTCATCTCAACACCATGATTTTCTAGCACGACCCTATAGTCACCACCAGGCACAAAACATATATCAACCGAGTCCGGCTTATCCGCTATAGACATACCGAGCGAGCGGGCCACATCTCTAACTTGATCTTTCTGAAGATTACCTAGCGGGAACAAAGTCCGGGCTAGTTGGTCTTGCCCGAGCATATATAAGACATAGGTTTGATCTTTTTCTGCGTCCAATGCACAATGCAATTCATACAGTTGATTTTTATTTTCTCTAATACTTGCATAATGGCCTGTGGCTAAATAATCACACTCAAATGCCTTGGCCTTTTCAAACAAAACATCGAATTTAACGTGTTGATTACAATTCACACATGGATTGGGCGTGCGGCCATTTGTATATGACTCAATAAATGGATTTAATACATTCGTTTCAAATTCCTTCTCCATATTGAGGGTATAGTGTGGAATGCCAATAGCGGCAGCGGCTGACTTGGCATCCCCAATATCCTCGATACCACAACAAGTTCGTCCGGATCGAAGTGCCACTTCATCTGGCTCCGTATAAAGCCGCAACGTAACACCAATGACGTCATAGCCCTGCTGCACTAGGAGCGCAGCCGCAACCGCAGAATCGACACCACCTGACATTGCAACTAAGACTCGCTTGCTCACTGCAAAACTCCTCTTTGACTTTATAATCAACCATGTTCAGTCTAGGTGCCAAAACCGTACTAGCCTAGCCTCGTGACGCTAAAATTACTCTTAAACAACCAAAAGTAGTGAGCCACTAACAATACTATGACAGAAAATAACGAGCTTTCCACGCTACCACCTCCCGTAGATTTTGCCAGGGAGCTGGTGGACGTGCTTACCGATCGGCAAGCTGAAGATATCGTCCTGCTAGATATGACCCGGCTTCAAGGATTCGCTGATTACTTTATCATCGCCACAGTAGACAATATTCGGCTAGCCGGTGCCGTAGTTGATGCTCTGAGAGCAAGACTTAAGGAAGCTGAACTTACTGGTGGCCATGAAGGAAATCCCGAAGACGGATGGTTATTAATTACCTGCGGTCAAGGAATAATCGTACATCTATTCTCACCAGAACGGAGACGATTCTACGATCTCGAGGGCCTTTGGTCGGAGGCTTCAGAAATCCTTCGTGTCCAATAAATACTATTTTCTAACTATTCGAAGACCCACGAATCAACGTCACGCGACCAGTTAATCATATCGGCACCATCACCAAAGAAAATTGAAATTTCTCTCTCTGCTGATTCCGGTGAATCGGAACCATGCACCACATTGCGTCCGATTTCGAGGCCATAATCTCCTCGTATGGTGCCTGGCGCAGCGTCAACAGGCTTGGTTTGCCCCATTGTGCTTCTGGCGGCCAAAACAGCATCGGTGCCTTCAAACACGGCAGCAATAATTGGTGAAGATGTAATGTACGCAACTAAACCCTCAAAGAATGGTTTTCCGACATGCTCGCCGTAATGATCTTCTGCTAGCTCTCTTGAGACTTGGAGAAGCCTTAATCCTGCTAGACGCAGGCCTCGCTTCTCGAAGCGCGAAAGAATCTCAAATGATATTCCTCTCTGCATCCCGTCAGGCTTGATTAGAATTAGCGTACGTTCCATAACTCTCCCTCAAATATTTTAATTAATCGAGATGACTCTCCTATAACAGTATCCTCGCCAAGAGTCTTACGTGCCGGCCGACTTAGTTATATGAGGTGGTCGGACGTAAATTGCATCTACTAATCCTGCTGCCAAATAACTCGAAGGATCGGATTCAGCACATTTCAACGCCGATAGAGCTCTTACCGTCTCCTCATCTTCGCAAAAAAAACGTTCATCACTTAGTCTGTCACCCGCGAAAGATTGTCTTACCAAATCGGTTAAATCTCCTGTCAGCAATGCCTGCTGGGGAATAATTTGACCGATTTCACTATGTGCACTTATCTGTGGTGAATTCAAGCTAGATATTGAGCCGCCCTCGTTTCGTACGAAGTCTTGCCACACAACGCCAATTGAACCGGCGTCGTGAATAACCGTCACCTTACTAGTTGATTGCCTCCTTTCTAAGACATCCCAACTGTCGGCCAACAAACGAGAAACTGGTGCAACAGGTATGTCCAAACCCAGTCCGATCCCCTGCACCGTTGCAATACCTACCCGTAGCGCGGCGTATCGGCCTGGACCAGCTACGACAACAAGTCCCGTGATTTCATCGGTAAGTATGTTTGATCTATTCAGAAATAAATCAATATTCAGTAGCAATTCTTCCGATACTGACGAGTCAACGCGCCACTTCTCGGTTGTAATAACAGTATTAATTGGCTGCCCACCAGTAACCGACAAAGCAAGTGAAACAATGGGAGTAGAGGTGTCAACTGAAAGAATTACTCGTTTGTTATCCATATTCTTCTAATTTCTTCGCCATTTCTCCATATTTTTCGCCCATCACTGTCACTGTAATCGAACGCTCGTCATCAATTGCAAGAGTTTCAAAATCAACAGATACATGGTCCGCCGGCAAAACTTCGATACCGCGTTCAGGCCATTCGACTACCAGAACACCTTCACCTGATTGAGCAACCAAATCAAGATCTTCTACATCCGTAACACTAGTGAGTCGGTATAAATCAGCATGGTAAAGAGGAATAATACCTTCATGGACAGTCATTAACACAAATGTTGGACTATTAACTTGTGATTCAACCTTAAGTGCCTCACCAATCCCCTGAGTGAATGCTGTCTTGCCAGTACCTAAGTCTCCATTCAAAAGAACTACATAACCCTTTCTAAAAAATTTACCCAGTTTTTTACCAAGTGAGCGGGTCTGTTTTACGCCTTTTGTTTTAAAAATAATCTGCCGCTTCGACCTCATCTACTAACTACCATGATCCCAACCGCGAATCGCTGGATTGTATATCTCACCTTGAGAATCAAGTGCTCTAACCGCAGCTTCGTCAGCTATTTGCTCGACAACTCGACCTACAATCGTCAACTTCGTATCGCTTGCTCGCTCTAGATCCTTGAACAGTCTTTGGTTAAAAATAAGGGCCAATTCATAATCTTCGCCTCCGCCTAATCCTAAATCTAAAGCCTCAGATCTCCCAAGAAAAGCTACGGCTGCAGCTTCAAGGGGAATATCATCACAAATAACTTCAATGTCTACCCGTGATGCGTTCGCTATGTGACCCAAATCCTGTAAAAAACCATCTGATATGTCAATAGCGCACCGTGCACCAGCAAGTAAAGCTTTTCTACCTACAACAACGCGTGCTTCCGGTCGACGGTGCCTTCTTACAAGTACTTCCATTGACTGCTCGATTTCATCAGCACTCTTAATCAAAGAAAGGCCAGCTGCTGACACACCAAGCCGGCCAGTGACAACCACAATATCACCCACTTCGGCAGAATCCCTCCGCAGTATCTTATTATCTACATAATGTTCAACTTCACCTATTACAGTTACCGAGATACCGTTAGCGCTACCTTTGACTAGATCTCCACCTGCAACTTTAACCTCGTGAAAAAGACAGGCATCACTAATACCCTGCACCAAACCATCAACAAAGTCACTTGACGTAAATTCAGAGATAGTCAATGAAATTAATAACATCTGAGGGATAGCTCCCATAGCAGCAATATCAGAAACCGAGGCTGCCACAGCTCGCCAACCAACATCTGAGGACGTCATT
>Ga0066372_10000166_pt1 | contig 22313 bp, 19 predicted proteins | sample Knorr_S15_td_250_FD_77011 | JGI IMG/M metagenome (GOLD analysis project Ga0066372, IMG submission 77011) | Marine microbial communities from Southern Atlantic Ocean transect - Knorr_S15_td_250_ad_251m_LV_A | ecosystem: Environmental > Aquatic > Marine > Oceanic | place: Southern Atlantic ocean... | reverse complement strand
CAGCTATTACTCCTAATAATCTATTAATAAATTCAATCCACGTTTTTTTAGCATCAAAATCTGAATAATCATGTTTAGTATAATGATCCCAATTAGATAGATTTATTTTATTATTTGAGATAATTTTTTTTTTTGCTATGATTAATCTTCCATCATTTTTTAAAATAATTCCCTTTTTATAATTTTTTTTTGGAGACCATTCTATTTGTGAAATATCAGTTGGTGGGATTAAATGTCCGAAACATTTTGGCCAATCAGGGCAACCCATTCCACTTCCTGTCATTCTTACAAATGATCCAGCTAATATCACTAGAAAAACTAGAATTAAACTGATTTGGGAAACTTTAATAAAATAGTCTTTCATTTATTGTTTCTTTAAACCAATCTCAAGTCCTTTTTTAATCATTAAAGATTTAGCTGATTTATAATCATTATTTATTTTACCATCAAGAATAGATTCCTTTATAAATTCCTTTAGAATACCAATTTCTCTACAAGGTTTTAAATTAAAGTATTTCATAATCTCTTCTCCTGAAATTGGGGGCTGAAAATTTCTTATGTGATCTCTTTTTTCTACTTCAATAATTTTTTTTCTAACTTTTTTAAAGTTGTTAAGATATTTTTTAAACCTGTTAGGGTTTTTGGTAGTAATATCAGCTTCACATAATTTTAATAGGTCATCAACATCTTCATTTGCATCATAAATTAATCTTCTTACTGCAGAATCTGAGATATTATCATTAGATAAAACAATTGGCCTTGAACTCATGTAAATAATTTTTTGAACATATTTTAACTTATTATTTAATGGCAGATTCAGCCTTTTAAATATTTTGTATGCCATTTTAGAACCTTTTAATTCATGTCCATGAAATGTCCATCCTATTTTATTAATAAATTCTTTAGTTGGTGCTTTACCAATATCATGGAGCAGAGCAGACCATCTCAACCAAAGATTATCAGTTTCTAAGCATATATTATCTAAAACCTCTAATGTGTGATAAAAATTGTCTTTATGTTTATATCCTTCGATTTCATCAATTCCTTTCAATGCTGTTAATTCTGGCAAAATTATTTTTAAAAGTCCTGTTTGATCAAGAACTTTAAAACCTATAGAAGGTTTATTAGTCATTAATATTTTATTTAACTCTTCAGAAATTCTTTCTCCAGAAATTATTTTAATTCTGTTTTTTTCTGATGAAATTGAATTTAATAAATCATTATGAAGATTAAATTCTAATTGACATGAAAATCTTATTCCTCTTAACATTCTCAGGGGATCGTCAGAGAAAGTTTTGACTGGATCTAGAGGAGTTCTTATTAATTTATTTTCTATATCATTTAATCCATTAAACTTGTCTAATATTTCTCCCCAATTAGAGGAATTTAATCCAATTGCAATAGTATTAATTGTAAAATCTCTTCGGTTTAGATCGTCATTAAGAGTTCCTGTTTCAACTATCGGATTTCTAGTAGAATTTTTATAGCTTTCTTTTCTAGCTCCAACAAATTCAATATCAAAATTTTTATATTTAAAAGCAGCAGTACGAAAATTTTTGTAAATTTTTATTTTAGCTTTTGGATTTAAATTTTTACAAACTTTTTTTGCAATTTCAATTCCATCTCCAACAACCATAATATCTATATCTTTTGGTTTTTTAAAACCTATTATCAAATCTCTAACGTAGCCACCAATCAAATAACATTCTATGCCATCTTCATCAGCACATTTAGCAATAACTTTAAATAAGTTATTATTAATATTTTTATTAATTACAGAATGGATCATTTTATGACCTTATTGTTATTACAGAATTATCTTCTTTTATTTTAATTATTTTCGAAGCTTTATCAAGTTTTTTATTTATAAATAAATTTACTTTATAATCAACTTGATCTAAAATAACTTTATCTATTTCTTTAAAATAAAAAGGGTATTTATCTCCAGAAATATTAACCGAAGTAGAAATTATTGGCCTATCAAAAGCATTTAAAAGATTTTGGCAAAACAAATCATTTGGGATTCTAATTGCAATTGATTTTGAAAAAGTATCTAAATTTTTTACTTTATCATATATAACAGTAGTTGGGCCATTTTGAGAATTTATAATATCTTTTGTTGATTGATTAATATTGATATATTTTTCAATCATTTTATAATTATTCATTAGACAAATAAATGGCATTGATTTACTTCTTTTTTTTATTTTATAAATTTTATCAATAGAACTTTGATTGGTAGCATCACACCCAATTGCCCATAAAGTATCACTGGGATAAATTATTATACCACCATTATTAAGGCATTTAACAGCTTTTTTAATTTCTAAAACCATTAATAAATTAGATTAAACAGATATATTATAGTCTCTTAAGGCATTATTAAGTGACGTTTTTTTATCTGTACTTTCTTTTCTTTTTCCAATTATTAAAGCGCAGGGAACTTGAAAATCACCAGCAGGAAAATTTTTTGTAAAGGATCCAGGAATTACAACAGATCTTGGAGGAATTTCTCCCTTAAATTCTTTAGGGTTTTTCCCTGAAACATCAATTATTTTTGTAGATCCGGTAAGAACTACATTAGCACCCAAAACAGATTCTTTTCCAACTTTGACTCCTTCTACTACAATGCATCTCGAACCAATAAAAGCATTGTCTTCTACTATTACAGGAGAGGATTGTAAAGGTTCTAATACGCCTCCAATGCCAACTCCTCCACTTAAATGTACATTTTCACCAATTTGTGCACAGCTTCCAACAGTAGCCCATGTATCTACCATAGAATTTTTACCAATATATGAACCAATATTAATATAGCATGGCATGAGAATTACCCCTTTGCTAATATAAGCACCGTGTCTAGCTACTGCATGAGGAACTACTCTAACTTCTTTTTCAGCATAACCTGTTTTTAATGGTATTTTGTCATGAAATTCTAATGGTCCTAATTCTATAGTTTCCATTTTTTGAATAGGGAAATAAAGAATCACTGCTTTTTTTACCCATTCATTTACAACCCATCCATCTTTATTAGGTTCGGCAACTCTTAAATTTCCTTTATCTAAACTATTAATAACTGAATATATAGCTTGTTTTGTTTCTTTATTTTTTAATAAAGATTTGTCTTCCCAAGCAGATTCAATAATTTGTCTCACTTTTGATATTTTTTTTCAAAGATACATTCTAATTAATACTTTCAGATATTTTAACCTTAATTATTAATCAATTAACTTTGAAAAATGTCTAAAATTGTTGCAATAGATTATGGATTAAAAAGAATAGGAATAGCTATTACTGATGAACTTAGGATGTTTGCATTTGGCTTAACTACTATTTCTAATTCTGAAATAATCCCTTTTTTAAAAAAAACAATAAATAAAGAACAAGTAGATACTATTGTAATTGGAAAACCTTTACAATCTAATAATAGACCATCTGAAATAGAAGATCAAATATTATTATTTATTAAAAAATTAAATAAAATTTTTCCAAAAATTATTATTACAAGATATGATGAAAGGTTTACCTCTTTATTAGCAAAACAAACAATCAATAACAGTGGAATTAAAAAAAAGAAAAGGAAGAATAAAGGTTTAGTTGATAAAATTAGTGCAACTATTATTCTTCAATCATACTTAGAAAAAAAATGATATGGTATTACCAATTGTAGCTTATGGAAATCCAATATTGAAAATTAAATGTGATGAAATCAGTGAGGATTATAAAGACTTAAAATCTTTAATTCAAGATATGTGGGATACAATGTATTCTGCTAAGGGAGTTGGACTAGCCGCTCCTCAAATTGGTAAATCGATTAGATTATTTATTGTTGACGCTTCTCCTTTTGCAGATGATAAAGAGTTAAATTCAGAAGAACGAGACAAATTAATAAATTTTAAAAAAGTTTTTATAAATCCTAAAATATTTTGGTCTTCATCTAAATTATGTAGTTTTAATGAAGGTTGTTTAAGTATCCCAGATATTAGGGAAGACATAAACAGAGAAGATCAAATAGAAATTCATTATAAGGATGAAAAATTTGTAAGAAGAGTTTTAAAACTTGAAGGACTCTGTGCTAGGGTAGTTCAACATGAATATGATCATATTGAAGGAATATTATTTACTGATAAACTAAGTCCTTTTAAAAAGAAATTATTAAAAAGTAAATTAAATAATATTTCATTAGGTAAAGTTAAATGTGACTATCCAATGTCCTTTAATAAATAAATTTTATGTCAAAAGAGAAACAATTAAAATCCATTGGTCATCTTTTAGAAATAATGGATGATCTTAGAGAAAAATGTCCTTGGGATAATAAACAAACTTTTGAATCATTGAAATCTTTAACTATTGAAGAAACATATGAACTAGTAGATGCTATTTCAGAAAAAAATATTGAAGAAATTAAAAATGAATTAGGTGACCTATTATTCCATATTATATTTTATTCACGAATTGCAAGTGAATCAAATAAATTTGATATTTCAGATGTTGCAGATGGTGTCTCAAAAAAATTAATCTATAGACATCCTCATGTATATAATAAAGCAGAAAAAATAAGTGAAAGTGAAGTAAAATTAAATTGGGAAAAGCTAAAACTAAAAGAGGGGAGAGAAAGTGTATTAGAGGGAGTTCCTAAATCTCTTCCTTCAATTTTAAAATCTATGAGAATTCAACAAAAGGCTTCTAATGTTGGCTTTGATTGTAATGATCAAAGAATAGTTAAAAACAAGATATTAGAGGAATTAAAAAAACTTTCTGATGAATTAGAAATAGGAGACTTTAAAAAGATAGAAGATGAATTTGGTGATCTTATTTTTTCTGTAATTAATTTTGGGAGATATATTGGTGTTGATCCAGATTCAGCTCTTGAAAAAACTAATAAAAAATTTATCAAAAGATTTATGGTTTTTGAAAATAAAATGAAATCAGACAGTAAAAATTTTCAAAATTCAAGTTTAGATGAGATGAATAAATATTGGGAACTAGCAAAAGAAAAATCTTAATTATTTAAAATGTTTATTTGAGATTTTATACTATTGATTTGGTCTTTATTTTTCTTTATGTCTTCATGAACTTTATTTAAAAGTGTATTTTTCTTTGATTTATCGTTAAAAAATGAAAGATTATTTTCTAATGTAGAAAGTTCTTTTTTTAAATCATCTAATTTCTTAATTAATTCTTTCTTTTTTCTATCTTTTTCAGCATCATTCATTGTATCAGATTTAATTTCCAAAAATTTTATTTTAGATTCTTCTTTATTAAATCCTCTTGAAACAAGTACTTTAATTATAGATTTTTGAAACTTCAGTTCAGTTTGTAAGTTCACTCGACCCAGCTCTTTCCATTTATTCATTAATTGATTTATATCAATTTCTTTTTTTGATTTATCATTTTCTATTTTTTTTAAAAATTTATTTTGAGCAACTTGATTTCTTTTAATTTCTTTTAATTTATTTGTTTTTTCTTCATCAATCTTATTAAAAAAGTAATTACAAACAGATTTAAATTTTTGATAATTTTTTTGATTTACTTTGTATGGAATAGGTTTTATTTTTTTCCATTCGTTTTGAATAATAATGATTTCTTTTTTGCTCTTTTGTAAATTTTTATTTGACTGTAGGCTTTTTGCTTTTTCTATTAAATTCTGCTGTTTTAATATATTTTCAATGTATATTTTTTTTAAATTTTTATAAAAAAGATTTTTGGATGAATAATAATTTTTTATAATTTCTTTATAATTTTTCCAAAATGATTTTTTTTTATTAGATGGAATTGGTCCTGTTTTTTCTAATAGATTTTTGATGTTTTCAAACTCTTTAATTTTATTTTGCCATTCTTTTTTTGTTTTACTTTCCTTATTAATTATATCAGAAATTTCTTTTAGATGAGCTTCTTTTTTTAATAAATTTTCATTCAATATTAGATCCTTGTTTTTATCAAATTCTATTTTATTATTATAAAGTATTTTCTCAATTTCAGAAAATTTTTTATTTAATATTTTATCATTTCCCTTCTTAGTAGGTCCAACTTCATATTTCCATTTTTTCTTTAATCTTTCATAAAATTTATATGATCTTATTATATCTTTACTTTTAATTAACTCTTTTCCTTGATTTATAATTATTTCCTTTTGCTCTAGGTTATGTTTAATATCTATTTCTTTGAATTTTCTATTAAGATGAAGATAATCATAGAAGTTTTTTATATGATGTTGAAAATTATTCCATATAATTGAATTTTCTCTTCTCGATATGGGACCTATATTAAACCATTTTTTTTGTAATTCTTTAAATTCTAGATATTTTTCATTCATTGTAATATCCAGATTAATTAGATTTTTTAATCTTTCTATGAGTTTTTTCTTCTCATCTAGATTTTTATTAAGATCAATATTTCTATTTTTCTTCAAACTCACTTTTTTTAATTAAGTTACTTTATTTTATATTAAGTATTCCAGATCTTCCAACTTTCTTCTGCTTGTATTTCTAACATTTCCATTCCATTTATTATTGTTGCATTATTTTTCTTTGATTTTTTTAAAAATTTACTTTCTAATGGATTATATATTAAGTCATAACATATATGGTTACTGTTAATATATTTATATGGAATTTTTGGGCATTCATTTATTTTGGGAAATGTTCCAACTGGGCTACAATTAATTATAATTTGAGATTTAGTTATAATCTCACTATTTAATTCTTCATATGTAATATTACCTTTCTTTTTAGATCTTGATACTACAATAGATGAAATGTTTAATTTATTTAGTCCAAAAATAATTGCTTTAGAAGCGCCACCAGATCCTAATAATATTGCTTTTTTATGTGTTTTATTTAATAATGGATTTATTGATTTAATAAAACCAATATAATCTGTATTATAACCTTTTAATTGATTTTTTGAACAAACCTTTATTGTATTTACTGCTCCTATTTTTTTAGCATTTGAATCTAGCAAATCTAAAAATTCAATTATTTTTTCTTTATATGGAATAGTTACATTAAATCCATTAATTTTTTTTTTTTCTATGAGATTTTTAAATTGATTAATATCATGTAAATCATGATTTTCGTATGTGTATTTACATTCTGAATTTGATTTTTGGAATTTATTTGTGAAATAACTTTTTGAAAAAGAATAACTAATGTTTTTTCCTATTAGTCCATATGTTTTTTTTTCTAGAAGCATAATTTTCGATATAAATTACAAACAAAAATCCAATTAATATCCAAATTAAAGCTATGATATTATTTAATTGGCTAAAATCTGGTAAATACCTTAAATAATTATTTATGATTTCTAAATTATTAAAAGAATTAATTGTTAGATCCGAATCTATATAAACTTTTCTCCACGGCCATATAATTAATAATGATCCTATAACAAAACCAATTATTAATTGATTTATTTGATTAGTATATTTTTTTATTAAATAACTCAATAAATTAGATAATAAAATCAAACCAATAATTGATCCTAGACAAAAAATTATTAGAATTTTTATTAATTCAAAATCAATTTCATTTGAATTTTGAAATCCAAAAATGTTTTTTAATAATTCAAAAAATTCGTTAACAGAGTCTATTAGAAGAAGTTTATAATTTCCTAATAGGATTAATAGAAATGAACCTGAAATCCCTGGTATTACCATTCCACATATACTTATAAACCCACAAAAAAAAACAAATAAAATATTTTTATTTTCTGATAATGGTTCGGATAAACTTAAAATTAATCCTACAAATAGACCCAATACAAAAAAAATCATTTCTTTTTTATTTCCAATCTTATTTTTTTTAATTAGTATTATTATAGATGCTATTATCATTCCATAAAAAACAGACCAAACATTAAGTTCTGATATCTTAAAAAAGTAATCTAAAATTTGTGATGTAGTAAAATAACTAATTACTATTCCTAAAAGTATAATTATTAAAAAAAGACCATTATAATTATTGTTAAATTCCCTGATATTCCCTTTAATTATACATGTAAATGTTTTGAAATTTATTTTTTTAAATGTATTTATCATTTCATTGTAGAAACCTGTTATTAATGCAACTAATCCACCTGAAATTCCAGGTAATTTATTAGCCGTTCCCATTATAATACTTTTTATTAATAGAATAAATAGTTCTTTTTTATTTCTGTTTTGCATTTTTTTTTGACAAGTATTCTAAAATTAAAACTACAGTAATTCCAAGTAGAATAAATATGATTCCCTCTATAAAAGTTGAATTTGTAGAATGTAATGAGGGTAAATATAAATTAGACATAAAAAAATCTTTTGAAATAGTTTCTGTTTTCCATGGCCATAATACGGGGAGAGATCCAATCATAAATCCTATTAAACATGAAAGAGTATTGTCTTTATGTTTATTGTATCCCCAGGTTAAAAATTTAGAAAATAATTTTACACTTATAATAGCCCCAATTATAAATGAGAAAAAATTTAGGAAGTAATCTGTGTTAAGTTTTATTACTTCTTTTAATGTATCTAGCATAGTCTCATAGGCACCTAATAAAATTAATATATATGCTCCTGAAATACCTGGAAGTAGCATTGCTGTTATGCTGATCATTCCACAAATGAATAAATAAACATAGCCAATATCACTTTTACCTGGATTTAACGTTTGGACATAAATTGCTGTTAGAAATCCAAAAACTAGTAGTGATATTTTAGTTGCAAATACAAACTTAGAATTTTTAAAATTCCAATTTTTAATTTGTTTTAAAAGAAAAAAAATACTAGAGAAAATTAGTCCAAAGAAAAATGCCCATAATGTAATGGGATGATTTTTTATTAAATAAGTAATGTAGTGACTAAAAATTAATATGCTAGTAAATATTCCTAGTAATAAACTTAATAGAAAACTTAAATTATAATTTTTCCAAATTTTTTGAAATTTACCTCTGAATAAAAGTCTAAATATCATAAAATCAATTTTATTTAGAGTGCTTAAAAACTCTTCATAAACTCCTGTAATGATTGCAATAGTTCCTCCAGAAACTCCGGGAATTATATCAGCAATACCCATTGCCATTCCCCTAAGAAATATAGAAAAACGTGACAAAACATTTTTTTTCATTTTATTAAAATTAAGATAATTAAATAGAAAAATTAGCTTACGTGTAAGTTTTTAAAAACCTGCAATTTTGGAATTAATGAGAATAGCTCTTTAAAATATTCATATTTGGAGGGATTATAGAAATATGCTTTTTTAAGGAATAAAATAGCATTTTTATTTTCTGACAAATTAAAGTAAATAGCAGATAATAAATAGTTTATTTCATTTTTATCAGAATTAGGCAATAAATCAATTGATTTTAAAAGTCTATAATGTAATTTTTTATTATGAGGTATTTTAATTAAAATTTGTGTAAGAAAAGAAAGTGTTTTTATACTTAATTTTCCGATCGATAGAATTTCTATAAATGCGAGTTCAGTTTCATCATATATCCCTAGTTCAATACTAATCTTAAGATAAAGTTTCCAATATTTAATTTTCTCTGAATCAATTTCTAATGCCTTTAATAAATTATTCTTTGATTCATTAAATTTCTTTTTATTAAAGTAATATAATGAAATATACATCCAAGCCTTATCATGAATTGGATCTGCATCAATAGTTTGAGTATAATATGATAGGGCTAGGTCGTAATTACCCAATTTGTCATGACAACGTCCTAATCTAAATAAGGTAAATGAGTTTGGTCTATTTATTCCTATTGAAATTTCATATTTTTCAATTGCTTCATTAATCCTATCTAATTTTTCAAGAACCTTACCCATCTCAATATAGGCGCCCATAAATGAGTCATCACAAATTATTGCAAAATCAAATGCACTTAATGCCTCATTATACAATTTATCTTTGACATACTGTTTGCCTAGCTGATGCCATGCGATTTCACAATATGGGTCAGTTTCTAGAAAATCATTTAAAAAGTTTATTGTACTTTTTGAATTTCCAATTGAATCAAAACATAAAAGAATGTTGTTTAAAATTGAATAATCACGATTGTTAATCTTTAAACATTTTACAAATACTTTCTTTGCATTTTGAAAATCATCAATAAAAAGATATTCCTTTCCAATTAAAGATAAAGCTTCATAATATAAATCTGAATTCACACTAATCTCTTTTAAGATTTTTATAGCTTTAGTGTGATTCTTTTTTTTAGAATATATTTTAGATTTTTGGATTAAAATCTCGGGATTTAAAGGGTCAGTTGCATAAATATTACAGGCTATTTTTTCTGCTTTTTCAATCTCATTATTTAATAATAAAATTTCAATTTGCAATATTGAGAGAGAGGTTGAGTCTGGATATTGTTTTAGGGCTAGGGAATTAGCTTTTTTTGCAAGTGATATATTACCAATTTCTAAATAATAAATTATAATTTCCTCAAACTCATTTGAATCAAAAAACAAAAATGAATTTGTTTTAAGCATAGATTCAAATTTGGAAATAGAATGATTTTGAAAATCATCAAACTCCTCTTTCATCTAAATTGATTTATTTATTTTCAATATAGTAAGAGAAGTTGAGGGCTATTAATTATTAAAATTATTTTTTTAACAAATTAATCAACATTATTATTAATGTCATTTAAAGTATCAATTATTACTTTACAACCTAATTTAATTTCTTTTTCACTTATTGTTAATGAAGGTGTAATTCTTACTGCTTTTGATTCAAATAACAACCAAAATAAAATTAAACCATTACCTAAACTTTTTAGTACTAACTCTTGGGCAATTTTTTTATTTTTCATTATTAATGCTAACATTAGTCCTTTTCCTCTGATTTCTTCTATTAAATCATGCTGTAATAATTTTCTAATCCAATTTTCTTTTTTTTTTATTTTTTTCATTACACCTGATTTTAAGGTTTCTCTCAGGTTTGCTAAAGCAGCTGAAGCTATAACAGGATGTCCTCCAAAAGTAGTAATATGTCCTAAAATTGGATTTTTTTTAAAAAGTCCCATTTTTTCTTTACTAGAACTCAATGCTCCTATTGGGAAACCTCCTCCAAGACCTTTGCCATAAACTAAAATATCTGGTATTACATTATAATGTTCAAATGCAAATAATTTTCCAGTTCTTCCAATTCCTGCTTGTATTTCGTCTAAAATTAGTAGGGCATTTACTTTTTTACATTTTGCTTTAATTTTTTTTAGATAATCATTAATTGGAGTTATAAATCCAGCCCCTCCTTGAATTGTTTCAAGAACAACTGCAGCCGTTTTATTATTAATTTTTTTGATATTATTATAATTATTAAACTCAATGAAATCTATATCAGGCAATAGTGGTCTATAAGCTCTTTTCCTATCTTCAAATCCCATAATACTCATTGCACCTTGAGTATTTCCATGGTATCCATTTTTTGCTGCGATTATTTTAGTTCTTCCAGTAATTCTTTTAGCTAATTTCATAGCTGCTTCTATCGCTTCTGTCCCAGAATTAGTGAGATATGTATTAGATAATGATTTAGGTAGGTTTTTAGATAGAAATTCACATAATTTGACTGTTGGTTCTTGAACAAATTCACCATATACCATTACATGCCAGTATTTGTCAATTTGTTTTTTTATAGCTTTACTTACTAATTTATTTCTATGACCTAGATTAGATGTTGAAACACCTGACACAAAATCTAAATATTTTCTTTTGTTTTTATCATAAATGTAACTTCCTTCTGCATGAGAAATTTCTAATGCTAGGGGGTTATCTGTAGTTTGAGCTTGATATTTAAAAAATTTTTTTTTCAAAAAAAATTATTTAATGAATATTTCTTCTTTTTTTTCTATTTTTTCTTTAATTCTCCAGTTAAATCCATTTAAAACTTTAAGATTTAATTCCATTTCTTTTTCGGGATAAACCTCTCCCTCAGGATTAGTGAAAAAAGTAATTTCTTTTATATTATTATTTTCAATTTCCATAATAATTGAACTACAAATTGCTTTATCAATTCCAATTAAATCTTTTGTCTTTTCATCATATAAATAGTAAATCATTTCAGTATTTTGAATAAGCTCAATAGTTTTTAATTCGTTTTCATGAAACTTTCCAAATAACTTAATTCCCTTCATTTGATTGAAATTATTTTTTCCTAGAGTGTCTTTTTCAATTATAAATGCATTATTAAGAATTTTCAATGAATCGAGATCATTTGTTTTGACATTCCTTGTTATATGAATTTCATCTCCTGTCATTTGACTATCCCCATTCCATAAAATAGGATTTATTTTTCCTATTTCATTTATAGTAAGAATTTGTTTTTGCCTTTCACTTATTTCATTTCTTAAAAGTTTGGTTAATCCACTCTTTTGATTTATTATTATTTTATCAGATTTTCCACTTAGATTTTCTTTAAATATTCTAACATTATATCTTCCTTTTATTATTCTATTTTCTGCAGGTCCAATAGCAAATAGTGTATCAGCCTTGATAAATAATGAATCTTTTTCTACCATTTTAATAGCAATTGATTTTTTAGTAATCATAGCGGAGTCAATAGCTTTAAAAACTTCTGCATAATGTCCTTTAATTATAGTTTTGTTAAGTGTATCTGTTATCACAATATTTTTAGTAGCTGATGCAAATTGTTTTTTATCTTCAAAAGTTAAACTGTCTCCCTCAATAATTCTATTGTTATAATTGATTCTTGAATTTTTATTAAAGAATCCTTCTTTTATTTTAGTATCATAAAATCCCTTTTCACAATAAATTTCATAATCTGAGCCTGTAATTGTTGTAGGTCCAAAGAAATATGCATGCTCAGATTTAGTATGGTAATCTAATTTATCAGATTCTATGTTATATTCAGGGTTATTTATTTCTACATTTTTATTGAAACTATACTTTGAATTTTTTTGAAAATATTTTCCTTCAATACTTTTGATAGTCGTAGCACTATCTTTAATTATACCTCCTCTTTCAAAAAAAAATTCTTTAGCATTTCTATCATGAAAAAGAATTTCAGTTTTTAAATTTGTATCATTATTAGAAAAATCAACATTTCCAGTTGCAATAATTTTTCTGATGTTTCCATCGTAATCTAAATAATTACTGAATAGATTTATGCTATCACCCTGTATAACAACTACATTTCCAGAAGCTTTAAAAGAATTAGTTTTTTTAAAAAACAATGCATAATCAGAATAAATATTCATTCCATCATGAAATAGATGAACTCTTATTTTATCATTTTTTTTTAAAATATTTGCTCCAGGGTTTATCTGTTCATTTCTATCAAATGAACCTGCTTCTATTATTTCAATAATTTTTTTTTCTTGAGTAAAAATCAAATTAATAAATAGCAGAAATAGTATTGATATTTTTATTTTCAATTTATAAATTAACGAATTATAGTTTGGGTTCTATCTGGTCCAACTGAAATTATAGAGATTGGCACTTTTAATTCTTTTTCTAAATAGCTAACATATTCTAGAAATGATTTTGGAAGAGAATCTTCGTCCCTGAGCTTACTTATATCCTCTTTCCATCCTTTAAATTCTGAATAAATAGGTTTTAACTCACCATTGTATACCGAAAAAGGAAAATGTTTAATTGGCTTTCCTTGATATTGATATTCTGTACATACTTTAATTTTTTTAAAACCAGATAAAACATCTCCTTTCATCATCATAAGACTTGTTACACCATTAAGTTTTACAGCATATTTTAATGCAACAAGATCTAACCATCCACACCTTCTTGGTCTTCCTGTAGTAGCTCCAAATTCATTACCAATTTTTGCCATTTTCTTGCCATATTCGTCAAATAATTCTGTAGGAAAAGGTCCACTACCAACTCTAGTAGTATATGCTTTAAAAATTCCAAAGACATCTTTAATTTTATTGGGAGGAACTCCTAACCCAGTGCAAGCTCCAGCAGCTGTGGTATTTGAAGAGGTAACAAATGGATAGGTTCCAAAATCTATATCTAATAATGATCCTTGTGCACCTTCTGCTAAAATAGTTTTATTATTATCTAATTCACTAAATATAAAATTTTCACTATCTATAAATGGAATTTCTTTTAATTTTTCAATTGCATTAAAGAAATCATTTTCTAATTCACTAAGTTTATATTGAAGGTCTACATTTAAATTTTTTATTAAAAGCTCATGTTTATTAGCTAGTTTTCTATACTTCTCTAACCAACCATCAAGTTCTATGTCTCCAACCCTAATTCCATTTCTTCCAGTTTTATCCATGTAAGTTGGCCCAATTCCTTTTAATGTTGAACCAATTTTAGACTTTCCTTTAGAAAGTTCAGATGCTGCATCAAGTAACCTATGGGTGGGTAAAATAAGGTGTGCTTTTCGTGAAACACACAGTTTTGATTTAAAATCAATATTAAAAGGTTTTAAATTTTCAATTTCTTTTTGAAAAATTACAGGATCTATTACGACCCCATTACCAATTAAATTAATGGAATTCTTATGAAAAATACCAGAAGGAATAGTATGTAAAACATGTTTAATTCCATCAAATTCTAATGTGTGTCCAGCATTTGGCCCACCTTGGAATCTTGCTATAATGTCATAATTTTTAGTTAATACATCTACAATTTTGCCTTTCCCTTCATCTCCCCATTGTAAGCCAAGTAATAAATCAACACTCATAGAATTCTATTTTTTTTGTTTTTTGATGTTGCATAAAAATAAAGAGAGTGGTTATGTATTTCTATTCCAAATATTTCTTCCATGTTTTCTTTAATTGTTTGAATTCTAGGATCGCAAAACTCCTTGACTTCACCAGAGTCAGTCAAAATGATATGATCATGTTGATGATCAAAATAAGACTTTTCGTATTGTGCTTGAGTTGTGCCAAATTGGTGTTTTCTTACAAGTTTACATTCTAATAAAAGTTCAATTGTATTGTAAAGTGTAGCTCTACTGACCCTGTAGTTTTTATCTTTCATTTTAGAATATAGAGATTCTATATCAAAATGATCAGAGGAGTCATATATAGCTTGTAAAATTGCAAATCTTTCTGGAGTTTTTCTGTGAGTTTTATTATCTAAAAACTTAGTAAAAACATCTTTTACAATTTCCTGATTTGTTCTCTTTTCCATAAGGTAAAATTAAGTTAAAAAATGATGATAATACTATTCTCTATTAACCTTTTCAATGCCATTAATTTTTTTTAATCTTTCTATAAGTTTATCTAAAATACTTTTGTTTTTGACTTGTAATTTGATTGATCCAGCAAATGTGTTTTCATAAGTATCAAAACTCATTTTTTTCATATTAATACTTAAATTGTTTGAAATTATTCGAGTAATTTCACTAACAATCCCAAGGTTATCAATTCCTGATATTTTTATTATTGAACTAAAATCTTCTTGAGTAGAATCGATCCATTTAGCTTTTATTATTCTATATGCAAATTTAGATTGAAGACTTATTGAGTTGGAGCAAGTCTTTTTATGAACCTTAATTCCTTCTTGAACTGTTAAAAATCCAAACACATTGTCTCCTGGTATTGGATTGCAACATTTCGCTAAATTATAATTTAAGCTTTCTTCTTCATTTGTAAATACAATTTGATCAAAATTATTTTTTATTTCTTTCTCGATATGACTTATTTCACTGTTTTTTTTTGAAATTTTTTTTCTTAAATAATTAAGAAGTCTATTTTTGTTTGAAGCAGCAAATTTTTTGAGAGATGTATTGTCTATTTTTCCAATTCCAACTCTATAAAATAAATCAAGACTAGTACTTAAATTGAAATAATTAGCTAGGTTATTTATGTTTTTTTCATCAAAATCAATTTTCAATTGTTTTAATTTTCTTCTTAAAATTTCTTTTCCATCTTCAGCCAATAACTTTTTTTCCTCTTTTAATGCAGTTCTGATTTTTGATTTTGCTCTTGAAGTTTTTACATAATCTAACCAGTTAGCTGATGGCTTGGTATTTTCAGATTTAATTATTTCAATTTGATCTCCACTTTTAAGTTCATGACTTAGGGGAACTATTTTCCCATTTACTTTTATTCCTCTAGTTTTTAAACCTAGTCCAGTATGGATACTAAAAGCAAAATCTAATGCACTTGATCCTGTAGGTAATGATTTTAATTCTCCAGCTGGTGTAAACACAAATATCTCAGTAGAATATAAATTTAATTTAAAGTCCTCTACAAAATCTAATGCACTTGTTTCAGAATTTTCAAGAACTTCTTGTAATCTATTTAACCAATCTTCAAGTCCATTTTCATTTTGTTTTCCTTGTTTATACATGAAATGTGTAGCATAGCCTTTTTCAGCAATTTCATGCATTCTTTCTGATCTTATTTGAACCTCTACCCATTTTGATCCTGGTCCAACAACTGTTATGTGTAGTGCTTCATAACCATTAGATCTAGGAGATGTAATCCAATCCCTAAGACGGAGTGGATTTGGAGTATAATAATCTGTTATAATTGAGTATATTTTCCAAGCTATGAATTTTTCTGTTTCAGGCTTAGCTTTATATACAATTCTTATAGCAAATTTGTCATAAATCTCTTCAAATGAAATGTTTTTTTTAACAATCTTATTTCTAATTGAAAAAATTGATTTTGGTCTTCCACTTATTTTGAATGACAGATCTTCTTTTTTTAATTTATCACTTATTCTTCTTGAAAACTTTTTTATATACTTGTCTTGTTCATCTTTTGTTTCTTCAATTTTATTTTTGATTTCATTAAACATTTCAGGTTCAGTATATTTTAATCCTAAATCTTCTAATTCAGATTTAACATCATAAAGTCCAATTCTATGTGCAATAGGAGAATATATATATAATGTTTCAGAAGCAATTTTTATTTGTTTTTCTGGTGGCATTACTTCTAAAGTTTGCATATTGTGTAATCTGTCAGCAATTTTAATCAAGATTACTCTAACATCATCATTAAGAGTCAATAACATTTTTCTAAAATTTTCAGCTTGAAGAGAAATATCCTTTTCTTTTTTTAGTTTAGATATTTTAGTTAGTCCTATTACAATTTTAGAAATTGTTCTTCCAAAAAGTTTTTGAATTTTTGATTCATTATATTCTGTATCTTCAATTACATCATGAAGTAAAGCTGCTGCAATACATGTTGCATCTAAACCTATCTTTGATGCAACAATTTTTGCTACGGCTATTGGATGAAAAACATAAGGTTCTCCTGATTTTCTTCTTTGATTTTTATGTGCATCAACAGAAGTATTAAATGCTAATCTTATAAGTTTTCTATCTTCAGCACTAAGAGATTGATAACTAATTTTGAGTAATTCTTTATACTCTTTAGCTATCAAACTATTTTCCTTTATAGCATCTGTTAAGATCATCTATTAAAAATACTTAAAAAAAATAATATTATATTATGATTTATAATCTAACTACTCTTTGAAATAGAGTAGGGTGTGAATAATGCCACCAAACATATTTTGGATGGGGAGTTAAATTGCTTAAACTATCTTTTGATATTATTTTTAATGCCTCTATTAAATATTTTCCATTATGGGTTTTTTTAGCAAACTGATCAGCTTCATATTCAAAATTTCTAGAAAATAAATTAAAAATTAAGGATATTATTTCTGAGAAAGGAGTGAATAAAATGGAAAAGCAAATAAGTCCTATATGAAAGCTTTGTGTTTCAATTCCTAATGATTCAGAAAAAATAGGCATATAAATAAATAAGGAAAGAATATAAAGGATTATTCCGGTTTGTATAATTGAGAAAAATAAATTATAAATAATGTGATTTTTTTTATAGTGACCTATTTCATGTGCAATAACAGCAACAATTTGATTTATATTTAATTTATTAATTAGGGTATCGTATAATGTAACTCTTTTTTGTTTTCCAAATCCTGAAAAATAAGCATTTGCTTTTGTTGATCTTTTAGATCCATCTATTACAAAAATATTACTTAAATCAAATCCAACTTTATTAGAGTATTTTTCTATTTCAGATCTTAAATCGCCTTCTTCTAGTTTACTTTGTTTATTAAAAAGAGGGACTATTATCTGTGCATATAGTCCATTAATTAGAAGAGATATTAATGAAATAAAAATCCATGCCAAAATCCAAAAGTTTTTTCCTATTGATTCAAATTGAAATATTATAAAACTTAATATACCTCCACCCAATAATAAAGTTAAAATCCAAGATTTTAGTTTGTCACTTATATAAATTTTTGGTGTAGTATTATTAAAACCGAATTTTTCCTCAATTACAAATGTATAATATATTGAAAATGGTAAACTTAATAATTCATTTCCAAAGAATATTATTCCAAAAAAGGACAGACTAATTAAAATGGGAGAATCAAATAAATTCCTGCAATAGTTATCAAGAATTAAAAACCCATCAAAATAAAAAAAACATAGAATTATAATTAAACTATAAATTTTTGAATATTTCGAGAAATTATATTGATTTTGCTTGTATTCCTGAGATTTTGAATATTTTTTCTTATCATATACATCTGAAATAATTTCTGGAATTTTATTTCTAAAATGTTTTGAATTCAAAAAATCTAGATAATAGTCCTTTAAAAAATTTAAAATAATTATTGCTATAAGTAATATAAAAACAGATTCAGGATTAATTTGCATTTCTTTGTTTTAAAGCTTCAAATATAACTATTGCAGCAGTAACTGATAAATTTAATGAATCCATTTTTCCCTTCATTGGAATGTTAATTGATTCATCAGAAATATTTACCCAATCATCTGAAAGTGGGGACGACTCTGTACCAACAATTATTGCACATGGTCCAGTGAATTTAACCGAACTATAATCAACACTGTTTTTTATTAGAGTTGAGATAATTTTGATATTATTATTTTTTAGAAACTCTATTACTTCTTTTGTCTTTCCTATACCTATTTGAGATGAAAAAATACTCCCGAGGCTGGATCGAATAATATTTGGGTTATACATTTCTGTTTTTGGATTAGCAATGATAACAGCATCAATTCCAGCTGCATCTGCTGTTCTTAAAATAGCTCCAATATTACCTGGCTTTTCTGGGGACTCTGCAACTAGTATAAAAGGATTTTCTGTAAGAATTAATTGATCCAAATTGAATTCTTTTGAATGAAATATAGCTAAAAAACCATCTCCTTTTTCTTTATATGATAATTCTTTATAGAGATTTTTAGACAGGTTAGTTGCCTTATATTTAACATATAAATCATCATGCTTTTTATTATGAATTTCAGAACAAACAAATAATTCAATCAGATTATAATTAGATTCTAAACAAAGCATAATTTCTTTTAAACCTTCTACAACAAATCTTTTAGAATTTTTTCTGTTTTTAGGTTTTAAAAGTAGTCTTTTGATATTTTTAAAAATATCATTGTTTTTGCTCTCTATATATTTCAAGGCATCATTTTGAACTCAAATCTAATTAAAATCAAGAATTTTACATGTATTTTACATTTAAATTGTCTAGTTTAATTAAGTATCCTAATTTTAAAAAAATAAATATTTAAATGAATAAATCATTGTCACAAAAGTATATTGATGTAGAGAATAAATTTGGAGCGCATAATTATCACCCTTTGCCAGTTGTTTTAAATAGGGGAGAAGGTATTTACGTTTGGGATGTTGAAGGAAATAAATATTACGATTTTTTATCTGCTTATTCTGCTGTTAATCAAGGACATTGTCATCCTAAAATTACAAAAGCCTTATTAGATCAATCTTCTATTTTGACATTAACTTCTAGAGCATTTTATAATGATGTTTTAGGAGACTATGAAAAATATGTAACAAATTATTTTGGATATGATAGATTACTCCCAATGAATACAGGAGTAGAGGGTGGAGAGACGGCGGTCAAATTAGCAAGAAAATGGGGATACCAGGTCAAGGGAATTGAACAAAATAAAGCAAAAATTATTTTTGTTAGTGGTAATTTTTGGGGAAGAACTTTGGCAGCTATTTCCTCTTCAAATGATCCCTTAAGTAGAAATGATTTTGGTCCCTATATGCCAGGATATGAAATTATACCTTATAATGATATAAATAGTCTAGAACTAGCACTTAAAGATCCAAATGTTGCAGCTTTTATGGTAGAGCCTATTCAGGGGGAAGCTGGTGTTGTTGTTCCCGATGAAAATTATTTATATGATGCTTATAAGCTTTGTAAAAAGTCAAATGTATTATTTATAGCAGATGAAGTTCAAACTGGAATTGGTAGAACAGGAAAACTTTTATGTTGTGACCATCACGGTTTCAAACCAGATATACTAATTTTAGGAAAAGCTCTTTCTGGTGGTGTCTTACCAGTTTCAGCAGTTTTATCCTCTAATGAAATTATGTTGACTATTAAACCTGGAGAGCATGGATCTACTTTTGGCGGCAATCCGTTGGGATGTAAAGTTGCTATAGCAGCTTTAAAAGTGATTAAGGATGAAAATTTATGTATTAATGCTGAATTAATGGGTTTCTATTTTAGAAAAAAAATAAATGAATATATAAAGAAGAGTAATATTGTTAAACTAATTAGAGGAAAAGGATTACTTAATGCGATTGTTATTAATGATGAAGAAGAAAGTGAAACGGCCTGGAATATATGTCTAAAACTAAAAGAAAATGGCTTATTAGCTAAGCCAACTCATGGAAATATAATTAGATTTGCCCCACCATTAACTATTTCTGAAAATGAAATGACTAATGCTATTAATATTATTATTAATTCAATCAAAGATTTCGAATAATAATGAAAAAAATATATTTTGACAATGCTGCAACTACTAAAATAGCTCCTTCTGTTTTAATAACTATCAATAATGTAATGAAAGAAAATTATGGGAATCCATCTTCCTCCCATAGCTTTGGAAGGGCTTCCAGGACAATAGTTGAGAAGGCAAGAAAATCGATTGCACAAGAATTCGGTGTTTCATCCAGTGAAATATTTTTTACTTCTGGTGGAACTGAGTCGGATAACATGGTTTTAGTATCTGCAGTTAGAGATTTAAAAATTCAAACAATTATTACTTCTAAAGTAGAGCACCATGCAGTTTTAAATGTTGCTAAATATTTAGAAAAGACATATTCTGTTAATGTTATTTATGTTAATATAGATCCAAATGGTTCTGTAGATTATAAGGATTTAGAACAAATTTTAGAATCAAATAAATCCAAAACACTTGTTAGCTTGATGCATATTAATAATGAAATAGGTTCAATTCTAGATATTAAAAGAGTTGGAGATATTTGCAAAAAACATAATGCAATTTTTCATTCTGACACGGTTCAATCTATTGGAAGATATAAGATTGATTTATCAGCTATAAATGTAGATTTTATTGTAGGTTCTGCTCATAAATTTCATGGCCCTAAGGGAATAGGGTTTTTATATGTTAATAAAGAACTTAATATTGAACCTCTTGTAATAGGAGGAAGTCAAGAAAGAGGTATAAGAGCAGGAACAGAATCTGTTCATAATATCTCTGGAATGGAAACAGCTTTTTTATTAGCATATGAAAATATAGAAAAGGATAAAGAGCATATATTAAGATTAAAAAATCAATTTATTGATAAAGCTAAAAGAGACATTCCAAATATAAAATTTAATGCATGCTGCGATGATATAAATTCTAACACCTACACAGTTTTAAATGTTTGTTTACCAATTAAAAAAGAAAAATCTATTTTACTTGAATTTAATTTAGATTTAAAAGGAATTGCATGCTCTAGAGGAAGTGCTTGCCAATCAGGAAGTTCAAAAGGTTCTCATGTGTTAAATCAGATTCTTGATCCGAAAGATTTAGAAAAACCATCTATTAGATTTTCTTTTTCAAAATACAATACTATTGAAGAGGTTGATTTAGTAATAGATACTTTGAAAGATTTTATAGAATCTAGTTAGATTTTCTGTAAAAAATACTTTTATATATTGAAATATTCCCCACCATATCTTCGACGGTTATTTCAACTTCATTTTTAGGTTGATTAATGTAATATTCATCAAATTCATAGGAGATTTCATCTTTTTTGTATTCATATTCAAATAAAACCCAATTTCCATTAATAGTTCCTCTATATTTATTAATTCCAGATTCTTCATCTAAAATTTCAAGTTTTAAAAAACTTTTATTGGAAATCCAATCTCCATTTTTAAAATTTAAGCTTTTAATTATTGGAGGAATTGAATCATTCTTTATGAAAAAGGTGCCCAACTGTTTAGTTTTTGTTTCAAAATTATTATTTGTATTAAGTTTGGATGTTATAAAGGTCTCTTCTTTATTATGATTAAGGTTTGCTAAGTAATTTCCTTTATTAGAATTAGAATTAGGAAAAAT